>Ga0209048_10001208_pt1 | contig 26860 bp, 27 predicted proteins | sample FrelakmetCRP12CR_FD_187146 | JGI IMG/M metagenome (GOLD analysis project Ga0209048, IMG submission 187146) | Freshwater lake sediment microbial communities from the University of Notre Dame, USA, for methane emissions studies - CRP12 CR (SPAdes)... | ecosystem: Environmental > Aquatic >... | reverse complement strand
CGATACCGTCCTCGAGCCGGGACAGTTCTCCCATCGGGGTGGCCTGCTAGATGTATGGCCGCAATCCGAGCCGAGCCCTATCCGTCTGGATTTTTTCGGCGATGAGATAGACACTCTTCGGCGTTTTGACCCTGCATCGCAGAGAACCATCGAGAAATTAGGATCCATCCTCATAACGCCTGCCCGCGAATTTATATTGTCCGACAAGTCGGAAAAGTCTGACAAGTATGACCTATCGGAGGAATCGGAACGCATCTCCGAGTTCCATATTCCCCTAATACACCTATTTCCTGCCAGTTTGTTAGACTACCTGCCTCCGAAAGCGCTGGTTCTGGTGGATGATTTAAGCATTCTGGGGAGCACCAGTTCCGAGATCGAAGAGCAGGCTGTTAAATTGCGTAATGAGTCCATTGTTGAGGGGATACTGGCTGAGGATTTCCCGATTCCTTATATATCCTGGTCAGAATTAACAGACAACCTGCAAAGCTACACCTGCATTGAACTTGGATACTCTACTGCAAAGGAATCTACCAATAGTCTTGCCTCTCAATTCAGCCGCATCGAGCGCTTTGGCGGGCGCCTGAAGCCGTTTATTGATTATCTTTTAAAGTTATTCAGTGGGGGTAATTCTGTGGTAATAGTCTCGCGTCAAGCCTCCCGTCTTGTGGAACTTTGGGAAGAACAGGCATCAAGTAGTACAAGAGATCAGGCATCAGGTAATCCTCAATTTCTCGAAGCATCCCTTTCTGAAGGCTGGATGCTCAATTCCGAATCTCGAAACGCGAATTACCTGATTACTGATTCCGAAATCTTCGGCTGGGAACGTCCTCAACCGCGGCAGCGTCCGCGCCCGTGGGCAGAGACACCTGAATCAGCTTACTCAGACTTGCACCCGGGCGATTGGATCGTGCATGTGGATTATGGCATCGGGCGCTATATTAGTCTGGTCCAGCGGACATTGGAGGGGTTGAAGCGAGAATTCCTGTGCATTGAGTATAAAAACGGCGACCAGGTCTACGTCCCCGTCCATCAAGCTGACCGGCTGACCCGTTATATCGGTCCAGACAGCTCACCACCTGCACCTGGGAATCTGGGAACGCAGGAATGGCCAGAGACCAAGCGCAAGGTTCGGGAAGCAGTGCAGGAGGTCGCGCAAGACCTGCTCGACCTATACGCCCGCCGCCAGGTCGCTGAAGGTTTCGCCTTCAGCTCCGATAATGCATGGCAGGGTGAGTTAGAGTCCAGTTTTCCATATGTCGAGACTGACGATCAGGTTAAAGCACTGATCGACATTAAACGCGATATGGAGACCTCCCGCCCGATGGACCGCCTGCTTTGCGGCGATGTGGGTTATGGCAAGACCGAAGTGGCGCTACGGGCGGCTTTTAAAGCCGTGATGGACGGGCGGCAAGTGGGGGTGCTCGTCCCGACCACCGTGCTGGCGCAGCAGCACTACGATACGTTTCGGCAACGGCTCTCGGCCTTCCCGGTGACGGTAGAGATGCTTTCCCGCTTCCGCACGGTGCGGGAGCAAAGTCAGATTTTGTACGCACTTGGGCAGGGTGCAGTGGACATCGTTATCGGCACGCACCGGCTCATCTCTGCCGATGTACAATTCAAGGACCTTGGGCTGGTCATCATAGACGAGGAACAACGTTTCGGAGTGACTCACAAAGAGCACCTTAAGAAATTGCGCACAGAAGTGGACGTGCTGACACTAACCGCGACACCCATACCGCGCACGCTATATATGGCACTGACTGGCGTGAGGGATATCTCCAACCTGAACACTCCTCCTGAGGAGCGATTGCCCATTATTACTCACGTTGGACCCTATTCACCGAAACTGGTCCGCCAAGCCATCCTGCGCGAATTGGAACGCGGCGGGCAGGTTTTCTTTGTCCACAACCGCGTCCAGACCATAGATGCCATGTACATGCACCTAGAGAAACTCGTCCCCGAAGCGCGCATCGCCATCGGTCACGGACAAATGCATGAAACCGAGCTGGCAAGTGTGATGCATCATTTCACAGCCGGAGAAATCGATATTTTGCTTTCAACCTCCATCATCGAATCCGGCCTTGACATCCCCAACGCTAACACTTTAATTGTAGATCGGGCAGATGCCTTCGGCTTGGCCCAGTTATACCAATTGCGTGGACGTGTTGGGCGCGGCGCGGCGCGCGCTTACGCTTATTTCTTCCGGCATAACAAACTTCGCCCAACGCCTGAGGGCCAGGAACGGCTGGAGATCATTGCCGAGAATACACAACTGGGTGCTGGTTACTCGATAGCCATGCGTGACTTGGAAATGCGCGGCGCAGGGGAACTGCTGGGAACGCGACAATCGGGACATATTGCTGCGGTGGGGTTTCATCTGTACACACGGCTGCTGGCTGCGGCAGTAAAACAGGCTCGTACGCTGGGCAGGTTCGAAGGGCTGCAAGTAGACATGAAATCCACCAGCTTGGATTCCGTCCAGCCGATGGGTTTACCAGTTAACGTTGACCTGCCACTCGCCATCGGAATCCCAGAAGACTACGTCCCCGACACAAACCTGCGTCTTCGTCTTTATCGCCGCCTGGCTGATCTGACTGATGAGGCCGCCCTGGATGCCCTCGCCGCTGAATTTACCGACCGGTTTGGCCCACTCCCGGAGATGATTACCAACCTGTTCTACCAAATGCGGGTCAAGCTTAGCGCCGAAAAGGCCGGTTTGATCTCGATCGGAATGGAAAGTGGACAGATTGTTCTTCGGTACCCAATCTCCCCGGAAGGGACAGAGTCAAAGCGCTTGCCTGATCTGGGGCAAGAGATCAGAGGTGGGAAGAATGCTTACTGGTGTTTGTTTGGGAAGGATGCAGATTGGCAGGTGAGGTTGCTGAAAGTTTTGGAAAGATTGCAGAAGTAGCAGAAGTAAACGAAACGGCTGAATATTCTCCAGCCGTTTTTCTGTCAATGGTATTTGTCACACCAGTTAGTTTACGCCATACTTCGTATTCTTATTTCGATTTCCTTTTCACCCTTCAATAACTCCACCAATTTCGAAACATCTGTATCCCCGTAATGATACGGATACAGGATGCGCGGTTGGAAGGCTTTGGCAGCATCCGCCACCATTTCCGGCGTCATGGTGTAGGGCAGGTTCATCGGTAAAAAAGCGATGTCAATCTCTTTCAGCGCCTTCATCTCCGGGATGTTCTCAGTGTCCCCGGCGACGTACAGGCGCGTCCCGTCAAAGCTCAGGATGTAGCCGTTACCGCTTCCCTTTGGATGGAACGGGTCCCCACTCGGGCGCTTGTGGATCAGGTTGTAGGCCGGCACTGCCTCAACCGGTATCCCACTAACCGTCTGTTGATCCCCGTTGCGCATCACGATCCCGCCCCCTACCAACTGCCTACAGGCCTCGGTGAACACCAACACCGTTTTCTCCTTCTGAATGGAAGCCAGAGCATTTGGATCCAGGTGATCGGAATGTTCATGGGTGAGGAAGACGATGTCGGCTTTTGGAAGTTTGGAATAATCCGCAACTTCCCCGAATACGTCCACGTAGATGTTCAACCCTTTGAAGACCAGCAGCAAGCTGCCGTGTCCCAGGAAAGTGATGGTCAGGTCTCCAGCGGAGGTGGGGAGTATGTCAGTTTCAAATTGCTTTTGTTTAGTCATAATTGCCTTCCTTTTCATGAATCGACATTTTCATGCCTGCCGTCGCAGAAAGGTTTATTAGCGGACTTACCACAGCGGCACAGGGTGACCCGGTTGCGGATTTCGTAAACAGTTCCATCCGCCGCTTCCACCGGGATCCCACCACGCACCCAAATAGGGCCAAGCGCCGGGATGACCGGGTCGATCACCAAGCTGATGGACGGTTCGAACTCGGGTTCGATCAACTTTCTGTTTTTATCGTGCAGTACCAGCCTTCCCGCAGGACAATCCCACACTTCTTGAATGGCAATTTTCTTCGCTTCCGGGTTATCTGAGGCGCGGGTATTATCCCAAACGCCACCGACTCGATCGCAGAAGCGTGCGGAGGCGCACAGGCTGACCACATCGGTCAGGACAAGTTCCGGGCCGATTGTCTCCAGTTCAATCTGTTCTATAAAAGGTTTCCGGTTGGCTGTCTCAGTTCCGTCGAAAAAAATCTCGCAATGGGTCATATCGCAAAATGGCTTATTCTTGGAATGTCCGCAACGACACAGATCGTATTCTTCCATGACCGGGTATTGCTTACCCGCATTCCACCCCGTGGATAAACCCTCGGCATCGGGGACCAGAATCTGGTCTTCCAGCGGGATACTGCCAAAAACGGTGTATGGGCCGTCCTCGTTTACTTTAACTCTTTGCTTGTTGTTTTTGTTCAACATGATTCACTCTCAATTACCTATGTAATGCATAAATCATACACCTATTTGCCATACAGTTGTTATAGAAATATTAGCCTATAATACCCTTGTTGGGAAAATATATGTTAGCCAGAATTAAAGATTTGTTGATAGGCCCGGCACTTCCCACCAGGATCCTCGGCCACAAACAGTTGAACAAAATCCGGGCGCTAGCAGCCTTTTCGCCGGATGCGCTGGCTTCCATCGCCTATGCCAACCAGGAAATCTACCTGGGTTTGGTGGTGGCAGGCAGCCTGGGTCTCTCCTACGCATGGCCGATTGGATTGGGGATTACCAGCCTGCTAGTTATCGTGGCCTTGTCGTATTTCCAGACCATCCACGGCTATCCTTCCGGAGGTGGATCCTACATTGTTGCCCGAACGAATCTTGGCACCTTGCCCGGACTGTTGGCTGCGGCTGCCTTGTTGGTGGACTATCTTCTGAACGCGGCAGTCAGCCTGACGGCGGGTGTAGCTGCACTGGCTTCAGCCTTTCCAGACCTTTGGCCGCATCGCGTCGTCATAGCACTAGTCCTGCTCCTAGTCATTACCCTGGTAAACTTGCGGGGCTTACAAGAGGCCGGGACTTTCATGGCCATCCCAGTTTATATCTTTCTGGGAGCATACCTGTCAATGCTTGTATATGGACTCATCCGCCTTGCCATTGAGGGGCCTACTCCCTTGGCAATGGTTGCACCTCCAGCCATCCAGCCTTTGACCTTATTCCTGATCCTGCATACTTTTTCCACTGGCAGCACTGCCTTGACCGGTGTGGAAGCCATCAGCAATGGCGTCCCGGCCTTCCAGACACCCCAGGCGAAAAATGCAGGCCAGACGCTGATGGTAATGGCTGTTTTAATGGGTTTGCTATTTGCCGGTAGCATCGGACTTACGCAATTCCTGGGCGTGGTAGCGGGTCCGCAGGAGACAATTCTCTCCGCTCTGGCGCGGCGGTTATTTAATACCGGAGCCGTTTATTACATTATCCAATTTGCTACGTTGGGTATCCTAACTGTGGCTGCCAATACCAGTTTTGCCGGATTTCCACGCTTGGCAGCCATCCTAGCGCGGGATGGGTTCCTGCCGCGCCAGTTCAGCAGTCTTGGCGACAGGCTGGCTTTTACCAATGGGATCATCCTTTTGGGATTCTTTACGGCTGTTCTAATCATTCTTTTTGGTGGTGACACCCATGCCCTGATCCCATTATTCGCCATTGGTGCATTCCTAGCGTTTACGCTTTCCCAGACCGGGATGGTTGTTCACTGGTGGAAGATACGCGGCGTGCGTTGGGGCTTGAAAAGTTTCATAAATGCCATCGGTGCGCTGGCAACCCTGACAACACTGGTGGTTGTCATCATCAGCAAATTTATGGGTGGTGCATGGGTCACCATCTTGCTCATCCCGCTCATCGTTCTCGGTTTCCGAAAAATTTTTTCTCATTATAACCAAGTCGGGGAAGAACTCTCTCTAAAGGGACTACCACCCTCGCTGAAACCGGTGGAGACCACCCGGGTGGTCATTCCAATTTCCAGCGTCCATCGCGGGATGATCGGGGCGGTGAATTTTGCCCGTTCAATCTCCAAGAATGTGACCGCAGTCTATGTGGAGCTTGAACCTGGGGCGGGTGAGCGGGCACGGATCGAATGGGAAGCCTGGTGGCCGGATGTGCCGCTGGCGGTTGTCCCTTCGCCGTATCGTTCAGTAGTTGGCCCTCTGCTGCAATTCCTGGATGAGACAGACACGCAACACAATGACGGTCAACTAGCTGCAGTGGTTTTGCCTGAATTTATCCCCGGAAAATGGTGGCAGACGCTTTTGCATAACCAGACTGCCTGGTTAATTAAAGCATCACTTCTTTATCGCAGACGCAATCTGGGACGGGAACGCGTCGTCATTGATGTTCCTTTCCACTTGCGCGGATAATCAGGTTGAAAAGAAGTTCAGAGAATCACAGACGTAATGCGAAAAAAAGGGGATAGGTTTCCGAATAGAATTGTTCTATAATAAACACCATACAATCGAATTGGAGGGCGCCATGCCTGATCTCATTTCTCTCATTTGTCCTTCCTGTGGAGGGAAAGTGAAACTGGTTCTTCCCCGCCTGGCAATCTTGATATTGCTGGTCGTCTTTTTATCTGCCTGCAACATGCCTCAAGGAGGCATTACCGGAACAGATACAGGCACCGTCGCCACCAAAGTGTCTTTAACCCTAGCGGCTTTGACCCAACTTGCCCAGCAAACGCCAGTAGTTACCCCCTTTTCCCCAACATTGGAACCACCAACAAACACCCTGACTCCCTCTCAGCAACCCAGCGAAACGATGGGACCGATGATTACCCAAACAATAACTCAACTCCCAACCCAGACGATGAATCCCACCAATACACCCATCCCGGCTCCGGGCACGATCGCTGGAGGAATCTACGGGTATCCATATGGCACTGTCCCGGCTCTTGCGATTGTAGCCTCCGGTAAGGAACCACCTTATTACTTTTCCTGGATGATCACCGGTGCTGGTGAAACCACCTTTGCCATGAGTAGTAGTTATTTGATTCCCGGCCATTATCAAGTAGTAGCGTATGACTCATCCGGCCATGCCGGTGGCTGCACTGACAATGTGCTGGTTATCAGTAACCAAACAGTGAATTGCGATATCACCGATTGGGGCGGAGGATACCCGGCGAAACCGCCCAGCGTTCCTTCTCCGTAGAAATTTCCCGCTTTGAATTTTTATACTTGGCAGCGAATTTGGTATTATGATGCCGGTTCATTCCCGCCCATGCCAACTTAAAAACCGACTTAGAACTTGCTTCCCAAAAAATGGTTTCACCTCCAGAGATGGCGGTGATTTTGTGTTAGAATAGAACTCCTGTTCTTTTATTACTTACCTCCCTATAATCCTTATGGATTTCAAACTGAACGCCCCCTTCCAACCCACCGGTGACCAGCCGGAAGCCATCCGCCTGCTCGTGGACGGCGTCCAGCGCGGACTCAGGCACCAGGTCCTACTCGGCGCGACCGGCACAGGTAAAACGTTCACGATTGCTTCGGTCCTGCAGCAGGTGCAGAAACCAGCCCTGATTATGGCCCACAACAAAACCCTAGCAGCGCAATTATACGCCGAGTTCCGTGAATTCTTCCCGGAAAACGCCGTTTCTTACTTTGTCTCCTACTACGATTACTACCAGCCGGAAGCTTACGTTCCACGCCACGACCTTTACATCGAAAAAGAAACCGAGGTCAACGAGGAGATCGAGCGTCTGCGGTTGGCAGCCACGACTGCCTTGATGTCACGCCGGGATGTCATCATCGTCGCATCGGTCTCATGTATCTACGGCCTGGGCAACCCGGAAGAGTACGGCAAAGGCGTTGTGGAACTGAAAGTCGGCGAAATCACCCGGCGCAACGCACTTATCCGTCAACTTGTGGATGGACAATACCAGCGCAATGATATGGAGTTGCGTCCCGGCACCTTCCGCGTGCGCGGTGACACACTCGAGATCATCCCCGCCTACGAGAACAAGCGCGGCTACCGGGTCACTTTCTTCGGGGATGAAGTGGAGCGCGTTACGGAGGTCAACCCACTGACCGGTGAAATCCTTTCCGAGCCGGAAAAAGTGGATATTTACCCCGCCAAGCATTACCTGGCGGGGGAAGACCGGCTCAAAGAATCTATTGTAAATATCGAAAAAGAATTGGACGAGCGAGTGGTTTTTTTCAAGGCCAACGAGAAATTGATCGAGGCCCAGCGCATAGAGCAGCGCACCCGTTATGACCTGGAAATGCTGCGGGAAGTGGGGACTTGCGCGGGGATCGAGAACTACTCGCGTCAGCTCGACCAGCGCGCAGCCGGAACACATCCCTGGACCTTGGTGGATTTTTTGCCCAGCGATTACCTACTGGTGATCGACGAGTCGCACATGAGCATTCCGCAGATACGCGGTATGTACAACGGCGACCGATCCCGCAAAGAGACCCTCGTGGAATATGGTTTCCGCCTGCCCTCAGCGCTGGATAACCGCCCGCTCAAGTTCGACGAGTTCGAACAGGTGATGGGCAGCACCATCTACACCTCCGCCACACCTGGGCCATATGAGATGGGCCACGCCGAACAGGTAGTGGAACAAATTATCCGCCCGACTGGCCTCGTGGACCCGGAGGTGGAGGTCCGCCCTACAAAAGGCCAAGTGGATGACCTGGTGAAGGAGATCCGGGCACGGGTCGAGAACGGACAAAGAGTTTTGGTTACCACCCTTACGAAGCGCATGTCCGAAGATCTTGCGGAATACTTGATGGAACTCGGCATTAAGGTGCACTACCTGCATTCGGAAGTGGAAACCTTGGAACGGATCGGAATCCTACGCGACCTGCGCCTGGGTGTATTCGATGTGATCGTGGGAATCAATCTGCTGCGCGAGGGCCTCGACCTTCCAGAGGTTTCCCTGGTGGCGATCCTGGATGCGGACAAAGAAGGCTTCCTGCGCTCAGATACGGCTCTCATCCAGACCACAGGACGCGCTGCCCGACATATTGATGGAAAGGTCATCATGTATGCTGATCGCATCACGGATTCAATGCGCCGGGCGATGGATGAAACCAGCCGCCGGCGTACCAAACAGGTCAGGTTCAACAAGGAGCACGGAATCGTGCCAGTCAGCATCCACAAGGCCATCCGCGATCTGACCGATCAAATGTCGCCCCGAGCAGTGTCCGAAATGAAGGGCGAATATAAAACCGGCAAACATAAGGATGTGACTACGCGCAACGAATTGCAGAAGGTTATCGCTGATATGGAACGACAAATGAAAGAGGCCGCCAAAAACTTGGAATTCGAGCGCGCAGCGGCATTGCGCGACGAGATGTACGAGTTGAAATCCATCCTGGCGCAGGACGAAAGTCTCAAACCTTGGGAGCGGATCAAATTGATGGTGGGGGATGAGTAGTTGCCATTATATGGCTTTTTTAGAGGATCGCGATATGATGACGGGGGATTGAGTGTGAAAGATGATTTTTTCTCATATTCAAAATGGAGAATAGATTGAACCTTTATAAAATTCTGCAAATTTCTGCCTTTGTCCTTGCGCTGAGCATCCATGCCTGTAGTTCAAATACAATTATTGTCAGTGCCCCAACTAACCCAGGTTATTCTGGGGTGGTCCAGCCAACATTAACTGAAAAAATATTACCGACACCTACAGGGCTTCTTGGAACATCGCCAAGTAATCCAGTCCCAGTTGGTTCTGATGTAATTGCTGACAAAATGAAATTTTTAATTAAAGGTATAGTACGTCCGGCCGATGGCATTGTATCTTCAGGTAATATGTTTAACGCTCAAGCTGGCCAATGGCAGCAATACCTTTTTGTTACCCTCGAAGTTACATGCGAAACATCAACTGACCAACAGTGTCACCTGAGCCCATTTCACTTGATGTTATTAGGTTCAGACGGTATCCTAAAATATCCGGAAAGGCTCATTTTAGGTGTCGACGGTATCTTGGTAGATACTGATATCACTGGTAGTTCAAAAATATCTGGTATCGTTCCTTTTATCATTTCTATAGGAGATACTCATTTATTATTAATTTATGAATCACTATTAGGTGAAAATTCCTATCTTGCTTTACCTTAGAATTACGTGGCTAAACAGGCCCTGAAGACCGAGATCATTATTCTTTTCTATTAGTTCCAGCCGAATTCTCCGCGCAACGGGACGAACGCCACTGCCAGTTCAACTTGGCACTTGAATTCCGTGCCTGTTCGCCTCCAAACTTCCAAATGCTGGAAACCGCGGCTCCCCACCGGGATTACCAACCGCCCACCATCAGCCAATTGGTCGAGTAGCGGTTGCGGCGCAGACGGGGCGGCAGCTGCCACAAGAATTCCATTATAGGGAGCATATTCCAACCAACCCACTGATCCGTCTCCGGTATGAACATGAATGTTGGAATAACCAAGATCAGCCAGGACCCTGGTGGCTTGAGCAGCTAATTCAAGGATCACTTCCACTGTATGCACTTCCGCAGCAATCTTTCCAAGTATCGCCGCCTGATAACCTGAACCGGTTCCGATTTCCAGTAAACGGTCGGTTGACTCCACTTCCAGCAATTTGGTCATCAAAGCGACGATATAAGGCTGGGATATCGTCTGTCCATAGCCAATGGGCAACGGACAATCGGCATAGGCCCAGGCTAAGTCGTCAGCAGGAACGAACTGGTGGCGCGGCACAGATTGCAAAACCGCTAGCAAGAGCGGGTCCAGCACGCCGCGGGCTGCTATCTGTTCCTCGACCATACGCTTGCGTACAATCCGAAACTCATCTTCGTTCATTGGAGACGTCCTGCAATCTGCCGGTCCACTTTACCCATCGGGTATTTGCCAAGATCAGCCGGGACAACCCAAGCCAATCCTGCGGCTTCAACCGGCTTTGGTTCACAATCAGTCAATTCACATAGAAAGGCATGTAGCGTAATCCGAAAGTGGGTATAGGCGTGCTTATAAATTCCAAAAGCCTCGCCCACATGGATTTCTGCACCCAGTTCTTCCCGGATTTCGCGTGTGAGACAGGCTTCGAGGTCTTCGCCTTTCTCCACCTTGCCGCCAGGGAACTCCCACATGCCACCCAGCAATCCTTTTGACTGACGCTTCGCAAGCAGGATTTTCCCATCCCGACGCAGCACCGCCGCAGTGACGGTGTAATGCGGTACTTTTGGTTTGGGCTTCAGCACCGGTCGCTGTTCCTGGATACCGAGCATCCGCGCCTTGCATAAATCCCTGAGTGGACATAGTTGGCAGGCCGGGTTACGTGGCAAGCAAAGCGTGGCACCCAGATCCATTAATGCCTGGTTGTAATCACCAGCATGACCCTTGGGCAGGTGACTCCCGGCCAGTGCCCATAATATCTCTTCACCTGCTGGGGCATCAGCAGGTTCGGACACGTCAAAGACGCGAGCAAAAACCCGCCGCAGATTTCCATCCAATGTGGCGACATTCAGGCCGAAGGCTATTGAGGCAATTGCTCCCACAGTGTACCGCCCAATGCCGGGGAGTTTACGCAGCGCAGTTAAATCGTGCGGCAGTTCTCCTCCGTAAATCTCCATAACAATCCTGGCAGACTTAAAAAGGTTGCGCGCCCGGCTGTAATAACCGAGTCCCTCCCAGAGGGAAAGGACCTCCTGCTCGGAAGCGGCCGCCAGGTGCTGCACGCTTGGAAAACATTCCATCCAGCGCTTGTAATATGGAATAGCTGTCTCGACGCGTGTCTGTTGAAGCATGATCTCAGAGACCCACACCGCATAAGGGTCCGGGTGATCGCGCCAGGGCAATTCCCGTCCGTAACGGGAGTACCAGTCCAGGATTTTTTTGGAAAATTTAGTCATACCAAAAACAGTAAATGATCAGAATGAAGTTGGTTTCTTACAAGAATTGCCCTAAACTCACAAGTTGAACATAAATAAAAACGAAGAACGCGATAAATTGCCCTGCGCTCTTCGTATCGTGCGGTTGCAATAGAAATTAAAACTGGAATCCGTTGCGCGCCGGAATAACCTTATACGAGAAATTCTGCACCAGGGCGAAAAGTTTATCCTGCAACTGGGTCCAATTATCTGAATTCAAGGCGCGTTGCACATCCGGTAGATCTTCAGCCAATATGCTGACCTGGATCTGCGGATACTCTCCGAAGACTGTCACCCAGGCTTCCGCTGGCTGGAGTCCCATTCGCTGAACACCAGGGACAAATTCATTGATTACGAACTCAAAATAATCCTGCTCGTGATCAGGTGCAATATCCCAAGTCAACACAAGTTTTACGGCCATTATTGATTTCTCACTGCATTCTCTATGTAGATCAATGCGATGCTACTCCCGCAGGTAATCCAGCACGATCACCTTCGTCTCATCTGGAAGGGAAGATTTGGCGACTTTAAGCGTGGGCATCGTTTCAGCCTCGTGCAGACCCATTTCCTTCATAAACTTGTCCAGCTTGTCAAGCTGCACTTTGGCCTCCGGGGAATAGAAATGCATCGGGATAACGATGTTTGGCTCCAGCAGGCTGACCACTTCGGCAGCCTTGGCAGCGTTTAACCCGGTCCCGCCACCGATCGGGACAAGCGCCACATGAACCGTCCCCAGCGCCTCAATCTCAGCCTGTGTCGGCACCGAGCGCAGGTCGCCCAGGTGTGCGACCGTGATACCCATATAATCGAACACATACAACGTATTTCGTGGTTTTTCGGCTGTAGTTTTCTTACCAGACATATCCGTTTGCACTCCGGTAATAAAGACTCCACCAATCTCGAATTCGCCCGGCCCGGTGATAGCATGACTGTAGCCCTTCACGGTGCTCAGGCAGTTATGTCCCGGCGCATCATGGCTGGAAGTAACAATATCAGCCTTGAGCTTAATAGGTTCGTAGCCAACCGTCTCAGCATCGAACGGATCGGTGACAACCGTCGCCATGCCGCGCTCGGTCAGGCGAAAACAGGAATGTCCATACCAAGTAATCTCCATAAATTTCTCCGTGAAGGCTATTATACCCGTATAATAAAAGGGATGGAAATTTTACCAAAACCTCGCTGCACCCCCGGTGCATCGGTGAACCGTACAGAGAATGGCTGGCGATTGGAAATTCCCGCTGGAGTCCACGGGACCTATCGCTTGGCCCAACTGGACGACTACACGGCCTTATCCCGCGGATATTTCCTTCATACTCCTCCCAGTACCTTGAGCCTGGTCGCCAGAGTCTCAGCCACGAATCTCCCCGGTACATGGGGCTTCGGGCTTTGGAACGATCCTTTCGGTTTTTCGCTCGGCTTTGGCGGCTCAGCGGGACGATTACCAGTCCTGCCGAACACAACATGGTTTTTTCATGCCTCCCCGCCTAATTGGCTATCCTTGCGCGACGAAATTCCCGCACACGGTTTCTTTGCAGGGGCAATCACCTCTCCGCGGGTTTCGTCCCTACTGTTTGGACCGGCGCTTTTCGGTCTACCCCTTCTGGCCTTGAGGCCCATCTCCAGGATACTGCGGCATTTAGCAGGTAAAACGGTCCGGCAAGAGGCAGCTGCAATATCAGTTGATGTTACCAAGTGGCACATATATTCAATTCAATGGCTACGCGAATATACAGAATTCAAATTAGACGGTGAAATCATCCTGAAAACGTCCTTTTCCCCGCATCCCCTGCTTGGGCTGGTACTTTGGATTGATAACCAATACGCTGCCTGGACCCCTGAAGGACGGGTCGGTTACGGCACTCTGGACAACCCGACGGCTTGGTTGGAAATAAGATCCTTCGAAAATAAGAGTTAGTTGTCCCACCTGTTTTTCCGCTATATGTTATTAATGTTGGTCATACAGCTTTCAGTAAGCGGGTAAACACAAGAAAATTGGTTTTCATCGTTGCGCATTACTTCGTGGTTCAGATTATTACTCTGTGGGTTGCAAACCGGGAGAGAAGGGTAATTGATGAATCTCGATGTTTGCAGCCTTCAGGAAATTCATTGCATTTTCGTCCGTACGGTAGGCAACGCTGTATACCAGACGAGTGATGCCAGCATTGATCAATGCCTTGGTACAATTGATGCAGGGAAGATGTGTAACGTAGCATGTAGCGCCCTTCGTTGAAACCCCGTGCAAGGCGCCTTGAATTATGGCGTTCGTCTCCGCATGGATGGTGCGTATACAATGACCGTCAACAATTAAGTGACCTTCTTCATCGCAATGCGGTTGCCCAACTGGTGAGCCATTGAATCCTGTGGTCAGGATGCGCTTATCAAGTACTAATACACAACCGACAAAAGCCCGGTCACAGGTGCTGCGTTCTGAAACGGCATACGCAATCTTCATGAAATAAGAATCCCAATCTGGACGCATCTGGTTTCCTCTCGCAAAAGATTAACTAACTGCGCCGATTATACTGCTGCTTGCATATATATTAATTTAAAACTGGCAATAAACGGGGAAAAATGAAGATTTACTGGTTTATATCAATAAATTTATCTATCTCGAATAGCTAGAAAATAACGAGACCCTGATGTAGATAATAATGCATTACTTAATAGATTCCGGTAATAACGCAATATCCGGTAACACTATTTTTTTATATCTCAATTCCCTGGCGTAATTTCCCGATAAAATCGCGAGGCAGCACTCCCGCGTTAATGGCTAGATGTAATAGGTCAAGTAGCTCCGCCTCAGAGAGAACAAGTGGTTTAGAGAGAATATTGCCGCCACGCCAGGATGAAAGACGGATTTTTTCATGTCCGGTATCAAGATGCAGTTTTTCAATCCTGGTTTCTTGATCTTCGATATTGATGAACGTGGAAGCTGTTACCTTCGCATCATCGCTGGAAACCATATCACCTTCCATTTCCGAACCAAAAAGTAGAATATTCCTTGGATATAGTTTACCATAACGAATGAAATTTAAAGTCCTCTTGGAAACGACTTGTGGATTCACAGAAAGCCATCAAAAACTGATACAAAATCGATCCCCCGATTAGCTCATCGCCGGTTGAATTTCGAGGATCAAATTTTAATATAAACAGAGTCGACAATCCCCACAATCACCGAAATGACGCAGGCATCCGGGTTTTTGAGCGCCTGGCGGGCGCCATTCCCCTCCCGATTCACCAGCACTGTGTCGCCAATCCCGGCATGGGAATTATCCAGGGCGATAAAGTCTTCTTCGGACGACTCCCCTTCCATCACCAATGGCTGTACAACCAGCAGCCTCCGGTTTTTATAATCCCGGTGGCTGATCGTGGTTACCACAGTCCCAACAACTTTTCCCAGAATCATCCCGGTCTCTCAGGTATATTGATTCCTGCCATGTTTCAGGGTGAAATCGAATCCCCCATCCGGCTGGATCGCCAACTCATCGACGATTCCGACCAGAGCCAGATCAACCGGCACGAACTTGACGTCTGGCAAGGCCAGGGACGCTTCACGTGACCGCACCATCACACACAAATCCCCAACGCCTGCGTCAACAGTATCAGCCGCAATTTGCAAAACACCGATGGGATCCAGGTTTTTATTCAGCGGTTGGACAACAAGCAGTTTCACCCCTCTGGTACCAGGATATTTGAGCGTACAGACCGCGCTGCCCTTCACCCTTCCAAACAGCATCCCTACTTCACTCCCGTGCTTTTCAGCACGCGTTGAATTATGGCATCCAAAAGCTCTGGATCGACCTGGTTCCCCATGCGGATAAAAACCGCCTCCCGGATGCGCATTTGCAGGTCTTTTTCTGTTTGCTCTGTGGAAATGGTTTCCAAAGCAGGCAGCCCAGCAGTACCCGGTTTTTGCGCAATATAAGGTCGTATGGGTGCGCAAGGGGGATTGTCCGGCTGGCTGCGCACCAACTGCAACCCCAACCGGTTGGCTTTCTCGTAAGCCAACTCGGTCAGCACAACGTTCTCGGTTACGCTCAGCGACATCACACCGCGCTTGAACATATCCTCGATATCCCTTTCGGTATAGAACTCTTTTGGCATAGCTGCTCCTCTCAAGCCGTGTCCGTCCACAACTTATGTACCCTCTCGACCTTCCAGGCCTTCCAGTGTCTGGACAGCTGCATTCTTTGCCATCAAGATTTCTGCTTCTGTACCAGAGAGCCACATGCGGCCAAAACGCCCGACCGAGGATACATGAACCAGTTTAATACTGGCAGTTTTCTCAGCATCGTTGCAGGCGATGTTGATATAAGCAGCCGGGGCGCATTCTAGTACCAACATCGTCTCCCCCGCCACCAGCATGCTGCCGCGCCGGAAACGATTGATGAGTTGAGCCTGGTAGGGATCAACATGCGTGATGACCTGGATTGAAACCACTTGTGGCTTAATACGGTCCGCTATACTCAGGCCCAATCGGCTCAGGACCACGTTTCCTGCTTCCAGTACGGCAGCCTGATTGGGAGAATGCACTTCGAACATCCCGAATTCGCGCTCTACGATCTGCGCTCCGGGCCGGGCCTCTGTGGCTTTAACGGCAATATCAACCACCCGAAAAACTTCATTTCCTGGGGCCATTTCTACATACAAAGCCGCCATGCCTTCGGTTGGAAGATCGCCTTGCGTGATCGTCCCAACAAAAGATGCATATTGGGGCTGCATCTTGTCCAAGTAACAATAGCAACGCAGTGAAAACGTATCTGCCATGCTTAGTTCTCCTACTCACTGAAACCATCGCACGATTTGCCACGCCGATGCCGGGTAGACGCATGCTTTTTTAGCGCGCGGCAATATTTCAGCTAGGTTCTTGCTGTCTGGTGATTATCCGGTCACGGTCACCAGCAGTTGCCTGAAATCTATTTAGTTTTGGACTCAGCGGATCGGCCGCCGATGCTGCCCTTGCTGGTTTTTGGCAGAATCATCTCTACGTCTATATGTGGGCGAGGAATGACATGAACCGAGACCAATTCGCCGACACGCTTGGCTGCAGCGGCGCCAGCGTCGGTGGCAGCCTTGACAGCGCCCACGTCACCGCGCACCATCACGGTTACGTATCCACCGCCGACGTATTCGGAGCCAATCAAGTTCACATTGGCAGCCTTTACCATCGCATCCGCGGCTTCTACTGCACCAACCAAACCTTTCGTCTCGACCATGCCGAGCGCAATCAAAGAGGGATCTAAAGCCATTTTATACCTTCCTTTCTAAATATGATATTTTGATTTTCTCAGTTTCACTTACTATCCAGGATTTCGTTGACAACCTGCCGGACAACCCGTTCCATTTCATCAGCGATCGGACTGCCTGTTTTCTCTCCAGGTAAAAACGCCTCCGGCGGAGGAGCGACCGTCTCATAAGCCAGACGTTTGATATTGATCAGATGATATGCAGAAACATTATCTCCAGTAATTGCACCTCCAATGCCGCCCGAACCCAAAGTCAATGAGGGCATCACTCCGGCTGTCAGTCCAATGGCGCCCAACGTGCCCATGGTATTGACCAGAATGCGGAAGACCGGCTTTTCCATACCAAAGGCCATAATGACTCGTTCGTCATTAGCATAAATGATCTGCGTATGGCCGAGACCACCCGCTTCAATTATTGCAATGGATCTTTCGCAGCCCCGTTCCCAACCGTCTTCCACGTACCAGCCCAACACGGTGGTCATTTTTTCGTGGGAGAGTGGTTCTTCTCTGCCCGTTTTGAAGAGCGAAGTGACCAAAATGCGCGTCTCAGGAGGGACACGGAACCCAGCCTTTTGGGCGACGAAAGGAGCCGATTTGCCTACCACCCCTGTATTGGAACTACCGTCCGGGTGGAAAACAGTCCTGCGCAGTGCGTCAGTTTCCTGCGAATTTGTAAAGTATGCACCTTCAACTCGCATAAGTTCTGCCAGCTGATTGGCAATCGGCAGATCGGCTATTACAGCCTGCTCGGTAGCACAGATTGTGGAATAGTCAAAAGCCTTGGAAGCGACAATATAACGGGCAGCCTTTTCCAAGTCTGCACTACGATCCACGTAGACCGGTACGTTTCCAGGACCAACGCCATAGGCTGGTTTCCCAGTCGAGTGCGCCGCCCGTACCATAGGCGTCCCACCAGTCGCCAGGATAATTGCAGTCTGGCGGTGAGTCATCAATTCCTGGGTACCTGGCAGGGAAATCTGCTGAAGACAGCTTATCAGACCTTTTGGAGCGCCAGCATTCTCGGCTGCCAGAGCCATGGTTTGCGCGGACTCATATGTGCAGCGGCCCGCTGAAGGATGGGGGGAAAATACGATTGCGTTGCGCGCCTTGACAGAAATCAATGATTTAAAGAAAGTGGTCGAGGTTGGATTCGTTGAAGGAATGAGAGCCGCCACCACGCCCATTGGCCAAGCGATCTCATATAACCGGCGGGCGGGGTCGTGGCGGATGACCCCCACCGTTTTAAGATCCCGGATGCTCTCCCAGACAACCCGCGACCCAAACTCGTTCTTGAGTTTCTTGTGAACCGCCACGCCAAAACCGGTCTCCTCCTGCGCCATGCGTCCCAAACGTTCTGCAGCTTGTACGCCAGCAGCAGACATGGCCGAACAGACCCGGTCGACATCACCCTGAGATGCCCGACTCCAGATCATCCAAGCTTCATGTGCTGCATTAACCAAATCACGTGACTCTTGGATGGAAGCAAGGTCTTTATCGAGGCCCATCGTTAATGTCCTTCTTTACCAGCAGGCTCAAGATTTCCGGAACGACACTTCGCCGTCCACTTCAAGGGAATCGATGACCGCCATAATAACGGCGTCCACCGGGGAGTCCTTGGTAATGTTTGTTTGCCGGGCAGACGAACCCGCACAGGTCAAAACCAGCTCACCGATACCCGCATCGACGGTATCGACAGCAACATATGGCTTTCCAACTGGGTTTCCGCTTTCGTCCGTCTGGCGCACGATGAGCAATTTCCGAGAGAAAAGTTTTTCGTCTTTGATGGTCGCAACGGTTGTTCCGATCACTCTCGCAATTAACATAATGCATCTCCCTAGATCAATAATTCCTGGTGGATGCAGGGGCAGGCACTGCAGGAGTGGTTTCGGTACTGGGGCCCTGGATGATCTTCACACCCGCGCTGGCGCCGATGCGGGTTGCCCCGGCCTTTATCATATTCTCGGCATCTTCATAAGTCCGCACACCGCCAGCTGCTTTAATACCCATTTCCGGTCCGACAACCCGCCGCATCAAGGCGACATCATGTACGGTCGCTCCCCCGCTGGCAAAGCCGGTGGAAGTTTTTACATAGTCTGCCCCAGCTTCCTTCGAGAGCAGGCAAGCGATGGTCTTTTCTTCATCAGTAAGGAGAATGGCTTCGATGATTATCTTGACAATCGCCTTTTTAGCGTGAGCCGCATTGACCACACCGCTAATATCTTTGGCAACTAGTTCAAGGTCACGCGCTTTCAAAGCCCCGACGTTGATAACCATATCTATTTCAGTCGCTCCATGATCCAGTGCGACCTGAGTTTCAAAGGTTTTTACCTCCGGTGAGGTGGCTCCCAGCGGAAAGCCGATCACCGTGCACACTTTCACCGATGAACCTTCCAGCAATTTGGCGCAAAGTTCCACCCAGGTGGGATTAATACATACCGATGCAAAACCGTGTTTGCGGGCCTCAAAGCATAATTGGGCAATCTGCTCCTGCGTCGCATCTGGTTTAAGCAGGGTATGGTCAATCATTTTTGCCAGGTTCAAGTCCTGTGGGATAACGCCGATAGTGGAAGATAGCCGTTCCGCTCCTGCGTTAACCACATTCCCAGCCCGATCGTAGCAGGTGCGCACGCATTGCGACTCAGCACAGGTAAACTTGCAATATCCACCATCTGGAAAACTTGCCTTTTCTTGCTGTTCGAACATGGCGGCAAGCACCTCATGCGTAATTATTTCTACCAGTTGCTCTACTACTTTGGGTTCAGTCACCATCGCATGACCTCTATTTCAAATACAGCTTTTCAACCAAGGTAATTTTTTCGACGCGCCTTGCATGGCGTTCTCCGCTGAATTCGGTGGATAGCCAGAATTTAACAATTTGCTTCGCAAGATTCGCACCAATCAGCCCGGCTCCCAATGTCAGTACATTTGTATCGTTATGTTCGCGGCTGTTCACAGCCGACGAGTAATCGTAGGCCATGCCTGCGCGCACCCCGGGGACTTTATTGGCAACAATGCAACTCCCTATGCCGGCACCATCGATCATAATCCCCCGCCAGGCTTTCCCTGAACCTACTTGCTTTGCCACTTCGTGAGCATAATCCGGGTAATCTACCGCGGCCTTACTAAACGCGCCAACATCATTGACATCCAGACCCATCCCGCTCAAGTCCACCTTAAGCATTTCTTTCAACTCAAAACCACCGTGGTCAGCGCCAATTGCAACAACTTTTCGACCTCCCAACTGTGTACCGGTCCTGAGGGCTGTATCCTTCGCGGGTAAATTGTTCACAGGTGACATACCCTTCTGCGAAAGCCCCATGGCTTGCTTGAGGACGCGCTGCACTATTTGTTGGATTTGCATGTCGTCAATGGTGCTCACGGACATTTTCCTTTTAATCATGCATAATATTCTAGTGGTAATGACCACATGACCACATTACATCAATATGTTAGCATGTCCTAAAAGAAAAGTCAAGGCATTCCAAGATACAGAAATGCCAAGTTCCCCCTCTGGTTTATCATACACACTGCAAGTTAACGGGTTAGTTTGGCAAGATAACGATAGCGGTCCCCCCGATATAGAATTTTAACAAACTCAAATACACGGCGGTATTGAGAGTAAGTGGTGCGTTCGCTCAACAACAAGGGACTGCCTGGTTCGATCTGTAAAAGCGAAGCTTCGCGCGGCGTGGCAAGGGTCACTTCCAGAGTCTCATCCGCCTCGGTTGGGATGAGATGGAATTTTTCCTGGAGGATCCTGTAAATCGAACCAAACTCTTCCAATTCCTCTCTAGTAATTGTTTGTTGCTTTGGCAAACAGTAAAAAGAAGTTTGCAATCCCATGGGCACGCCGTCCCCCAAACGTATACGCTCGATGCGCAGTACCTGGCCAGAGTCTTCCGGAAGCTCCAGGTGCTGGCGTACTTTTTCAGGCGGTTGAACAAATCCAATTTCCAGTATATTCTGTCCCGGTACAAGTCCGCGCTGCTTCATATCTTCCGTGAAACTGGTCAGTTCTGAAATTCCTTTTTGCAGTTTCTGCGGTGAAACATAGGTGCCTCGGCCGTGCTCACGGTAGAGATAGCCCTGGCGCACCAGTATGTCAATCGCCTGCCGAATGGTCGTCCTGCTGACCGAGTAGATGGTCTCCAGTTGACGCTCGGAAGGAATAGGTTGATGCGCTTCGAGCTTGCCAATCGAAATCTGCTCGCGCAAAATATTCGCCAATTGATAGTAGCGAGGTAAAAAATCATTAGGGTCTATTATTTCAGGCATCTTTCACTCTCCCGTAATTTACATTGAGTTACATAAGAAAGATGATCAAATGAGTTAAAAAAAACATCCGTTTATCATGGAGTGGATCGCCACTAGGGAAAAATCATTTCATTGAAAGGCATCGGCATCGAATCACTTGAGGGTCTTTTGAAGCAGGCAGCAGGTGATCCATCTGAAACCCTAAAATTGGTAGATCGAGTCAAAACAGTCGTGTTCGTTGTGAGGCAGATTGCTTAGGAAAGCAACTTTTATTATTGAGAGTTTTTGGCTCATAACAAACCTGTTTACAGACAATCCTATTTGTGGAGCATCGGTAATACTTTTTCCAACATACCCACACCAACGCCTGTGGCAATCAAGATAACAACAAGAATGGTGAAAATAACAATAAAGAACAGACCAAAGTAATTCAACACCAGTCCCCAGACTGCCCGGCCCCGGCCCGGACCACCACTACGTTTGATCTGACTGAGGGCCGCGTAACCGGTAACTATCCCTGCCAGCCAGAGCAGAAGAGGAACCACATCCAGTATCGTCGAACAGACTGCTCCCGCTCCGGCGGTGATAGCAGCCAACAGGAGGCCAAGGGTCAAGTCAAAGCACCACTGAAGAAGGTATATTGCCCACCCGACCAGACCGAGGGTCAAGCTGGTGGTTGCCAGTTTATTTTTCGGCACCAATGACATTTATTCCATTTTATTCCGCACCGGACGCAGGAGCAGTGACAGCCCAATCACACCAGCGATAATCACCGCCGCCAGGATTGGCGACCTGCCACCCAGAAGGATAAAAACAGCCAGGGCGATCGAAGCACCCTGAAAGAGCATCAACCCCCATCGCTTCCAGTGCCAGAGCGCTAAGGCAGCCAAGTAGCAAAAGAAGCCGAGTGCGGCGATGACTTCCACCACCCAAGCTGCCGGGGCATTGGCATTCCCAGGTGCAGGGTACCCAAGCAAGCCAAAGAGTACCACCAGCAAGCTGTCGAACATTAAAAACAACAGGAATGCGCTCAATTGTCCGACACGGCGGCTCTTAAGCCTTGGGCGCGTAAATAACCAGTAGGCTGAAAACAGCATGATTCCTGGGATGAACAGCAACAGGAAATCACTGAATTGGGTTGTCACGGCAGAATCAAGTTTGCAGGCCTCGCGAAAACCTTTAACATAATCCGGGCTGTATTGCCCAAAGATGTTCGCTGGCGGGTAGCAGGAGACGATCCGCGCCGCGTAAACCATAAATGCAGAAACGAGAAGCAAAATACCAACTACAAGTAAAATGAGCTTCCAGTTTTTCATTAAGTTCTCCCAAGCCCGACGAAATTTACCTGCCTCGAAAGTCAATCTCTTCCTTACCGCCCAGCCGTTCCTGGATGCGTTCCACCACTACTTCCAGTGCCTTGGGCTGATTGACATAATCCAGGTCGTCGGTATGGATTGTCAGCACAGGACACAAATCAAAGGCGCGCAGCCATTCTTCATAGAACGAATCGAGCAGGGAAAGATAACTGATGGAAATACCGGTCTCCATGTTGCGGGCGCGGCGTTGGATACGCGCCATCAGCACTTCCACCGGACATTTAAGATACACAAGTAAATTTGGCGGTGGCAGGCTGCCCACCACCAAATCGAACAGTTTCCGATAGGCCAGATAGTCGCGTTCAGCCAGATTACCCATATGATGCAACGCTCGCGAAAAAATGTAGGCGTCCTCGTAAATGCTTCTATCGAGGATGGCAGGACGCTGGTCATGCGCCGCCTCGAGATACTGGTCGGCGCGGTGTCCGAGGAAATAGATTTGCAGGTGGAATGACCAAGCACGCATGTCAGCGTAAAAATCAGGCAAGTAAGGATTATCAGCCACAGATTCAAAATCTGTACGCCAACCCAGTCGAGAGCCTATGCGCTCAGTGAGCGAGGTTTTCCCAGCCCCGATGTTCCCGGCCACCACTACAAGTCTTTTGGGCATACAAATGCCTCCATTTTTACTATTGTACACGAAGTTCATTCCGATGCCTCTAGCATTTCGAAGGAAGGAATGATATAGTCGAGAAAATAATAATAGGAGATCCGACATGGGAATATTTGGGAAAAATAAAACTTCAACTGGACCAGCGCTTCCATCACAGGAAGTAGTGAATCGCCTGCTGGCACTCAACCGTCCAACTGCCCCCTATCGCATCTTGGATGGACATTCCGAAAATGTGGACCTGATTGCCGAGTGGAAAATTGTAGATGCCCAATGGTATGAAATTTTTGCCAAGGCCAACCTGACCAAAGTCTTCCGCATCTATATGAAACTCGACCCTGAGAAGCACGAACTGCGCGCCCAAGACCACGAGTACACATTGGAATGGCGGGCTGGCATTCCAAGTCTTTCCCTGGCAGCCAGTTCGTTCAAGGGACAGATGACTTCGGTCGAGTTTGGTGCTGCTTACGCCTTCACCGAGGAAATCACACCAGGACAGGTTTACAAGTACCGCTTCAATACGAACGAACTCAAGAAACCCATCCAAGAGTGCATCGCAGCCTGCGGGTGGACGTTTAAAGGCGTGGCCTTCGGAAAACTATAGAATGTGAGATAACATAATTCGGGGAGCAAAAAACTGCTCCCCGATTAGTATCTCCTTGGCCAAATAAGCACGCCTGCCTATTCTTGCCCGCGGATTCCCGGCAGGAAGATCCAAGAGGCGATTGCCATCACCATAAGCAGTGCCGCGCCAAGAATCACAGTCAGCGGTTCGTCGAACTTCTGGGCGAAAGATCCAGCGAATAACGATCCCAGGGGCATCGAACCAAAAAAGACTAGAGTATAAACACTCATTACCCGCCCGCGTAAATGGTCCGGGACTTGCGACTGCATCATCGCATTGCTGTTATTCATGATCATCATGAAACTCCAGCCGACCCCCACCAGCGCCACCAGCGCCAGAGGCAGCCAGCGGATCCAGGCAAAGATGAATAACATCACCGGCATGGTAAACGCACCGACGGTCCAGAGTTTTCCCCGGAATTTGCGGGCGCCTAAATAGGCCAGCATTAATGCGCTGACCAGTGACCCGAAGCCGCGGGCTGATACCAACAACCCATTGGTGGTCACATTCCCATGTAAAATGTCAGTTGCCCATGCCGGCAGCAAGGTCAACATCCCAATCCCAAAGAAGCTGACCAAGCCGATAGACCCGATCAGGCTTAGGATTAAACTATGGGAAAAGACGTAGTGCAAGCCTTCTTTCAAATCCGCCAATACGGTCGCGCGGCGAGACGGTTGGATAATCGGTTTGATACGCATGAACAACAATGCGACGATAACGGCAATAAATGAAATTCCATTCAGGGTGAAGCACCACGCCGGACCAAAAGCAGCGTACGTCAGCCCGGCCACCGAAGGACCCACCACGGTGGCAATATTGAACATGGTCGAGTTGAGGGCAATGGCATTGGTCATATCCTCGCGGCTGACCAATTCGGTCACAAAAGCGACGCGAGCCGGGGCATCGAAAGCATTGGTAACCCCCAACAGGAACGCCAGCACAATTATATGCCATGGTTGCACCGAATGCGTGAACGTCAAGGCTGCCAGGATAAATGCCAGGACCAGCATGGAGGTCTGTGTAATGACCATCAGGTTGCGCCGGGAGATACGGTCAGCAACCACTCCTCCAAACAGGGTAAACAACAATGCGGGCAGGCCGCCCATGAATCCCACCAAGCCTAGGTAGGCGGGGGAACCAGTCAGTTGGTAGATCAAATATCCCTGGGCAGTACTCTGCATCCAAGTACCCATCAAAGATACCATCTGACCGTAAAACCATAGCCGGTAATTAAAATGTTTCAGTGCAGCAAATGTTTCCTGCAGACGCACATTCTGTTTAGGGTTCGCCAACCTTTTACTATCGCTCAACGGAGACCTTTCTACCAAAAAAAGTTGCCGGGAGGGCCGGCAAGGGTGAATTATACGCTTTTTGTCTTAAAACGGAATGAGCAGAGAATTTCCTCTGCTCATTATTATCAACAAATTCCGAGTGAATTTAACACTCACTATACCCACAGGTATAACACTTCCTGCACCCTTCTTCATTAACCATGGTAGCCTCACCGCACTCCGGGCAAAGGTCACCCATCTTCATGCCAGGGATGGTAGGCTCAATCTGAGAAATATTCCCGTTATCATTGGAAGGCTCAGGGTCCACTTTCTCGTCTAATTCGGTTACCTGGTGTGTTTTCCGGTCATTCAAATACTCGTCCAGTACCTGCCCCACCCCGTCAGGCAGTGAGCGCACCCTGTTCGGGCCAAATCCCAACGAACGACCACCGCCAATGCCGGAGAGTTGGCGAACTACCTCAGCAAGGCGTTCCCGGGGCGCAATCGGTGAAGCCAGCCGGAGGATATACGAAATGAGTCGCCCAATGGCTTCTGAGACTGCAGCGGTTTCTGAACCAGCCTTGGCTGTGTTGATAAAGACCTCAAAGGGCTGCTTGCCGCCATTCTCGTTGACAGTGATGAACGCTTTCCCGAGTGGAGTCTCAACCCTGAATGTACTGCCAGGGAGCAGTCGCGGGCGAGGCTTCTTGGATTCGTGCCAGGCAGCCAATTGAACAGCGATCTCTGTTTCCGAAACGGGTTTCCCGCCTCCGTTATTGCCAAAAGGCAAGACAACTGTCCCGGTTGGGATAGCAGGAGCCTGTTTCTTCTGTGCTGTAGCCTTGGTCTCCAGCACCACCTTCTCGCGCGAACCGGTCACGTAGACCGTGATACCTTTGCATCCCAGTTCCCAAGCCAGAAGGTAAGCCTCGGCCACATCTTCAAGGGTGGCGCCTTCGGGAAAGTTAATCGTCTTGGAGAGAGAATTGTCTACGAATGCCTGGAGTGCAGCTTGCATGTGGATGTGGTCTTCCGCGGGTATGTCCCCTGCAACGACAAATACATTCCGAAGTGTTTCCGGGACTTCGGGGATATCCTGGCACGAGCCATTCTGCATCACGCGCTCGATGATTTCCTGGCGCGCTTCACCGGAGATCCCAGCCTTTTCCAAAGCTGAGTCGAAGCGCGGGCTGGCATAGGTCAATTGCAGGTCTTTGCCGTTGTCGTTAACATGGCGTACATATGCCAGGGCAAAGACTGGTTCGCAACCATAACCTTCACATCCCGCTACCGTAGCTATAGTCCCCGTGGGAGCGACTGTGGTTTGGGCTGCATTACGAATGCCGTATTTTTGGATCCCTTCCAGGATTCCGCCCCAATCCAGAGCTGGCCGACCCCAATCCCTTTTGTACGCCTCCAGAGGCTGGGGCGGCTGCCATCGCAGATTTTCAAAGTCGTATATGCTGCCTTTGATGGCCGGAAACGCCCCACGCTCGCGCGCCAGTACCACACTGCTATGCATAGCGTGGTAACGGACAAACTCCATCACCTGCGCACCGAACTCCTGCCCCTCCGGTGAGCCATAACGCACTCCAACATGGTACATTACATCTGCCAAACCCATGATACCCAGTCCGATGCGACGTGCCCGAAGAGCAGCCTCTTTTAATTGTGGTACTGCTGGGACATAGGCGTTGGCGTCC
>Ga0209048_10001207_pt1 | contig 26868 bp, 22 predicted proteins | sample FrelakmetCRP12CR_FD_187146 | JGI IMG/M metagenome (GOLD analysis project Ga0209048, IMG submission 187146) | Freshwater lake sediment microbial communities from the University of Notre Dame, USA, for methane emissions studies - CRP12 CR (SPAdes)... | ecosystem: Environmental > Aquatic >... | reverse complement strand
CACGCCGAGGTCGAGGCCGAGCTCACCCGCGCACGGGCGGAAGCCGAAGCCGCCGCCGTGCGCGCAAAGGCGGAGGCGGCGGCAACGCGGTCGAAAGCCGAGGCCGACGCGATGCTGGCGAAGGCCGCGGCCGCCGCGGCGGCGATGCGTGCGCAGACCGACGCGGACAGGATCCGCAGCGCCGCCGAGACCGACAGGGCGAAGGCCGACCAGGCGCGGTGGGACGCCGAGGCCAAGGTCGCCGAGATGACGGCGCGTCCGGGCGCGTCATCGCAGATTGCGGCTTCGCCTTCGCCGGCCGCAGGGAGCACAGGAGCGGGTACCGCGAGCCGCGGTGCGCCGCCGCGGACGGGGTCCTACGACGGCGCGTGGATCGTGGGGCGGGCTTGCGAAGCGTTCGAGGACCTGCCGACGCTGTCCGACCGCTGGCGCGTCACGGTGCAGGGTGGCGCGTTCGACATCGAGCGCGGCGGGCGAGGACAGCCGGGGTTCTGGCACATCGCCGGCAAGCCCGCTACCGACGGCGAGCTGGTCCTCACGGGGACCGGCATTTCCCGCAACAAGAAGCACCTGGGACGGGAGGTCCAGGCTCGCTTCGAGGGTCGGCTGGTCGATGACCGCTTCGTGCTGCAGGGCACCTTCGGCGGACGCGCGTGTACGCTGACGCTCGCCCGCGCCGGCGGCTAGAGCGGCGCACGTTTGACGATGACCTCCCGACCCGTCTCCGCCGTCCAGAAGGCCAGGATCCTGGCCGAAGCGCTGCCGTTCATTCGCGCATTCCACGCGTCGACGCTGGTGATCCGCTTCGGCGGGGGAGCGATGGCCGATCCGGCGTTGAAGGAGGGTTTCGCGCGCGACGTCGCGCTGCTGCGGCTCGTCGGGATGAAACCGATCGTCGTGCACGGCGGCGGATGGCGGATCGACGAGCTCCTGCGGACGATGGGCATCGAGATCCGCGAGCACCGCGGCATGCGCATTGTCGATGAGCGCACGATGAACGTGATCGAAATGGTGCTGGGCGAGATCAACCAGGAGCTCGTCGGCCTCATCAACCGGTTCGGAGCGAAGGCGGTGGGCCTCAACGGGCAGGACGGCCGGTTCATCCACGCCCGGCGCAGGGTGCTGCCGCCCGGAGCCGACGCGGCGCCCGATCTCGGTCTCGTGGGCGACGTCGAGAGCATCGACCCCGACGTCGTGAACCTGCTCGTCTCGCGCGACTTCGTTCCCGTGATCCTCCCGATTGGCGTCGGCGCCGACGGCACCGCCTACCACATCAACTCCGACATCGTCGCGGGCCAGCTGGCGCGCACGCTGCACGCGGAAAAGCTCATCCTCATGACGAACGTGCCGGGCGTGGTCGACCGCGACGGCAGGCTCGCGTTCGTGCTGACGGCGAGCGACGCCGACGCGCTGCTGCGGGCGGGTACCGTGCAGGAAGGCATGGAGCCGCGCCTCACGGCCGCGCTGGCGGCCGTGCGCGAGGGCGTGCGCTCGGTGCACATCATCGACGGCGGGGTCCCGAACGCGCTGCTGCTCGAGGTGCTGACCAACTCGGGCGTCGGGACGGCCATCCGCTCGGATGCCGGCCCGCATTTCCTCGCCGACAGCCGCAGCTACTTCACGTCCGCCGTCGAACCCTAGGGGCCGCGTTCGCGCCATCCCGACTCCGGTCCGGCTGCGATGTCCACGTCGATCGACATCAGCGAGAAGGAGGGCGTCCGCTACCTGCATTTCGGCTCGCGCTGGATCCAGGGCGCCATGCGCATCGCGCGCCCCTGGGCGCTCGAGCTCGAGTACACGCGCGACATGATGACGGCGCTGCTGCTGCGGCCGGCGCCGCGGTGGCCGCGTAACGCGCTGCTGATCGGGCTGGGCGCGGCGTCGCTCACCAAGTTCCTGTACCGGAACCGGCCGCGGACGCGACTGACCGTCGTTGAGATCGACGCGGCGGTCGTCGCCGCCGCCACGCACTTCTTCAAGCTGCCCGACGATCCGAAGCGGCTGACGATCGAGATCGGCGACGGCCACGATTACGTGGCGGCGACGGAGCGCGAATTCGACCTGATCCTGGTCGACGGCTACGACGCGAAGAGCCGCGTCGGGATGCTGGACACGCTGCCGTTCTACTGCAATTGCCGGGCGCGCCTCGGCGAGCAGGGCGTGCTGGCCGCGAATTTCCTGAACGCCCGCCGCGGACTGGCCGCAAGCCTCGAGCGTCTGAGCGGCGCGTTCTGCGACCGCGCGATCGCGCTGCCGCACTGTGCGAGCGGCAATGTCATCGCCGTGGCCGCGACCGGCGAGCCGATCGACCTGTCGCTCGCCGAGCTGCTATCGCGCGCGCGCCGGCTGCAGCGGGACACCGGTCTCAACCTGCTGCCGACGGTGTCGCGGCTTCTGCAGACGCAGATCGGCAACGCCGACCGCTTCACGCTCTGACGCGAACGGCCCGACCGCGGCGTCATGCCCGCGGTCGCGCCTCGACGAGACCGCGCTGGACGAGCATCGGGCCGACGACCGGGTCGCGCCCGCGGAACAGGCGGAACGCCTCCGCCGGGTCGAGCGTGCCGCCGGACGAGTAGACGTACCGGTGAAGGCGGTCGGCGACGTCGCGATCGAAGGGGTCGCCCGCCTCGACGAAGGCATCGTAACCGTCGGCGTCGAGCACCTCGGCCCACATGTAGACGTAATAGCCGGCCGCGTAGGCCGAGCCGGAGAACAGGTGCCCGAAGTGCGGGAGCCGGTGCCGCAGCACGATCTCGCGCGGCATCCCGATGCGCGCGAGCTCCGCGCGCTCGAACGCGGTGATGTCGACGGCGTCCGCGCCGGGCAGCGCGTGCAGCGCCATGTCGAGGAGCGCGCACGCCGTGTATTCGACGGCCTCGAAGCCCTGGTTGAAGCGCCGCGCCTCCTTGAGCCGCCGGATCAGGTCGCCGGGGATGGGCTCGCCGGTCGCATGGTGCAGCGCGTGCCGCTCGAGCACGGCGGGCTCGAACGCCCAGTGCTCGAAGATCTGCGACGGCAGCTCCACGAAGTCGCGCAGCACCTGCGTGCCCGAGAGCCGTTCCCAGGTGACCTGCGACAGCAATCCATGGAGCCCGTGCCCGAATTCGTGGAACAGCGTGCGTACGTCGTCCGCCGACAGGAGCGTCGGCTCGCCGGGCGGGCCCTTCGCGAAGTTGTTGTTGTTGACGATAACCGGCAGCGTCTCGCCGTCCGTGCGCGACTGCCAGCGGTAGGCGCTCATCCACGCGCCGCCGCGCTTGGTCGGCCGCGCGAAGTTGTCGGAGAGGAAGATCCCGATCGGCCGGCCGTCGCGGCCGCGGACCTCGAACACGCGGACGTCGGGATGGTAGACCCGGATGTCGTGACGCTCGACGAAGGCGAGGCCGAAGAGCCGGTGCGCGGTGTCGAACGCGGCCGCGAGCATCCGCTCGAGCGGAAAGTACGGCTTCAGCAAGGCGTCGTCGAAGCCGTAGCGCGCCTTGCGCACCTTCTCCGCGTAATAGCGCCAGTCCCACGGCTCGATCGCGTGCGTCGCGCCCTGCGCGAGCGCCATCGCGCGCAGCGCGTCGCGCTCGACCGCCGCCCGCGCCTTCGCCGGCTCCCAGACCTGCGTGAGGAGCTTCGCGACGGCCGCCGGCGTTCCCGCCATCCGGTCGACCAGCGCATAGTCGGCGTAGCTCGCGCAGCCGTGCAGTCGCGCCTGCTCGTTGCGCAGCGCGAGGATCTCCTGCGCGATCGGCCGGTTGTCGTGCTCGCCGTCGTTCTCGCCGCGGCGGACCCAGGCGTCGAATGCCTGCTCGCGCAGGTCGCGCCGGTCCGAGCAGGTGAGGAACGGGACGATCAGCGAGCGCGACAGCGTGATCAGCCAGCCATCGGCCTCGCCGCGCTCCTCCGCCGCCTCTCGCGCCGCCGCGCGCAGGCCTTCGGGCAGCCCGGCGAGATCGCGCTCGTCGCGCAGCAGCAGCCGGAAGCCCGCCTCGTCGGCCAGCACGTTCTGCGAAAAGCGCGTCGAGAGCTCGGCGAGGCGCTCGACGATCGCGGCGTGCCGCGCCTTGGCGGATTCGGACAGGCGGGCGCCCTCGCGCACGAAATCGAGGTGCACGCGCTCGGTGAGCCGGAGCTGCTCGGGGTCGAGCGCGAGCTCGTGCCGCCGCCGGTGCACGGTGTCGATGCGCGCGAAGAGCTTCGCGTGCAGGTAGACCGCGCTGTAGTGCGCGGCCAGCCGCGGCGCCATCTCGCGCTCGACGGCCTGCAGCGCCGCGGATGTCTCCGACGCCGTCAGGTTGAAGAAGACCTTCTGGATGCGACCGAGCTCGCGCCCGCCCCGGTCGAAGGCGGCCACGGTGTTCGCGAAGGTCGGCGGTTCGCCGCAGTCGGCGATCGCCTGCACGTCGGCCCGGTGCTGCGCGAGCGCATGGTCGAACGCCGGCGCGAAGTGCTCGGGGCGGATCCGGTCGAAGGGTGGCAGGCCGAACGGCGTCTGCCACGGCTGGAGGAGCGGATTGCCGTTCGGTTCGTTCATGGCGACGGTGTCTCGCTGAAGAGTTTGCGGCGCGTGGTCTCGCCCGCCGGCAGCCGGACGAGCCGGCGTTCCCGCGGGAGCGGACCGCACGAGCCCCGGCGAGCGTGGCATTATCCTCCGTCCGCAAGCCTTTGGGCGCACTCGTCCACAACCGCAACGGGGTCATCGGCGTCGCATGAAGCAGGGGGAAAACGATCCGGCAAGCCTCGTCCGCGGGATCGGCGCGCGGCGCGTGCGCCTCGCTTGCGGTCTCGTCCTCTTCACCTACGTCGCGTTCCATTTCGCCAACCACGCGCTCGGCAACATCTCGGTCGCGGCCATGGAGGCGGGGCTCGAATACCACGTGTGGGTCTGGCATTCGCTGCCCGGCACGACGGTTCTCTATTCGGCGTTGCTGATCCACGCGCTGCTCGGCCTGTGGGCACTCTACGAGCGGCGGTACTTCCGGTGGAAGGTCATCGAGGGGGTCCAGCTGGCGTTCGGCGTCAGCATTCCGCTGCTGCTCGCCGCCCACCTCGTCGGCCAGCGCATCGCGCTCGAGTTCTTCGGCATCGAGAAGGGCTATGCGCAGGTGCTCTGGGGCTACTGGGTCAGGGGACCCGAATGGGGTGTGGTGCAGGCCGTGCTGTTGCTCGTCGTCTGGACGCACGGCTGCATCGGTGTGTACTTCTGGCTGCGCCTGAAACGCTTCTTCAGGCCTGCCGCGCCCTTTCTGCTCGCCGCGGCGGTATTGCTGCCTGCGCTCGCCCTGCTCGGCTATTACCAGGGCGGACGCACGATCGTGCAGCTCAGCACGCTTGCGGAGTGGAAGGCGGAGAACCTCAATCCGGGGCAGATCGGCACTCCCGCCAAGGCTGCCGACCTTCTCGCGGTGCGCTACGCGTTTCTCTGGACCTGGGCTGCGGCCATCGTCCTCGTGCTCGTCGCGCGCGGAATGCGCGTCGTGTTCGAGCGCCGCGGCGGCGTGGTCCGGCTCACCTATCCGGACGGCCGGACCGTCAGCGTTCCGCGCGGCATGAGCGTGCTCGAGGCGAGCTGGCGCTTCGACATACCGCATGCGAGCGTGTGCGGCGGGCGCGGGCGCTGTTCCACGTGCCGGATCCGGATCGTCGGCGATCGCAGCGGCTTGCCGACGCCCTCCGCGGGCGAGAAGGCCGTGCTCGCGCGTGTGGGCGCAGGCAGCGACCCGGCGCTGCGGCTCGCCTGCCAGCTGCGCCCCCCGCGGGACATCACGTTCGTGCCGATGCTTCCGCCCGGCGTCGGCACGGCGCGCGCCTGGGAGAAGAGCCGCGTCCGCGCCGCGGAGGAACGGTATGTCGTCAGCATGTTCGTCGACATGCGCGGCTCGACCCGGCTCGGCGAGAAGCGGCTTCCGTTCGACACCGTGTTCATCGTCAACCGGTTCCTCGCGGCGATCTCGCAGGCGGTGATCGACGCCGGCGGGCAGCCGAACCAGTTCCTCGGCGACGGCCTGCTCGCGTTGTTCGGGCTCTCGTCCTCCCCCGCGACGGCCTGCCGCGAAGCGCTCGATGCCGCCGCGCGCATCGCGGGCAACGTCGACCACCTGAACGCGCTGTTCGCCAACGACCTCGCCGAGCCCATCCGGTTCGGCATCGGGATCCACGCCGGCGAGGTGATCGTCGGCGACATCGGGTACCGCGACCATCGCGTGTATACGGCACTCGGCGACGCCGTGAATGTCGCCGCGCGGCTGCAGGAAATGACCAAGGCTCTCGACTGCGAAGTCGTGCTCTCCGACGAAGTGCGCGGGAACGCGGGGCTTGCCGCCGATGCGTTGCCTGCGACGGACGTCGCGATCCGCGGACGCACGGAGCCGCTGCTCGTGCGCACGGTCGCGGTCGCGGGAGGATTGGCCGAGCTGCTGCGCAACCCGGCGAACCGCCCGGGGCCGTCGTGAGGGGGCGCACCGCGGTACCTGCGGGGTTCGCGTGCCTGGGCCGGCATTGCCGACCGGGACCGCTCGGCGCCGGCGCCCCGGCGAGCTGGTAGCATTTCGGAAACCGTTCCCGTCCGCCACGAGGCAGGCAGAAACCGCCAATGACCGCGATCCAGGAGAGCGAAGCGGGGCCGCTCGCCGGCCTGCGGGTCGTCGAGTTCGCGCACATGGTGATGGGTCCCACGTGCGGAATGATCCTGGGCGACCTCGGCGCGGAGGTGATCAAGGTCGAGCCCGTCGGCGGGGACAGCACGCGGCGGCTTCCCGGCAGCGGGTCGGGCTTCTTCGCGATGTTCAACCGCAACAAGAAGAGCCTCGCGCTGGATGTTGCCGATCCGCGCGGCCGCGAGGTGCTGGCGCGGCTCGTCGGCACGGCCGACGTGTTCACCGAGAATTTCAAGGGCGGGGCGATGGCGAAGCTCGGGCTCGACTATGCGTCGCTCGCCCGCCACAACGAGCGCCTGATCTACGTGTCGCTCAAGGGCTTCCTGCCCGGTCCGTACGAATCGCGCACGGCGCTCGACGAAGTGGTGCAGATGATGGGCGGCCTCGCCTACATGACGGGACCCGAGGGCCGGCCGCTGCGCGCCGGCACGGCCGTCAACGACATCATGGGCGGCCTCTTCGGCGCGCTCGGCGCGCTCGCGGCGCTGCGCGAGCGGGACCGCACCGGGCGCGGCCGGCAGGTCCAGAGCGCGCTGTTCGAGAACAACGTGTTCCTGATGGGCATGCACATGATGCAGTACGCGGTGACAGGCGAGCCGCCGGCGCCGATGCCCGGCCGCATCGCGGCGTGGGCCGTCTACGACGTGTTCGAGGTGAAGGACGGTGCGCAGATCTTCCTGGCCGTCGTGTCGGACACGCAGTGGGCGATCTTCTGCGACGCTTTCGGCTACGCCGATCTGAAGGCCGATGCGCGTCTCGCGACCAATGCCGAGCGCGTGGCCGCGCGGGCGTGGATGATGCCGCTGCTGCGCGAGCGCCTCGCGGCACACGATGCGGCGCAGATCGCGCGGATCTTCGACGCGCACCAGCTGCCGTACGCGCCGATCGCGCGCCCGCACGAGCTGTTCGACGACCCGCACCTCGTCGCGAGCGGGGGTCTCGCCGACGTCGAGATTCCGGCCGACGGCAGCCGCGCCGGCCGGCCGATCCGCACGCGCACGCCGCTGCTGCCGATCACGGTCGACGGCCGGCGCTTCGCGCTCCGGCGCAATCCGCCCGCACTCGGCGAGCATACGCGCGAGCTGCTGCGCGATCTGGGATACACGGACGACGCGGTGAGCGCGCTCGTTCTGGCAGGGGTCGTCCGCGATGCGCACGCGCATGCCGCGACACCGTAGCCCCGAACATCCATCCGGTCCGACTTCGGAGAACACCGCCATGCAACGTCGCGCTTCGCTGCTCGCCCTGTCTGCGGTCGCCGTCGCGGCCCTGCTGCCCGTCACGGGCTTCGCGCAGGCGTGGCCGGCACGTCCGATCCGGCTCATCTGTCCGTTCCCGCCCGGAGGCGGTACCGATGTCGTGTCCCGCCTCGTGGCCGAGAAGCTGGGCCCGGCACTCAATACGTCGGTCGTCGTCGACAACAAGCCGGGCGCCGGCGGCAACCTCGGGATGGATCAGGCCGCGAAGGCCGCACCGGACGGCTACACGCTGGCGATGGGGCAGACCTCCAATCTCGCGATCAACCCGACGCTGTATGCGAATCTGCCATTCAATCCGCTCAAGGATTTCGTGCCGGTGGCGCTGGTCGCCTCGCAGCCGATGGTGCTGGTCGTGCGCACCGATGCGCCGTGGAAGACGCTGGGCGACCTGGTGGCGGCCGCCAGGGCCAGAGCGGGCAGCGTGACATTGGCATCGGCCGGCAACGGCACCGTCGGGCATCTCGCGGGCGAGATGTTCGCGCGGCAGGCGGGCATCGAGTTCGTCCACGTGCCCTACAAGGGAGCTTCGCCCGCGATCACCGACCTGATGGGCGGGCAGGTGGGGATCTTCTTCGCATCCGCGGGTGCGATCGTTGCGCAGCTGCAGCCGGGCGGCAGGCTGCGCGCGCTCGCGGTGAGCTCCGCGCAGCGGATGGCAAAGCTGCCGAACGTGCCGACGATCGCCGAATCGGGTTACCCCGGCTTCGAAGCCGCCGACTGGAAGGCGGTCGTGGCGCCTGCGGGCACGCCAGCGGCGGTCGTCAACCGCGTCAACGCCGAGATCGCGCGCATCCTGCAGAGCCGGGACGCCCTCGACAGGCTCGCTGCGGAGGGCAGCGATCCGCTCGGCGGCTCGCCGGAGAAATTCGCGGAGTTCCTGAAGTCCGAGAACGTCAAGTGGAGCCGGATCGTGAAGGATTCGGGCGCGAAGGTGGATTGAGAGCCCCCGAGGAGGCGCTCAATGCCCTTCGGGCGGCCGGGCGGGCACTGACCTGAAGCGTACAGCCGCGCCGGTGCCGCGGACGGCGAGGGTTGCGCTCGTCCGCGGAATTGGGGATAGAATGAACCGCGCGCCCGGCGACGCGGGTGGGCAGGCGAAGGAGACGCGGGATGAGACACTGGGCGGTCCTGCTGCTATCCGCGGTCCTCGCGGGCTGCGCGACCGCGCCGCCCGTGCAGCACGTCGACTCCCTGTTCGACGATCGCCTGTTCGCCGCGCCGTCCGCGCCGATCAGCGCCCGCGACGTCTTCGCGCTCAGCGACGACATGCGGCATTACCTGAACAGGGAGATCTCCGACGAATTGCGGGCCAAGGGCCGGCAGCAGGGGCTGTTCGACGCGCTCTACAGCAAGGGCCAGCTCAAGATCGAGTACGACTCGGTGACGACGCGGAATGCGGCGCAGGCGTTCGCGGCGCGCGCCGGCAATTGCCTGTCGCTCGTCATCATGACTGCGGCGCTGGCGAAGGAGCTCGGCCTCGCAGTCCGCTACCAGTCCGTGTACGTCGACGAAACCTGGGGCCGTGCCGGGGACCTCTATCTGTCCATCGGGCACGTCAACCTGGTCCTCGGAAAGAAGATCACCGACGTCGGTCTCGCCAGGAACGAGAGCGAGCAGATGACGATCGACTTCCTGCCGCCGCGGGACATCCGCGGCGTGCGCAGTCGCGCGATCGGCGAGGATACGATCGTCGCGATGTACATGAACAATCGCGCTGTCGAATCGCTCGTCAACGGGCAGGTCAACGACGCGTACTGGTGGGCGCGCGCGGCCATCGACCAGGATGCCCAGTTCCTGATCTCCTACAATACGCTCGGGGTCGTCTACCGGCGGCACGGCAACCTCGAGGAAGCGCGGCGGGCGCTGGCCTTCGCGCTGGAGCGCGAGCCCGACAACACGCAGGTGATCTCGAACCTGGCGGCGGTCCTGCGCGATCAGGGTCGCGTCACGGAGTCGGCGAGCCTTACGCGGCGACTGGAGCAGCTGGAGCCCGAACCGCCGTTCCGCTACTTCAACCAGGGGCTCGCGGCGATGCGCAGCGGCGACTTCAAGGCGGCGAAGGAGCTCTTCGCCAAGGAGGTCGATCGCGCCGGGTACTACCACGAATTCCATTTCTGGCTGGCGCTCGCGCACGCGAGCCTCGGCGAAATGGACGAGGCGCGCAAGCACCTGACGATCGCCATCGAGAACAGCACGACCCGCAAGGATCACGACCTCTACGCGGCGAAGCTCGCGCGGATCAAGTCCTCTCGTCCGCAGTAGCGCGCCCCCGCGGCGTGAAGACCGCGGTGCGGCCCGGCTCTCCCCCGGCGGCGCACGACAGCCGGGGCTGACGCTACGTCTACCTGGGCCCTTGGCGGCCGCGCGAGGCGAGCCGGTTCATGCCGAGTGCCGCGATCGACGCGCCCAGCGCCGCGATCGTCGTGGTGTCGCGGGCGAGCGCCTCCAGCAGGTGGCTGAACAACTGCGGGTCGCTCTGCTCGACGTACCGGACGAGATCGTAGATCTGGCTCGACGTCGCGCGCGCCGCGTCGTCCAGAGACACCGGGATTTCGGGCCAGCGCGCCTTGCTCACGTACTTGGCGAAGGCGCCGCCTCCGACCACGGCGAGCGCGAGCGGGCCCACCGACGCGAGCAGGCGGCCCAGCATCCGTGCGCGCAGCCGGACGTTCAGGCGGTCGAAGGATCCGGCGACGATGGCGGGAACCGACGCGACGTCATCGGCGCCCGGGACAGCGGGTGGCGTCGGCGGGGTGGCGATCGGGACGGAGGCGGAGGGCTTGGGTTTCTTGCGCACGGGGACCTCCTTGTCGAAACTTGACGGAATCGCGGCCGCACGGCCGCGAGCGTGCCCTGGCGACGTGGTGGTCGAATACCGGCGACCCGAGGACGCGGGGTGTCCGACCCTTCCTGCCGCTCGAATGACAATAGCATACGACCGGCCGGGCGGGGCAAAGTTCCGGTGCCGGAGGCGTCGCGCGCGCTTTGCGAACCATCGGCGGCGCGGTCCGACCCTGCCGTCATCAGGGTTGCGCCGCCGGCGCTTCCGAGTCAGATCCTTGATTTGGCACAATTCGCCGGTCGCCGGCTGCGACATAAACTCGCTCGTCGGGCCGAATTCGCGGCATGCGGCGCCGCGATGCGCCCCGGCACGGCGGAAGGACGGGATGCACGAAATCCGGATTCACGGACGCGGCGGTCAGGGTGCAGTGCTCGCCGGGTCGATCCTCGCGACGGCCTTCGTCGGCGAGGGCAAGCACGTCGTCGCGGTGCCGTCGTTCGGCTTCGAGCGCCGCGGCGCGCCGGTCGCGAGCTACGTGCGCGTCGACGATCGCCCGATCCGCCAGATGACCAACATCTACCGGCCGGATTGCATCCTCTGCATCGACCCGACCGTCGCGCGCGCGGTAAACATCTTCGACGGCGTCGCCGAGGGCGCCGTGCTCGTGCAGACGACCGCGCGGGAGCTCACGGAGCTGCAACTCCCCGACCGCGTAACCTGCGTCGGTCTCTGCGATGCGGTGGCGATCGCGCTCGCGATCTTCAGGCGCCCGATCACCAACACGATCATGCTGGGCGCGTTCGCGAAGACCACGGGACTCGTCTCGCTTGCGTCGCTGCGGATGGCGCTCGAGCAGTCGGATTTCCGGGACGCCGGCCTCAGGCAGAACCTCGACGCCCTCGCGGCGGGCTTCGAGCGCACGGTCGTGCACCGGCTGCTGCACGAGGCGGCGGCGTGAAGAAGCAGGCCTACCCGTTCTTCGACACGACCGGCGTTCCGGACGACCTGTGCCCGATCGCGGTGCGGCCGAATCCGATGCTGCCGGGCGAGTGGCGCAGCATGAAGCCCGTCGTCGACCGTGCGAAATGCGTCAAGTGCGCGGTGTGCTGGGTCTACTGTCCCGTGCAGTGCGTGGTCGAGAAGCCCGCGTGGTTCGACATCGACTACACGACGTGCAAGGGCTGCGGGATCTGCGCGACCGAATGCCCGCACCGGGCGATCGCGATGGTGGAGGAGGCCGCCTGACGGCGGCGCCACGAACGCATGGGTTCCATGACCCCCTTGCTCGAACCCGCAGCGAAGGCGCCGGCCTTCATCGTCTGCGACGGCAACGAGGCTGCGGCCTGGGCGGTCGCGCTCGCGCGCGTCGAGATGGTGGCCGTCTACCCGATCACGCCGCAGTCGTCGCTGGTGGAATACCTGGCGAAGCTCGTCGCGGACGGAACCCTCGATGCGGAAATCGTCGACGCCGAGGGCGAGCACTCGGTGCTCTCCGTGCTGCAGGGCGCGGCGCTCGCCGGCGCGCGGACGTACACCGCGACCTGCGGCCCCGGCCTCGCGTTCATGTTCGAGCCCTATCTGCGCCAGCCGGGGCTGCGGCTGCCGATGGTGATGTCGCTCGTCACGCGCGACACGCTGACGCCGCAGAGCGTCTGGGGCGGCCACCAGGACGCGATGTCGGTGCGCGAGGTCGGCTGGATCCAGATGTACTGCGAGACGGTGCAGGAAGTCCTCGACACGGTCATCATGGGCTACCGGATCGCCGAGCACCGCGACGTCATGCTGCCGGTCAACGTCTGCCACGACGGCAACTACCTGTCGTTCGGCGCCACGCGCGTCGACCTGCCCGCGCAGAGCGACGTCGACGCGTTCCTCGGCAAGCCGAACGTCAACTGGCACGCGGCGCTCGACCCCGCGCGGCCGATGGCGGTGGACCCGCTCACCGGCGGCGCCGGCGGGCCCGGGCCGCGCACGTTCGTCAAGTACCGGAAGGGTCACTGCGCCGGCATGCAGAACGCGCTGGCCGTCATCACCGAGGCGCACGCGGACTGGGCGCGCCACACCGGCCGCCAGCACGCGCCGCTGGTCGAGCGCTACCGGATGGACGACGCCCTGCTCGCGCTCGTGACCATCGGCTCGATGACCGGCGCCGGCAAGGATGCGATCGACGCGGCGCGCGAGCGCGGCATTCCGATCGGGCTCGTCAAGGTGAAGACATACCGGCCGTTCCCCACGGAAGCGATCGTCGGCGCGCTCGCCGGCGTGCGCGCGGTGGGCGTCGTCGACCGCTCGGTGTCGTTCGGCTGGAATTGCGGCCCGCTGTACCAGGACGTCGCCGGCGCGCTGGGCCGCGCGGGCAGGCAGGTGCCGTCGATGAGCTTCATCGGCGGGCTCGCAGGCGCGGATCTCACGACCGATCACTTCGGCGGCGTCGTCGAGCGCGTCCGGCAGCTGGCGAAGGACGGCCGATCGGGCCCGACCGTATGGATCAACGAGAATGACTGAGATGACGAGCCCCCACGCTCACTCCGTTCGCTGCCCCCCGAGGGGGCGCAGTCAGTACCCTTCGGACGGCCGGGCGGGTACTGACATGGACATCGTGGGTCCGGCTTCAGCCGGGCGCGGCACGCCGCCTGAAGGCGGCCCCACGGGCGGTCGCTGATTTCCATGCGGCACACTGACTACCTGTTCATCGGCGCGAGCCACGCGGCGCTCGCCGCGCTGCACACGCTGCGGATGCACGACACGGAGGGAGCGGTCACGATGGTGACGCGCGACTCGAGCCTGCCGTACTCGCCGACGGTGCTGCCGTACGTGGTTTCCGGCCGCTCGGTCGCGGAGCGTGTCTTCCTTCGCGACGACGACTACTTCCGCAGGCACAACGTCGATTATCTCCGCGGTACGGAGGTGGAAGCCGTGGCGGCCGATCGCAGTGCGGTCCGGCTCGCGGGGGGCGACGAGATCGCGTTCGGCAAGCTCCTGGTCGCCTCCGGCGCGCGGCCCGTCATTCCGCCGATCCCGGGTCTCGATGCGGTGCGCTTCCACGTGCTGCGCACGCTCGACGACGCGCTCGCGCTGCGCGAGGCGCTGCCGGCGACGCACGAGGCCGTGGTCCTCGGCGCCGGGCTCATCGGCATGCACGCCGCCGAGAACCTCGCGAAGGCAGGCGCGCGTGTCACGATCGTGGAGCGGGAGCCCCACGTGCTGCCCGGCTACTTCGACGCCGAGGCCGCGGCGATGATCGCGCGAGCGTTCGCCGCCAACGGCGTGCGCCTGCGAACCGGGAGCGAGGCCGTGCGTGTCGAGCCGGCCTCCCGCGGCTGCCGGGTCGTCGTCGACAGCGGCGAGGCGCTCGACTGCGATCTCCTCGTGGTCGGCGTCGGCGTTGCGCCGGTGACCGATTTCCTCGCCGGCTCCGGCGTCGACGTGGACCGCGGCGTGCTCGTCGACGACACGATGCGCTCGAGCGTGTCGAACATCTGGGCGGCGGGCGACGTGGCGCAGGCGCGCGGCTTCTACAGTGGCGCGAAGACGTTGAACGGGATCCTGCCCGACGCCGTGGAGCAGGGGCGCATCGCGGGGATGGCAATGGCGGGCGACGCGGGCCTGAAGGCGTATCCGGGCGGAGTGCCGCTCAATACGTACACGTTCTTCGGCCGCCACGCCGTGTCCGTGGGCGTGCACGGCGACGACGTCGGCGGCGCCGAGATCGTGAAGACCGTGGACGCGGAGCGAGAGCGCTATCTCAAGATCGTGCTCGCGGACAACCGCCTGCTCGGCATCTTCGGCATCGGCGTCGCGTTCGATCCGGGCGTGATGTGGGAGCTGATCCTGCGCCGGATCGACCTCTCGCCGATCCGCGATCGCTTCACCAGCGCGCCGCAGGAAGCGGCCCGCGTGCTGATGTCGCGGACGTGGAGGTGAGGATGGATCGCAGCGCACAGGTTCGCGGCGGGCTTAAGGTGAGGCATGCGCCCGCCTGCGAACCCGCGCGCCGCGATCGCGGAGGGGTTGGGGTGAGTGATGCGCCCGCCTGCGAACCCGCGCGCCGCGAGCGCGGCAACGACGCCGGGGACTGCCGATGAGCGCCTACGCGACGATCGCCTTCGACGCCGCGCGCTGCGACGGCTGCAACGCGTGCATGAGCGCCTGCGCGCAGGCGAAGGCCGGATCGGACGACATCGTCGACTCGCGGATCCAGGTCGTTGCCGGCGACGGCGCCTTCGAGCTCGCGCTGTGCCGGCAGTGCGGCGACCCGAAGTGCGTGGAGAACTGCCCCGCGGCCGCGCTGGCGAAGAACGATGGGAACGGCGTGATCGACTGGGACGGCACGAAGTGCATCGACTGCCTGCTGTGCACCGTCGGCTGCGCGTATGGCGGCATCGTCCACAACGAGCGCGCCGGCAGCGTGGTCAAGTGCGACCTCTGCGGCGGCGATCCGGCGTGTGTTGCGGCCTGCGCCTCCGGCGCGCTGCGCTACGTCACGACGGCGCGCATCTACAACGAGGTGGGGCAGCTCGAGGATCTCTTCGTCCCCGGCCTCGCCGGCTGCCAGGGCTGCAATACCGAGCTCGTGATGCGCCACGCGCTGCGACGCATCGGTCCGGACACCGTGCTCGCGACGCCGCCGGGCTGCATCCCGGGGATGGGGTCGGTCGGCTACAACGGCCTCACCGGGACCAAGGTGCCGGTCTTCCATCCGCTGCTCACGAACACCGCGTCGATGCTGGCGGGCGTGAAGCGCCGCTACAGGCGCATCGGCCGCGAGGTCAACGCGGTGGCGCTGGCCGGCGACGGCGGCGCTTCCGACGTGGGCTTCCAGTCGCTGTCCGGCGCCGCCGAGCGCGGCGAGCAGATCCTCTTCATCTGCGTGGACAACGAAGGCTACATGAACACGGGCATGCAGCGCTCGAGCTGCACGCCCTACGGCGCGTGGACGTCGACCACGCCGGTCGGCGAGCACGGCAAGGGCAAGACGCAGGACGCGAAGAACCTGCCGGTGATCATGATGATGCACAACTGCGCGTACGTCGCGACCGCGTCGACCGCGTTCATGGAGGACCTCTACGCCAAACTCGACCGCGCGATCGTCGCGTCGAAGGAGGGCTTCGCGTACCTGCACATCTATTCGCCGTGCACGACCGGCTGGCGCTTTCCGTCGCAGGAGAACATCGAGGTCGCGCGCAAGGCGGTCGAGACCAATTTCGTCCTGCTGTGGGAGTTCGACCCTGCCGGCGGGCTGCGCCTCACGCGTCCGGTCGACCAGCCGCGGCCGCTTTCCGAATACCTGCAGGTGCAGGGCAAGTACCGGCATCTGTCGCCGGAGCAGCTCGCGCATATCGAGGCCGGGGTCGCCCGGCACGCGGCGTTCATCGCCGGTCTCGCCCGCAAGACCCCCGCGGCGGATGCTGCGCTCGCCGGCTGACCGGCCGGACGTCGGGCGGATCCGGCGGAATGAGCATCGCGGCCACGCATCTCGCCGACGGCGACCGGCTCTTCGTGCAGGGACGCCTCGCCGACGCGCTCTTGGCGTACGATCGCGCGATCGCCGCGCAGCCGGGCCTCGCGGAGGCCCACTTCAACCGCGCCGTCGTGCTGTCCCGGTACGGACGAGCGGACGACGCGCACGCCGGCTTCCGCAATGCGCTGGCGCTCAACCCCGGCTGGACCGGTGCCATGCTCGCGCTGGGTCATCTCGAGTTCCACCGGGCGCGCTATCGCGACGCCGAGACGTGGTTCGTGCAGGCCGCACGCGCGGACCCGAGCTCGGCCGAGGCGCAGTGCAACCTGGGGCTGTCGCAGCTCCGCCAGCTGCATCCCGCCCGGGCGCTACCGGCGCTCGAGCGGGCGCGCGAGCTTGCCCCGCAGCGCGAGGAGCCGTGGCTCGCCCTGCGCCGCGCGCTGATCATGCTGGGACGGGAGCAGCAAGCGTGCGCGGACTTCGCTCGATTCGAAAGCGGCGCCGCGCCCTCGCCCGCGCTGATCGCGGCCGCGCTCGAGACCGCGCGCGTCGTGCCGGGCGACGCGCTCGAGCGGCGCTACCTGCCGCTCGCGCTCGAGTGGTCCTGGGGCAGCGGTGATCTCGACGCGCTGTCCACGGTCGTCGGCGCGCTGCCCTATTACGACGTGCCGCGCGAGGCGGCGCTCGCGCTGTATCGGACCTACGATCGGCTGGCGCAGGAAAGCCGGGCGAACGTCGCCGATCTCGCGCAGGCGCCGGAGCCGGGCGGCCCGCTGCGGATCGGCTATCTGTCCGCGGACTTTCGCAATCACGTCATGGGCCGCATCCTCGACGAGATGGTCGCCAGGCACGACCCCGCGCTATTCGAGATCCGACTCTATTCGCTGGCGCCTCCCGGCGGCGAGGATGCGCTGACGGATCGGTTGCGCCAGCGGACGGCCGGATTCACGCGGCTGTCGGAGCTCTCCGATTACGATGCCGCGCGAGCGATCGCGGGTGACCGGCTGCACATCCTCGTCGACCTGATGGGGCACACGTCGTGGGCGCAGCCCGGCATTCTGCTCTTCAAGCCGGCGCCCGTCATCGTCACGCACCTGGGCTACCACGGCGTGGTCGGGCTGCGGCAGGTCGACTTCAAGGTCACCGATGCGGTCGCCGATCTCGACGATGCGGGAGCGTTCCAGATCGAGCGTCCGCTGCCGATGGCGGGCAGCGTCATCCCGATCCGGCAGGTCGACGGATCCCGCGCCAGCGTCGTGCGGCCCGGCGCCACGGTCGTCTTCGGCGCGTTCGTGAGCCTCCAGAAGACGAGCCCGCGCTGCCTGTGCGCATGGAAGAAGGTGCTGGACCGCGTGCCCGGCGCCGTGCTGACGTTCTCGTTCACGCACGAGTGGCAACGCGAGGCCTGCCTCGGCCGCCTCGCGAGCTTCGGCATCGACGCGCGCCGGGTGGGCTTCCTGCCGCGAACGCCGGACGAAGCGCGGGATCGCGGGCGCTACGCCGCGGTCGACGTCATGCTCGACGCGTTTCCGTATACCGGCGGCGACTCGGCGGCGTGCGCGATGGCCGAGGGCGTTCCTTTCGTGACGCTGTGCGGCCAGCGCCACGCGGAGCGCGTCGCCGCGTCGGTGCTGACCCACCTGGGCGTCACGGAGACCATCGCAAGGACCGAGGACGAATACGTCGAGATCGCGGTGCGGCTCGCGCGCGAGCAGTCGTGGCGCAGCGCGGTGGCGCACCGCATCCGCGCTGCGCTTCCCGGGCACGCCGCCGCGATGACGGCCTACACGCGCAGCCTGGAAGCCGCGTTGCGCGAGGCATGGCGGCAGCGCGGAACCCCGCCGGTCGCCGACGCGCCTACAGTATCCGGTTGAACCAGAGCAGCGACAGCAGCGCCGACAGGAGCGCCATCGCCGCCGCAGCCGCGGCGAAGAGCGCCGAGACCTCCTGTTCCTTCTGCTCGAACGAGATCCTGCTGTTGAGGCTCTTGTAGATCTTCTGCAGGTCCGTCGCGGTGCCGGCGTAGAAGTAGTCGCCGTGCGTCACGTTGGCGATCGTCTTCAGCGACTCCTCGTCGAGCCGCACGCGCATCGACCAGCCCTCGGAGCCGAGGATCTCCCCGTTCTTCGTGCCGATGCCGACCGTGTAGACGGGAACGCCGCGGTCGGCGGCCATGCGCGCCGACTCGATCGGATCGGGGCCCGCCGTCGCCTGGCCGTCGGTCAGCAAAATGATCGCGGCGGAGCTGTACGATCCGGCGGGCACGGGCTTCGGCGCCGCCTTGTCGGCCGGGCGCGCCGGGTCGAGCGCCGCGGCCTTCGCCGCGTCGCGCCGCGGATTGGAAGACCGCAGATCGAAGTCGGCGTCCGGGAAGATCATCTTGAGCGAGACGAGGATCCCGCTGCCGATGGCCGTGCCGCGCTGCAGCTGGAAGCGGTCGATGGCGGCGAGGATGTCCTCGCGGCTGTGCGTGGGCGACTGGACGACGGACGCGGTGGCCGCGAACGACACGACGCCGATGCGCGTGGTCTTCGGCTGGTCCGCGACGAACGCGCGCGCGGCGTCCTGCGCCGCGGCGATGCGGCTCGGCTTGACGTCCGTCGCGCGCATGCTGCCGGAAACGTCCATCGCGAGGATCACCGTCTCGTGCTGCGACGGCAGCGTGACGACGGCCGCGGGACGCGCAATGGCGATCAGCATCAGCGCGAGCGCACCGAGGAACAGGAGCGGCGGAACGTGCCGGCGGAAGCGCTGGCCCGCGCTCATCGCGTCGCGGAGGAGGGTGAGGCTCGCGTAGCGCATCGCAGCCGTCTTCCGCCGCCGGAGCAGGAGCAGGTAGGCGGCCGCCGCCAGCGGAACGAGCACCAGCAGCCAGAGCATCTCGGGCCAGAGGAAGGTCAAGCGGCCTCCGTGGACGGGCTCACGACGCGTACGGCCGCGCGTCGGCCGCACGCGATCGCGCGGCGACGCGCCCTTCGGTGCGCCCTTTGTGAAGCGTGGGCGTTGTGTTCAGGTCGAGTGGCGGGCGCCACGTGTGCTCGCAGACGCGCCCTGCGGGCCTGGGCTTTGCCCTGCTCGCGCGCGCGTCCCCGGCTTCGCCCGCCGCGCTCACGCGTGCACCCCCAGATGCTGCGGCAGGCCGCCGCCGGTGGCGAGCTGGCTGCGGCGCTTGCGCAGGTCGGCGAAGCGCAGGATCGCGTCGACGAGGTCGTCGTTCGTCGCGAGCTCGAGCGCGTCGACGCCGGCGGCGCGGAAGGACGAGCGCAGCTCCGCCTCGCGCTCCTTCGCGGCCGCCTCGAAGCGCCGGCGGAAGCCGCGATCGTGCGTGTCGACGAACAGCTGCTCGCCGCTCTCCGCGTCCTCGACGACGAGGAGCCCCAGGTCGGGGAGCTCCATCTCCATCGGGTCGTAGAGGCGCACGGCGACGACGTCGTGCCGCTCGGCCAGCCGCGCAAGCGGCTTCGCCCAGCCCGGCGTGCTGATGAAATCGGAGACGACGAACATCAGCGAGCGGCGCGGCACGACGCGCCAGGCGGTCTGCAGCAGCTCGTGCAGGTGGGTCCCGGCCGCCTGCGCGCGCGCGGGACGCGTCAGCATCCTGTGCAGCAGATGCAGCACCTGGCGGCGCCCGCTGCGCGCCGGGATCACCGTGTCGACGCTGTTGCCGTAGAGCAGCGCGCCGACGCGGTTGCCGTGGCGCGTCAGGATGCGCGCGAGGACCGTGACGAACTCGGCCGAGACTGCCTGCTTGTTCTGCCGCAGCGAGCCGAAGTCAACCGACGCGGAGAGGTCGAGCAGGAACCACGCGGCGACCTCGCGCTCCTCGTTGTACTCGCGCACGTAGGGCGTCTGCAGGCGCGCGGTGACGTTCCAGTCGATGTGCCGGACGTCGTCGCCGTAGACATACTCGCGCAGGTCGGCCAGATCCAGCCCGTAGCCGCGGAACAGCGTCCGGTAATCGCCGTGCAGGACCCCGTCCAGACGGCGGATGACGGTCCACTCGAGCCGGCGCAGGACGGCGTCAGGCGCCGGCGCCGGAGGGCTGGTCGATCCGGACATGGGTCTCGAGCGGCTTCTCGGGCCGCGGCACGCGCTGCATGATCCGCTGGATCAGGGCATCCGCGGTGAGCGAATCGGAGAGTGCCTCGTACGACAGCGAGAGCCGGTGCCGCAGCACGTCGGGCGCGATGTCGGACACGTCCTCGGGCAGCGCGTACGTGCGTCCGCGCAGGAAGGCGAGCGCGCGCGCGCCTTCGATCAGGTGGATCGTGGCGCGCGGGCTCGCGCCGTAGGTGATGTAGTGCGCCATGTCCTTGATGCCGTAGCGCTCGGGATTGCGCGTCGCGGCGACGAGACGCACCGCATATTGCATCAGCGACGGATCGACGTAGCCGGTCCGGCACTCGCGTTGCAGCGCGGCGAGCTCGTCGGTCGTCGCCACCGCGGTAACGTCCTGCGCGGCGCCGGTCACGCGTTCGACGATGACGAATTCCTCCTCCTCGCTCGGGTAGCCGACGAGGACCTTCATCATGAACCGGTCCACCTGCGCCTCGGGCAGCGGATACGTGCCTTCGGTCTCGATCGGGTTCTGCGTCGCCATCACGAGGAACGGCTCGGGCACGCGGTGCGTCTCGCCGGCGATCGTGACCTGGCACTCCTGCATCACCTCGAGCAGGGCGCTCTGCACCTTGGCCGGTGCGCGGTTGATCTCGTCGGCGAGGAGCAGGTGCGTGAACACCGGGCCGAGCGAGGTGTTGAAGTCGCCGGTCTTCTGGTTGTAGATCCGCGTCCCGATGAGGTCCGCCGGCACGAGGTCCGGCGTGAACTGGATGCGCTTGAACGTGCCGCGTATCGTGCGCGCAAGCGTCTTCACCGTCAGCGTCTTGGCGAGGCCGGGAACGCCCTCGACCAGCAGGTGTCCCTGCGCGAGGATCGCCACCAGCACGCGTTCGAGGAAGTGGTCCTGGCCGACGACGACCCGCTTCACTTCGTAGAGGATGCGCTCCATCAGCGGCGTGACGTCGCTGCGGCTGTCTGCGTTGTCGTTCATGCGGTGCGGCTCCGGGTGTTGCGGGTCAGAACGGCGAAATGCCGACGGCCGAAGCCGCGTTCTCGATCGGCACCGCGAAGCCGATGCCGATGAACACGTGCTGGTCCGTCGGGTTGAGGATCGCGGTGACGATGCCGACCACCTCGCCGTCCATGGTCACCAGCGGCCCGCCGGAATTGCCGGGGTTGGCCGCGGCGTCGAACTGGATCAGGTTGGTCAGCACCCGTTTGCCCTGCGGCGACCGGTATTCGCGGCGCAGGCCGGACACGACGCCCGACGACACCGACGGGCCGATGCCGAACGGAAAGCCGACCGCCACGACCTCGTCGCCGAGCGCGAGGTCGGAGGTCGAGCGGAGCGTCGCCGCCGGAAGGTCGTCCGGCAGCTTCTTCGCCTGCAGCACGGCGAGGTCGTGCTCCGGGCGCATGCCGATGACCGTCGCCTCGGTCTCGAGGCCGTCGGCGAACTCCACCTGGACGCGATCGGCGCCGGCGACGACGTGCACGTTCGTGAGAATGACGCCGGTGTCGACGATGACCACCCCCGAGCCGACTCCCTCCGACTCGTAGCCGTCCTCGCGCTGCTCGTTCGCGAAGCCGCGCACGCGGACGACGGAGCGGCGCACGGCCTCGTACGCCTTCGCCGCGCGCGACGGCAGCGGCGCCGTCTCGAGCGTGTGCAGGACGGCGGCGTCGATGTCCTCCTGCGTGATCGGCCGGGGTGCCGGCGTCATCGCGGAATGGACGACGACCAGCGCGAGCGCGAAGAGGCCGCCGGCGGCGACGAGCAGCGGTCGCTCGAAGCGCATCCACCGCGCCCGCCACCGGCTGCGCCACGGCGCGGCGGCGGCCGGCGCCGCACCGGCGCCGGGCGCTCCGTCGGCGAGCGATGGCGCCTCGGCGCTGCGCGACCGGCCGGATCTGCTGTACAGCGTGACTCTCTTCATCTGCGGCCCACCCGCTCCCTGCGGACATCCCCACGCCGCAGCAAAGGTAACATGGAACGCGGCGAGCGCGCCGCACCGGGCGCCCGGCGCTTCGCGGGGGATCCGGCGCCGGGGCAACCTGGGTTACGATGGCGCGCTGAGGCCGCCCGGCGCATCCGCCGCCGGGCGAACCGGTTCGAGCGAAAGGACAGGCATGGCAAAGCGCATCGCACTCATTCACGCGTTGACCCTGTCGATCGCGCCCTCCGTGGACGCGTTTCGCGCGTTGTGGCCGCAGGCCGAGTGCATCAATCTTCTCGACGACTCGCTGTCGGTCGACCGTGCGCGCGCCGGCGAGCTGACCCCCGCGATCGCCGCGCGCATCGCGGCGCTCGCCGGCCACGCGCGGGCGTGCGGTGCCCACGGCATCCTCTACACGTGCTCGGCGTTCGGCCCGGCGATCGAGGCGGTCGCGTGCCTCAGCGCGATGCCGGTCCTGAAGCCGAACGAGGCGATGTTCGCCGAAGCGCTGTCGCTCGGCAAGCGCATCGGCATGCTTGCGACGTTCGAGCCCAGCATCGCGAGCATGGAGGCCGAGTTCCGCGCCGAGGCGGAGGGCAGCGGCGCGACGATCTCGTCCATCTTCGTGCCGCGTGCGATGACTGCGCTGCAGCGCGGCGACGCCGCGACGCACGACGCCTTGCTGGCGGAGGCGGCGCGCAGCGAGGAGGCGCAGGAGCTCGATGCGCTGATGCTCGCGCAGTTCTCGATGGCGCGCGCCCGGGATGCGGTGCGCGCGGTCGCCGCCTGCCCCGTGCTGACGAGCCCGCACAGCGCCGTCCTGCGCATGAAATCGCGCCTGGCCTGAGCCTCTTCCGCCGGCTGCGCGCGGCGACCCTCCGCGGCCGGGCAGCGAGGCGAGCCACGCAACCGCGGCCCCCGCGCGTCAACCGGTCCGCTTCGCGCTCTTGACTTTCGGAGGGTCGCGGGCGCTAATTGACCCCCGTCGACTCCCTGCGGAGAGAATGATGTCGGTGCGATCGCTACGCTCCATCGTTGCCGGGCAGCCGCCGGCCACGGCAGAAAAGTCCGTGACGGTCCTCGACGCGGCGCTCATCATGCAGAAGGAAGGCAAGGGGGCGCTGCTGGTCGTCGACGGGACCCGGCTGATCGGCATCTTTACCGAGCGCGATGCGCTCTTTCGCGTGATCGCCGCGCGCCGCGATCCCGTCGCCACGCGCCTGGCGGACGTCATGACGCCGCAGCCGCAGACGATGCACCCGGACGAGCCGTTCGGCAAGGCGCTGCGACTGATGCACAAGCACGGCTTCCGCCATCTGCCGGTGGTCGAGCACGGCCGGCCGCTCGGCGTGGTGTCCGCGCGCGACGCGCTCGACGAGGACCTCGACGACCTTCGCGTCGATCTGGTGCAGCGGGGCGACGAACGGGATTGACTGTGATCGGCCCGGGCGCACGCGGCCAGGCGATCGTCAGGCCGCGGGACCCACGTGCGGGCTTTCCGCGATCAGGCGCGACACTCGCACCGGGACACCCGGGCGCTGCAGCTGCTCGACGCGATCCTGCAGCTGGCGGTCGGCCATCGTCATGCGGGTGCGCAGCCGCACGTATTCGGCCCACGAGCGGATGATGAAGCGCTCGACGAAGCACCCGTCCTCGCCCAGGTCCCGGAAGACGCGCCAGTCGCTCGCGCCGTTGCGCCGCCGCACCGGCTCGACGGCATGGATGGCGTGCAGGAAGGCTGCGCGCTGTTCGGCATCGATCCGGTATTCCAGCTGAATCAGCACGGGACCGTCGTCGGGCTGCGGCTCGACGGCGATCGCGAGGGCGGGCATCTGCATTCCCGGCATCACGTCCGCCTCTTCGCCCATCTCCACGCGGATGCGGCGGTTGGCCGCGAGCAGCAGCACCATCGCGGCGGCCGACGCCGCGAGCGCGACGCGGGTGTCGGTCCACGACGCAAGCCAGCCCCACAGCGCGCTTCCCGCGGCCATGCTCGCCTGCACGGTCACGAGGATCATGGCGAAGGCGCGCGCGCGCACCCACGCCGGCGCCACCGTCTGCGTGCCTGCGGAGAGGCTGGCGAGGACGCCAGTCCACGCCGCCCCGGCGCCCAGCGCTCCGACGATCGCGATCGCCGTTGCGTCCGCGACGGCGACGATGAGCGTGGAGACCACCCACAGGAGGAAGCCGGCGTTGACCACCTTGTTGAGCGACGTGCGATGCAGTGCGCGCGGGATCAGCAGCGCGCTGCACACCGCGCCGATGCCGAACGATGCCGAGAGCATGCCGAACCCGCCGGCGCCGAGCCCCAGCTGGTCGCGGGCGATGACGGGCAGGAGCGCCCACAGCGCGCTCGCGCACACGGTGAAGCTCAGGTTGTGCACGACGAGCGCCAGCATCGGCGGCGAGTGCCGCACGAAGCGCAGACCGCTCTGGATGCCGGAGAAGAGCGTTTCCGGGATCCCATAAACCGGACGCCCCGGGCTCTTCCATCCCCGCAGCGCACCGATCATCACGACGTAGAGCAGCGCGCTCGCGAGGAGCGCGCTTCCCGGGCCGAGCCACGCGGCGATGGCGCCGGCCACCGCCGGTCCGAGCGCGCGGGCGACATTGAACGCGACCGCGCTCAGCGCGACCGCGCGCGCGAGGTCGGCGCGCGCGACGAGATCGTTGACACAGGCCTGCTGCGTGGGAAAGTAGAACGTGAAGCCGGCGCCGATCAGGAACGTCAGCGCCAGGAGGCCCGCCGGACCGAGCACGCCGCCCAGCGCCGCGGCACCGAGCGCGACGGTGACGGCGACGAGGACGACCTGCGTGGCGAGAATCACGCGCCGCCGGTCGACGATGTCGGCGAGCGAGCCCGCGACGAGGCCGAGCAGCAGCGACGGCGCGGTGCTCGCGGTCTGCACGAGCGCGACCATGAGCGCCGACGGCGTCAGGGTCGCCATCAGCCACGCGGCGACGGTCGCCTGCATCGTGTAGCCGAGCGCCACGCTCGCGGCCCCGAAGTAGAACCGGCGGTAGGCAGCGTGCCGGAGCGGGGACACCCGGTACCACTGCGAGAACAGCGAGGCGGCGCGCGCGGACACGCTCTAAGTCTGCCGGAACTGCAGGTCGTAGGCGGCCCCGTCGTCCTGGCCGAGTGCGGCGACGAGCGTCGGCAGCGCCGGGCGCACGTCCGCTTCCAGCTGCCACGGCGGATTGAACACGAACACGCCGCTGCCGTGGAGGCCGAAGCGGTCGGCGCGCGGCGTTCTGACGTCAAGCTGCACGTGCAGCCAGTCGCCGGCGGCGAGCCGCAGCAGCTTGCGGGGCAGCTCGTCGGCCTCGCGACGCGGAAGCCGCGGATACCAGACCGCGTAGGTGCCGGTCGCGAATCGTTCGAGCGCGTCGCGCACGGCCGTCGGCACCGCGCGGTAGTCGGATGCGGTCTCGTACGACGGATCGACGAGCACGAGGCCGCGCCGCGACGGCGGCGGCAGCACCGCCCGCATTCCGGCGAAGCCATCGCCGGCGACGACGGCCACGCGGCGCCCGGCACCGCGGAAATGCTCCTGCAGCGCCTTGCATTCGTTCGCGTGCAGCTCGAACAGGCGCAACCGATCCTGCTCGCGCGTGAGCTGCAGCGCAATCTGCGGCGATCCCGGATAGTTGCGCAGCACCCCGTCGGGATTCACGCTGCGGACCTGCGCCACGTAGTCGGCGAGCGGCGCGGGCAGATTGCTGCGCGCCCACAGCCGGCCGATGCCCGTCGCGAATTCCGCGTTCTTCGCGGCGTAGCCGTGCTCGAGCGAATAGCAGCCGGCGCCGGCGTGCGTGTCGATCACCCAGAGCGGCTTGTCCTTCCTGGTGAGGTGCCGGAGCAGCTGCACCAGCACGACGTGCTTCAGCACATCGGCATGGTTTCCGGCGTGGAAGCCGTGGCGGTAGCTCAGCAAGGGACACCCCAGGCGAGCGGCGATGCCGCGCCGACGACGACTTTCACGTGGCGCCAGCGCGCATCGGCGCTCATGGGTGCACCCTTGGCGCTGCGCGCCATCCCGCCGGGGGACGCCGGCGCGAGCAGGGCGAAGCCAAGGCCCGGAGGGTGCGTCTGCGAGCACGGGTGGCGGCCGACTCCACGACACATCGGATTGTCGACGTCATCGCGGAGGCCGCGCAATTCGCGCCTTTGGAAGGCCCGGCGGCGCTCACGTGGCGTCCAGCGGCTCCAGCGCCCGCGATCCCCAGTTGAGCACCGCGGTCTTCCGGAACATCTTGCTCGCCAGCTCGGGAAACTCCCCGCCGATGACCGTGGCGGCGAACTGCGACAGGAAGCGCGACTTGAGCTCTGCGCGGGCCCGGTCCACGCCCATTTCCTGGTACGGCGAGGACGCGAGCAGCAGGAATCCGTCGTCCGGAATGCGCCGCTCCTCCATGTTCGCCTGGATGATGGCGGCCGCCTTGCGAATGGGGTCGGCGAGGTCGGGGCTGTAGGGTCCGATGATGAGGGCGAGATTCGGCATGTGCATGAAGTCGAAGCCTCGCCCCACGCAGATGATCCACTCCCGGTGCTCGATGTCGAGCTGCCGCGAAGCCCGGCGCACCGCTTCGATGTGCTCGAAGTTGCCGACGATCAGCGGCAGGATGTCCTCGCGCACCTGCGCCGGCATGTCGGGGAACAGCGCGGCCAGCCGATGCGGCAGCGTGGCCGCGTCGCCGCCGGCGTCGGACACGTCGAGCG
>Ga0209048_10001206_pt1 | contig 26872 bp, 24 predicted proteins | sample FrelakmetCRP12CR_FD_187146 | JGI IMG/M metagenome (GOLD analysis project Ga0209048, IMG submission 187146) | Freshwater lake sediment microbial communities from the University of Notre Dame, USA, for methane emissions studies - CRP12 CR (SPAdes)... | ecosystem: Environmental > Aquatic >... | reverse complement strand
GGCGTACACACGATCATGATTGGCGAACAGCACGAGCTCGCGGCCGACCGACACTCCGTAACGTGCGAGGTAACGCTCGGCCGCGCCGAGCAGCATGACGCCCGGCCGGTCGTTGTCCACAAAGGCGATCGGGCGCTCCACCGCGCCCATGGCGATGACGAAGGAACGCGGCCGCACGCGATACAGCGTGCCGGCGCCCGGCAATCCGCCCGGCTCCTCGTGCAGCACCAGCTGTCCTCCCGAGCCGCCGACCATGGCCGTGTCGGTGAGCAGCCGCGCGCCGCGCGCCGCGAGTTCTGCGACCGTCCCCGCCACCCACTTAAGCGCGTCCTGGCCCTCGATGCGGCCGCCCTCGAACTCGAGCTCGCCGCCGCAGGCAGGCTCGCGCTCGCACAGCACGACGCGCGCACCCGCGCGGGCCGCCGCGCGCGCCGCCGCAAGCCCTGCCGCGCCCGCTCCGGCGATCAGCACGTCACAGGAAAGATTCTCGACCGCGACCGGCAGCAGCTCGCACGCGCCCGGCGCCTCGCCGAGCCCGGCGAGCCGGCGAATGATCGGTTCGTAGGCACGCCAGCTCGGCCACATGAAGGTCTTGTAGTAGAAACCGGCGCCAAACAGGCCGCCGCCCGCCTGCAGAAGCGAGGACACGTCGCGCGTGAGCGTGGGCCAGCGATTCTGGCTGCGCAGCTTCAGTCCGTCGCGAATCGCGAGCTGCGGCGCCGACACGTTTGGCATAACGGCCGGACTGTCACCGACCGTGAGCAGCGCGTTCGGCTCCTCAGGGCCGGCAGTGATCACGCCCCGCAGCCGGCGGTATTTGACGCTGCGGCCGAAGAAGCGCACCCCGGCGGCCAGAAGCGCGGAAGCCGCGGTGTCGCCGGGCTGGCCCGAGTATTCGCGGCCGTCGTAACTGAAGCGGATCACGCCTGGGCCTACGCGGGTGCCGCGGCGGACATTGCCATTGCCGCTCATGGCGCACCGCCTTCCGCAGCGCCGCCCAGCAGCCTCGTCTCGAGCACGGCGCCGGTGGTCGGGTTTCGATACACCAGCAGCCAGCCGCGGCATCCCTCGACGTGTTGCCAGTGTTCGATCGACAGCTCGGGACGATCGACGCGTTCGTAGATGCGCGCGAACGCGCTGCCGGGACCCGCGGGCAGCGTCTTGTAGAACTCGAATTCCCGGAGCTCGCGCGGGCCGCAGAACGGGCAGACGAGCCGGGTCATTGGCGCGCCGGGAACGGCCCGCCGCCGCGTTCATCGAGCAGGTGCCCGGTGGCAAAGCGCGACAAACGGAAGGCCTTGATGAGATCGGGTGCACTGCCGGTGGCGACCAGGGTCGCGCAGGCCGCACCCGAGGCCGGAATCGTCTTGAAGCCGCCGTAGCACCAGCCCGCGTTCAGGAACACATTGTCGTAGCGCAGGCGATCGATGACGGGGCTGCCGTCCATCGTCATGTCGTTCGTGCCGGCCCATTGGCGCAGGATCTTGATTGCGCCGATCTGCGGCAGCAGCTCAACCGCCCCCTGCGCCACGTCCTCGAGCCGATCCCACCGGCCTTCGCGCGTGTAGGAGGGGAACCCGTCGAGATGCCCGCCCATGACGAGGCCACCGCGGTCGGACTGGGAGATGTACACCTCGCCGTGTCCCGGCGAGACGTAGACCAGAACCGTGTGCAGCAACGGCTTCACCGGTTCGGTGACCATGGCCTGCAGCAGATGCGTCTCGATGGGCAGCGGCACACCCAGCATCGCGCCGATCATCCCGGTGTGCCCCGCGGTCGCGAACACGATGCGCTCGGCCCGCACGTGGCCGCGGTTGGTCTCGACGCCCGTCGCGGCGCCGCCGCTGGTGCGGACCCCGATGACTTCGCAATCCTCGATGATGTCGACGCCGTGCGCGCTCGCGGCGCGCGCGTAACCCCAAGCGACCGCGTCATGGCGAACCGTTCCGCCGCGGCGCTGCACCAGCGCGCCCAGGATCGGAAAGCGCCGCTGCCGGCGCGGCTCGAGCTCCGGACAGAATCGCTCCAGCGCGGCGACATCCATGAGCTCGACATCGATGCCGGCGAGGAGCATGGCATTGCCGCGTCGCGCAAGCGCGGGGAAATCGTCGTCGGACAGCGCGAGATCGACCGCGCCGCGCGGGCTGTACATCACGTTGTAGTTGAGATCCTTGGACAGCGTCTCGTAGCGGCGCAGCGAGTCCTCGTAGAAATAGTGGTTCTCGGGCAGCAGGTAGTTCGAGCGCACGATGGTCGTGTTGCGCCCGACGTTGCCGTATCCGACCAGGCGCTTCTCGAGTACCGCGACTCGTTCGATGCCGTGGTCGCGCGCCAGATGAAAGGCCGTGGCGAGTCCGTGGCCTCCGGCCCCGACCACGACCACGTCGTAGGCGTCCTTAAGGGTATGGCCGCTCCACAGTGGGCGCCAATAGCCGCTGCCGGCGAGCCACGCCCGCATCAACGCCCAGGCCGAGTAGCCCCTGGTCGGACGTTTCATGCGCGCGCCTCGGTTTGAACGCATGCCCCGGCTGGTGTCGGCGCCCTATCGATTGCCGATCACGGAAGTGGGTCTCGGTTCATCGCCGCCCACCCAGCGATAAACCACGCCGGCGAGCACCGCGCCGACGATGGGTGCCACCCAGAATAGCCAGAGCTGCGACAGCGCCCAACCTCCGACAAAGAGCGCCGGCCCCGTGCTGCGGGCGGGATTGACCGAGGTGTTGGTCACGGGAATGCTGATTAAATGAATCAGGGTCAGGCACAGACCGATGGCGATGGGCGCGAAGCCCTTGGGCGCGCTGCCATGCGTTGAGCCCAAGATCACGAACAAAAAGCCGAAGGTCATGACGATTTCCGTCGTCAGGCAGGCCAACAGGGAATAGCCGCCCGGCGAATGCTCCTCGTAGCCGTTCGCTGCGAATCCGCCGGCGAGGTCGAACCCGGCATGGCCGCTGGCGATCACATAGAGGATCGCCGCACCGGCCGCACCGCCCAGCAGCTGAACCACGATATAGGGAATCACGTCTTTGCCGGGAAAGCGGCCGCCGACGCACAGACCCACCGTGACCGCGGGATTGAGATGGCAGCCCGACACGTGGCCGATGGCGTAGGCCATGGTGAGCACCGTCAAGCCGAACGCCAGAGCCACGCCGACGAATCCGATGCCGAGCGACGGAAACGCCGCTGCGAGCACCGCACTGCCGCAGCCGCCGAGCACCAGCCACAGGGTGCCGATGAATTCCGCGGCAAGACGCTTTGACATGAGCATGAAGACCCCCCCTTTCTATGATTATGAACTCACCTTAGCGGCAATTACGGTCATCGTCCATTCGAGCCGATATCCACTGCGCCGGCCGCGAATTCCCTAGCCCGCGAGCAGCGCGGCATATTGCGCGACATCCACGTTGCCGCCGCTGACGATCACGCCGACCCGTTGGCCCTTAAGCCCCTCGTCCTGCGCCCATGCCGCCGCGAAGCTCAGGCACCCGGTGGGCTCGACCACGATTTTCATTCGCGTGGCGAAGAAGCGCAGGCACTCGATGAGCTCGGCGTCGCTCACGGTGAGGATATCGGCGACGTCTCGCCGAATGATTTCGAAGGTATGGCGCCCCAAGGACTGGGTTTGCGCACCGTCCGCGATCGTCTTCGGCACCTCGATGCGCACGATCGAGCCTTGGCGAAGCGACAATTGCCCGTCGTTTCCCGACGCGGGTTCGACGCCGTACACCTCGCAACTCGGGGCCAAGCGCATGGCGGACAGCACAGACCCGCTGAGCAATCCGCCGCCGCCCAAGCACACGTACAGGCTGTCGAGCGAACCCACGTCCTCGAAGAGCTCCGCTGCCGCCGTGCCCTGCCCGGCGATGACGTCGGGATGATCGTAGGGCGGAATGATGGCGGCGCCGCGCTCTTGCGCCAACCGCTGCGCGATGTCCTCGCGGTTCTCGCGGTAGCGATCGTAGGTCACGACGTGGCCGCCGTAGCCGCGCGTCGCCTGCATCTTCGACGGCGGAGCGTCTTCCGGCATGACGATGATCGCCTGAATGCCGAGAATCCGCGCCGCGAGCGCCACCGCCTGAGCATGATTGCCGGAGGAAAAAGCGACCACCCCCCGTGCGCGCGCGGCAGAATCGAGGCACGACAGCGCGTTGAAAGCTCCGCGGAACTTGAATGCGCCCGTACGCTGGAAGTTCTCGCATTTGAAGAACACCCTGGCGCCCAACGACTCATCCACGGTTCGAGACGTCAACACCGGTGTCCGGTGAGCGTGTCCGTGAAGGCGCCGAGCGGCCGCCTCCACATCGGCATAGGTGGGCAATATCAATGCCGGATCCTAGGATCCCAATCCAAGCGGTGACACCCCGAACAAGCGCTGGTGCGCCCAGCCGATGAACAATGCGTAGACGGCGAGCCCGAACAGCACCGCAATGACATCGTTGAACGGGCCCGCGGGAGCCGTGCGAATCGCCAGCCGCGGCCGGCGCTTCAACGATATGCGATTCAGCACCGCCCACGCTAAAAAGCCGCCGAACAACAGCACGTCGGCCAGTCCGCCGTTGGCAAGCAAGTGCGCGAATGCCCAACACTTGACGGCGACCAACAGCGGAAATTTCATCGCGGTGTTGATGCGCCCCGGAAAGTAGGCCGCAATGATGAGCGGAAACACCGGCAGCATGAAGAGAAATGCCGCCATCCGCAGATAGCCCGGCGGCGTATACAGCACGATGGGCGCGTGGCGCGCCAAGCCGAAGCCTTGGATGATCAAGGCGAGCCCGATCAACGATGCCAACCCATGCACACTTTTCCAGACGCCTTCGCCGAATTTCTGCACCGCCCGAGTCCGCAGTTCGGGTGAGACGATGACGATGGAGTGCGTCCCCAGAAAAATCGCCAGGCCGAGAATCAATATTTCCATGATGGTCGATTACTTCTTTGCGCGCGGTTTTGGTTTGAGCGCTCTTTTGATCCGGCGCGACGCCGCCTTCTTGTGAATCGGGGCTTTCCTGCGGGCTGCGGATTTTTTCTTGCTCCGCGCGGGCTTTTTGCGGGTGGCGGTCTTGACGGGCGCCGCGCGCTTCTTGCGAGCGGCGGTCTTGCTCGCGGCCGCCGGCCGCTTGAGCGCCCGCTTGGGTCCGGCGCCCGCGGACTTGGCCTTGGGTTTGGCGGGTTTGGCGGGTTTGGCGGTCGGACGATGCGGCGCTACGCCGCGCAGTTGGTCGAGTATCGCCGGATTTTCCAGCGTCGAGACGTCCTGAGTGATTGGCTCGCCTCGGGCGATCGAGCGCAACAGCCGGCGCATGATCTTCCCCGAGCGGGTTTTCGGCAAATTATCGGCCAACCGGATCTCGTCGGGTTTGGCGATGGGACTCAACTGCGATGCCACCCACGCGCGCAGCTCCTCGGTGAGCGCCGGCGCCTCGGCGCGGCCTGGACGCTTCCCTTTGAGCACCACGTAGGCGAACACCGACTCGCCCTTGATCTCGTGCGGCTTGCCGACCACGGCCGCTTCCGCGACGCGCGGGTGCGCGGCCAGCGCCGACTCGATTTCCATGGTTCCAAGCCGGTGTCCGGCGACATTGAGCACATCGTCGATGCGGCCCATGATCCAGAAATAGCCGTCGGCATCGCGATGCGCGGAGTCGCCCGCCACGTAGAAGCTCCCCTGAAATTTCTCCCAATAGGTTCTCAAATAGCGCGCATTGTCTCCCCATATCGTGCGCAGCATCCCGGGCCACGGCCGTTTGATCACCAGGTAGCCGCCGGCATCCGGCGCCGTCACCGATCGGCCTTCGTCGTCGACGATATCGGCGAAAATGCCCGGCAGGGGTTTGGTGCAGGAGCCCGGCTTGGTCGGCGTAACGCCCGGAATGGGCGCAATCATGGTGGCGCCGGTCTCGGTCTGCCACCAGGTATCGACGATGGGACAGCGCTCCTTGCCGATATGTCGGTGGTACCAAATCCACGCTTCGGGATTGATCGGTTCGCCCACCGTGCCCAGGAGCCGCAATTTGCTGAGATTGTACTTCGCGGGTATGTCATTCCCGAGCTTCATCAGTGCGCGAATTGCTGTCGGCGCCGTATAGAAAATGCTCACCCCGTGGGTCTCGCAAATTTTCCAGAACCTGCCGCCGTCCGGGTGCATCGGTGTACCTTCGTACATGACCAGCGTCGCGCCGGCCGCCAGCGGCCCGTACGCGATATAGGTGTGCCCGGTGACCCAGCCGACATCGGCCGTGCACCAAAACACGTCGCTGTCCTTCAAGTCGAAGACCCAGCGAGTGCTCAATTTGGCGTTGAGCAGATAGCCGGCGCTCGAATGCTGAATTCCCTTCGGCTTGCCGGTGGATCCCGACGTGTAAAGCAGGAACAGCGGATGTTCCGCATTCACCCACACCGGTTCGCAATCGGCGCTCTGGTTCGCGACCGCCTCGTGCCACCATACGTCGCGGCCCGCGCGCATCTCGCACTCGCCGCCGATGCGGTGATAGACGATGACGTTTTGCACCGTATCGCAGCCCTCGGCGAGCGCCTTGTCGACCGCACGCTTCAGCTCGATCGCGTGGCCGCCGCGCCAACCCCCATCGGCGGTGACCACCAGCTTGGCGCCCGCATCCTCGATCCGATCCCGGACCGCGTTCGCGGAAAAACCCCCGAACACCACCGAGTGAATGGCGCCGATGCGGGCGCACGCCTGCATGGCGATCACGGCTTCGGGAATCAGCGGCATGTAGATCACGACCCGGTCGCCCTGGTCGATGCCAGCGGCCTTGAGCGCATTGGCAAACCGGCAGACCTCGCGGTGCAGTTCGCGGTAGGTCAGCTTGCGCACATCCCCGGGCTCGCCCTCGAACACGATCGCAACCTTGTCGGCCCGGTGGGCGAGATGCACATCGAGACAGTTGTGGGATACGTTGAGCTCACCGTCGGTGAACCAACGGTAGTTGGGCGCGTCGGCGTCGTCCAAAGGCACGCTGAACGGGCGGTGCCAGACGATTTCGGCAACCGCCAAATCGGCCCAGAAGCCCACGTAATCCTTCGCGGCGGCATCGTACATGCGCTCGAGCTCCGCGGCATTCGGCGCGGCTCGCTCGCTGAAATGTGCGGGCGGCGTAAATACCCGCTCTTCGTGCAATACGGATTGAATGTTCTTCTCAGCCATGGCATTTCCCCCTTAAACCGGCGTAGCGCCCGCAATGCGCCGCGCCTGCTGGCGCAGTATGTTGCCAAATCCGTGAATATTGAAAAAGCTCTCCAGACCCGCTGCATCCGGCCGCCGAGGCTTGAGGTCGTCGAGCCCCACCTCGAGCGGAATGTCGCAAACGATGCCGGTCAGCCGTCTTGCCAAATAAGCGGCCTCCTTGTTCGCGATGAGCCTGGCGGCCACCGCCGCCGCACCGCGCAACTTGAGCTTCGGCACGCGCTCGAGATTCGCATAAAGCTCATCGAGCGAGGCGAAGTTCGACAGCAATGCGGCCGCGGTTTTTTTGCCGATGCCGGGCACTCCGGGAATGTTATCCACCGTATCGCCCGTGAGCGCCAGAAAATCCGCAATCAGTTCGGGAATTGCGCCGAAGCGCTCCCCAATTTCGTGATACTCGTAGCGCACGTTGCCGCTGTAGTCCCAATAAACATCTCCGTCGCGGATCAACTGCGATAGATCTTTGTCGCGGGTCACCAGCACATTGCGCAGACCCGCGGCGCGGGATCGCGTCGCCAACGTACCGATGATGTCGTCGGCTTCGTATTCGGCGCTGGCGAATTCGGCCAGGCCCATGTGCCGGCAAAACTCGCGGCACAGCGGAAACTGGCGTTCCAAATCGGCGGGCGGCGACTCGCGATTGGCCTTGTACGCGGGGTAAATCGTGCTGCGAATCGAGGACTCGCTGCGCAGGCTTTGGTCGAAGGCGATACTTAAGCGCTCGGGCCGCACCTGTTCCATGAAATCCGAGATGAAGCGCGCGAAGCCGTACAAGGCATGAGTCGCGTTGCCTTCGCCGTCCACCATGTCGGGCGGCATCGAGTAATAAGCCCTGAATATGAAATAGCTGGCGTCTATGTGATACACGACGCCGGAAGGCGCGGCGCCGAGCACTCTACCGGTGGGCGCCGCGGCTGCGTTCACATCGGCCAGCGTTGCATGCGCTCGTGCAGCGGGCTCGAACGCGGAAAGTGCGCGATCAGGTACTCCATTTGATCCGCCAAGACCCGGCGGCCCTTCAAGAAAATGTACTCGGCATAGGTCGGCGTGAACGGTACCGCGAGCAGCTGCATGCCGGCCTGTTCCGGCGTCCGCGAAGCCTTGGCGTTATTGCAGCGTCGGCAGGCGGAGACCACGTTGCTCCACGTGTCGTGCCCGCCGCGGCTGAACGGCGTGACATGATCCCGCGACAGCATGCTGTAGCTGAAGCGCGCGCCGCAGTACAGGCACAGATACGCATCACGACGGAACAGCGTTTGGTTGTTGAGCGGCGGCGTGTAGGCGGCGCCGCGCAAATTGCCGGGGTTGCCGGTGTGCCCGAGTGTCGCAATGATCGAATTGACATCCACAATCGTGCGCAGCCCGGTCCTCGCGCAGGTGCCTCCGTAGAGGCGGTACAACAGCGTGCCGCAGGCGTAGGCCACTTGATCGGTATGGTACAGGCGCGCCGCCTCGCGGTAGTCGACCCACTCCAAGGGCATACCGGATACATCGGTGCGCAGGATTTGCTGGGATAGCGGGTAGCCGCGCGTGATGACCGCGGTATCGTCCCGCCAATCCAGCGATTGCACCCGCCAGTCCGAAGTTTGTGCGTTAGCCTGCGCCATACGATGCATAACAATACTAAAGATAGACGACTCTTATGCCATAATTCAACGCTTTGGGAGATATGTTGCATGGCTGTCGTCGTGGGTGTCCTTAAGGAGACCGCCGCCAACGAGACCCGCGTTGCGCTGGTGCCGGAAACCGTCGGCAAATTGAAGACGCTCGGAGCCCGCGTACTCATTGAACGCGGCGCCGGAGTGGCTGCCCATTTTGCCGATGCGGCCTACGGCGATGCGGAAATCTGCGATTCGGCGACGATCCTTCGAAGTGCCGACGTGCTGTTGTGCGTTCAGCCACCCCGCATCGAGGATGTGAACGCGCTCAAGGAAGGCGCGGTGATCGTCGGATTCATGCAGGCATACGCCCGCCACGACCTGGTGCGCGCGCTCAAAAGCCACCGCATCACGAGTTTTTCCGTGGAATTGGTGCCGCGCATCTCCCGCGCGCAATCGATGGACGCCCTGTCTTCGCAAGCCGCCGTAGCGGGCTACAAGGCGGCGCTCATCGCGGCCAACACATTGGAGAAATTTCTGCCCATGTTGACCACCGCCGCGGGCACGATTCGCCCCGCATCGGTGCTCATTATCGGCGCCGGGGTCGCGGGCCTACAGGCCATCGCCACCGCGAAGCGCCTGGGCGCGGTGGTCGAGGCGTATGACGTGCGCAGCGCGACCAAGGACCAAGTGAAATCGCTGGGCGCCAAGTTCGTCGAAACCGGTGTGTCCGCCGAGGGCGCCGGCGGCTATGCCCGGGAACTCACGGCGGATGAGAAGCAAAAGCAGCAGGAAATCCTCGATGCCCGGATCGCCGCGAGCGACGCGGTGATCAGCACCGCGTCGGTTCCGGGCAGAGCGGCGCCGCGCATCATCAGCCGGGCCGCCGTCGAACGCATGAAGGCCGGTTCGGTCATCGTCGATATCGCCGCGGAGCAAGGCGGCAATTGCGAACTCACCCGCGCCGGCGAAGTCGTAGATCACGGCGGAGTGAAGATTCTCGGGCCGAAAAATTTGCCGGCGTCCTTGCCGTACCATGCGAGCGAAATGTATTCGCGCAATTTGTTCAATTTTCTCAAGCCCGCCATATCGAAGGGCGAGATTGCGTTGGATTGGAAGGATGAAGTGTTCCTGGGCGCGGTGCTCACGCATGACGGCGAGATCAAACACGAAGCGACCCGCAATCTGGTGGAGGGCAAACAAACATGATCGACGGTGTGATCGCGCTGTACATATTTATGTTGGCCGCATTCACGGGCTATGAGGTCATTTCGCGGGTGCCGGTCATCTTGCACACGCCCCTCATGTCGGGATCGAATTTCGTGCATGGCATCGTGCTGGTGGGTGCGATGGTCGCACTGGCGAGCGCCGACAGCACCCTGCTGCGGGTCATCGGCGTCGTCGGCGTCATCCTCGCCGCGGGCAACGCGGTGGGCGGCTATGTGGTGACCGAGCGCATGCTCAACATGTTCGTGTCCGCGGGCAAGAAAGCCGCCGGAATCAAGAAGGAACACTAGTCAATGCCTGCCGTTTCGACCGAAACATTGACGCAGCTGTCGTATCTCGTGGCAGCGGCGCTGTTCATTCTGGGCCTCAAACGCATGAGTTCGCCCGTCACCGCGGTGAGCGGTGTGCGATGGGCGGGTGTCGGCATGGTGCTCGCGACGCTCGCGACGCTCGCCTTCATGGGCGCCTCGTCCTTCAATTTGATGCTGGTGATCGGCGCCATCGCGGTCGGCGGCATCGTGGCGTGGGTCAGCGGCAAGCGCGTCGCCATGACCGACATGCCGCAGATGATTGCGCTTTACAATGGCATGGGCGGAGGCGCGGCGGCGGCGATCGCGGCGGTGGAGCTGTACCGCGGCACCGAAACCAGCGCAGTGCATATGGCCATGGCCACGATCGGCGGCTTCATCGGCGCGGTGTCCTTCAGCGGCAGTCTGATCGCCTTCGCCAAGCTGCAGGGCTTGATCACCAAATCGGTGCGCTTCGGCGGGCAGAAGTTCCTGAATTTGGCGATATTGCTGGCCACCGCCGCGTTGGGTGTGATGGTTGCTTCCGGCGCACAGTCAGGCTTGACCGTAGTCTCTTTGTTTTTCATCCTGGCGCTGCTGCTCGGCGTTGCGATGACCCTGCCGATCGGCGGCGCCGACATGCCGGTCGTGATCTCGCTGTACAACGCGCTCACCGGTCTCGCGGTCGGCTTCGAGGGCTTCGTGCTCGACAACGCGGCCATGATCATCGCCGGCACCGTGGTCGGAGCCGCCGGCACTTTGCTCACCCAGCTCATGGCCAAGGCCATGAATCGTTCTCTAGGCAACGTGCTGTTTTCGAACTTCGGCGAGACCTCCGCGGCCGGGGGCGGCGGCGGCGTGACCGGCACACAGAAGGCCATCGAGGCCTCGGACGCCGGCGTGATGATGGCGTATTCGCAAAAGATCATCATCGTGCCCGGCTACGGCCTGGCGGTCGCTCAGGCCCAGCACAAGGTGTGGGAACTGACCCAATTATTGTTGGAGCACGGCGTCAAGGTGCGATTCGCCATTCATCCGGTCGCCGGGCGCATGCCGGGCCACATGAACGTGCTGCTGGCCGAGGCAGGTGTGCCTTATGACTTGATCTCGGACCTGGATGAGATCAATGCCGAGTTCGAGACCGCCGATGTGGCACTGATCATCGGCGCGAACGACGTCGTCAATCCCGATGCGCGCACCAACTCGGGCAGCCCGATCTATGGCATGCCGATCTTGAATGCCGACAAGGCGAAGAACGTCGTCGTCATCAAACGCGGCCAGGGCCAAGGGTTTTCGGGCATCGACAACGCGCTGTTCGTGCTGGATCAAACGCGCATGCTGTACGGCGACGCCCAGGCGGCCGTGAGCCAATTGATTCAAGCCGTCAAGGCGGCAGGCTAAGCTCGAAGCGATCCTTGATCTGCCATTGGCCGGGATCGCCCGCAGCTCCTTGCCCGTATCGAATCATTTCGCCGGCCAGGGCATCGGCCCGCAATTCGAAGCGCAGGTAATGGTAGTTGGGAAAATCCGTGTCCTGGTACAGGTCGGCGGGCGTGCGATCCACCTGATAGGGCGCGGCCCCACCGCCGCCCGACACCAAGTAAAGGACGCCGTCCCGCAGAAATCGTTCGTAGTTGTGGATATGCCCGCCGATCACCACCATGCGGGCGTGCGACTTGGGCGCGATCGTGCCGAGATAGTCGGCGAGCGCCTGCTCATTCGGCCGCGGGTTATGGTTGGTCGCCTTTTCCGTCTGCACGTCGGCCACGGGCGGATGATGCATGACGATCAGCACGAGCCGTACCGTCGGGCTCTGCACCGCGAGTTCCCCCTGCAGCCAAAGACGCTGCTCGCTGCCGGCCAATAGCGAGGCATCGCTGTCGAGCGCCAAGGCCAAGACCTTGCTGCCCAGTGCCACCGAATACCAACGCCGCCCGTTCAACTCCGGAAATTCGCCCCACCAGCGCTTGAGACATTCAGGCTCCCAACAGGCCGCGAATTCGTGGTTGCCGAGCGCCGGGTAGATCCGCAGGCGCTGCTCGCGCCATTGACGTGTTTCCTCGCGATACGCATCGTAATCCGCCGCCACGCCGTGCCAAGGCAAGTCCCCGTTGATGAATATTGCCGCCGGCCTTTCTTCGGCGATCTTGGCGATCAGCGCGCGGCGCGCTATCGGATTGGTCGCAGCCGTTTCGTGCGCATCGGTGAACCGCGTATCCCCATAGGCGATCATCACCAGCGGTGTCGGCAACTCCGAGTCGGGAACGCTGAAGGTCGCCGCGACCGATGCCGCGCAAAACGCAATCGTCGATACGAATAAGCCGATGGACGCGGTGCGCACCGGCCCATGCTACCTGGATTGCGTGCGGCGTAGAATCGCGCCGCCCGAATATCTCCGGTACAGCGGCGCGGCTAATGCGGGTTGCGGTGCGCGCCCGCCGGCGCCGGAAGATTGTGGATGTAGGTGCGGCGCTGTTCCGGGCTCAATTGACGCCACTGCCGTCGCAATTCCTGGCGTCGCTCCGGGGGCATTTGGCGAAAACGCTTGTACTGTTCGCGTACGCGCTGCTGCTGCTCGGGCGGCAGGCTCTTGAATGCGTGCCAGCGCTGACGCAGCTGTTGGCGTTGCTCGGGCGGCAAGGCGCGCCACTGCTTGAAGCGCTGTTCCGCACCGCTACGTTGCTCCGGTGTCATCGAAAGCCAGCGCTGGCTCCCCTTGGCCAATGCCTGTTGCTTCTCCGGCGGCAAGCTATCCCACTTACCTTGAAAACCCTTGAGCACTTGCTGCTGCTGCGGCGAGAGCGACTGCCACGACTGCGGCGCCGATGCCGGAGCCGCGCCTTGGGCGTCCGCGGCCAGCCCCGGGGCAACCGTTTCCTGTGCAACGCTCGCGTTCGCGGCGGCTAGGAATAAACTGGCACCGAGCGCTATGGCCTTGATCATTGATTTGCATCCTGCGATGGCGGTGCGGCGGGTTTTTGTTGCCCGGACGGCGCGTTTTTCAATAACTCCCGCCATGCGGCATCATCTCCATGATCATCTGCGCCCAAAAACTCGATGAATTCCTCATCCGGCTCATCCGCCGAGGTCGATTGAGACGGCGCTGGAGCCGGCGGCTGTCCCGCGTTCGCAACCACGCACATCGCTGCACAGAGGGCCAGACAATACCTTCCGACGATCAATGGCTAGGCCGCCGGTTCCGTGGTCGCGGCCTTATCCGCCCAGTCATAAAATTCTATATCGTCCTGCAACATCTCCATGGCATCGCCGGAATTCTCGTCGCTGGACGCGACGATGTCCAAATCCTCGAGGTTCATCTGGCTATCGGCCGACATCATCCCGTGGTGACCCGCCGGAGTGCCGAACCAAAGCGCGAAGCCCAGCACCGCTGCGGCAGTCACGCCAGCCGCCGATGTCCAGATCGGGATTCGCGCGAGCCAAGCACGACGCCCGCTAGCGCCGGCTGCTTCGAGCGCGGCGTAGCGAGCCCGGGTGAGCTTCGAGCGCGTTGCCATGTCGAGACCATCGACACTGCCCTGAAATAGAGCCCGGCTGCGCTCCTCCAGTTCGCGTTGTCGCGGCTCTAAAGTGTGCTCGATCATCACCACACCTCGCCCAGTTGTTCGCGCAGCGTGTGCACCGCCCGCGAGTAATGCGTCTTGACGCTGCCTTCCGAGCAGCCCATGGCCCTCGCGGTCTCCGCGACATCGAAGCCTTCAAAATTGCGCAGCATGAATGCCTCACGCTGTCGCGCCGGCAATTCCCGCAACGACGCTTCGAGCTTCTGCATCGCTTGATCCTGCATCAACCGCTCGGGCGCCGAAGGTGCCATGTCCGCGACGTTGTCGAGCGGATCCTGCGCTTCGTTATCCGGATCCTCCTTGGCGCCCGGCAGCCACGTCATGAACCGTTTGCGCACGGTCCTGCGCCGTTGCAGGTCCCGCACGCCGTTTTGCAGGATGCGAAAAAACAGCGGCCGCCACTCGGCACTGGGGCGTGCGCCATAATTGCGCGCCAGTTTCAGCATCGCATCCTGCACCACGTCCAAGGCGTCGTCTGGATCGCGCAGCGCGATCTGCGCCATACGGAATGCGCGGCGCTCGATCTCGGCTAAAAATTTATCGAGTTCTCGCGTCTGCTCCAGAACCGCTCCCTCAGGTGCTGGCGCGGGACCGCCCCATACCATCCAAGTTGCATTGAGCGTAGCAAAGCGCGGCATGCCTCGTCCTCTTAACATCGACGGACCGTGTCCCTTCCAGGTATAAACGCCTACCGTCGGAGCGGGTTGACGCCAGGAGTGCGCAAGATCAGCGACTTACGCACATACTCCTTGACGCGCACTGCAATATTCCGCTTCGTCGTTTCGATCAGAGATCCAGAAGGTCTTGTAACCCATTGAATTATTTATGTTCATTTCCATTTCGACCAGTTTTTCGCCATTTTGAATGCGCCGCGAAACAGAACGGGCACTTAGGTCCGATGATCCCGGCTTACCAACAGAGTTACCCACAGATTTTGTGGACAAGAATAACCCCCTGATCCTCAAGGTCGCGCTCGATACTCCGCTGCGCCGAAACTTTGATTACTTGCTGCCGGTGGATTACGAACATTCCGCCGCGGACGGCCCCGCCGCCCACGCTCGGGTCTCCGTGCCCGAGCTCAAGCCCGGCGTCCGGGTGCGGGTCCCATTTGGCCGCCGTCACCTGATCGGCATCCTGGTCGCAACCTCGCGCAGCTCATCGGTCCCCAGAGCCAAACTCAAGCCCGCACTGGAAATTGTGGACGAGGGAGCGGTATTCGACCCGGTCACTTTTGATCTCTTGTGCTGGGCGGCCGAGTACTACCACCACCCGATCGGCGAAGTCATGGCGGCGGCATTGCCGGTCAGCCTGCGCGCGGGCCAGCCGGTAAGGTCCCGCAGTGAATCATGGGTGCTTAGCGAGTCGGGGAGACAGCGGCTCGTCGACTCCGCCGGTACGCGTGCGCCCCGGCAGCATGCCTTGCTGGGATGGTTGGCGCGGCGCGGTGCGGGCGCGGTACGCGAGGCAACCGAATTCAAGCCGGCGCACTTCCGGGCCTTGGCGAAGCGCGGATGGATAACCGCCGAAAGCGTGCCCCCCGAGCCCGTGCCGCTCGAATCGCGTCCCAGCGAAGTCACGCTCACCGATGCCCAGGCGCAGGTCGTCACGGCGATCAGCGCATCGTTGGGCCGCTTCGCCGCGCATCTGTTGTATGGCGTGACCGGCAGCGGCAAGACCGAGGTGTACCTGCGAGTCATCGCCGCCGCGCTTGCCGACGGCGGCCAGGTTTTGGTGCTGGTGCCCGAAATTGCCTTGACGCCGCAACTGGTCGAGAGATTCCGCCGGCGCTTCAGCGGTGGTGTGGTCGTCATGCATTCCGCCCTCAAGAGTACTTTGCGCCGCGATGCCTGGCGCGCGGCGGCGAGCGGGGAAGCGCGGATCATCATCGGCACGCGCTCGGCGGTGTTCACGTCGCTATGCAAACTCAGCTTGATCGTGGTGGACGAGGAGCACGACGCCTCTTTTAAGCAGCATGAAGGGTTTCGCTACTCGGCGCGCGACCTGGCGGTCTGGCGCGCGCAGCGCGCGCAAGTGCCCATCATTTTGGGTTCCGCCACGCCATCGCTCGAAACGCTGGAAAACGTCGCGCAGGCGCGCTACTCGCGATGGGTGCTCTCGCAGCGAGTCGGTGCCGCTCAGGCGCCGCGCATGATTTTGGTCGACCTCGGCAAGCACGCGAGCGAGCAGGGGCTGTCGCAGCCCGCGATGCAGGCCATGGGGCGGCATCTCGAGGCCGGCGGGCAGGTGATCGTCTTCTTGAATCGGCGCGGCTACGCTCCCAGCCTTTTCTGCAACGCCTGCGGTTGGGTCGCGACGTGCGCGCATTGCGACGCGCGCATGACCTTGCACCGCCGCGCGGCGCAGCTGCGCTGCCATCATTGCGGTGCACATAGCAAGATACCGACCCAGTGTGGCCATTGCGGACAGCCGCTCAATCCGGTCGGCCAGGGCACTGAGCGTGTCGAAGAGACGCTTGCGCGCCTGTTCCCGCATGCGCCGTTAGCCAGGTTGGATCGAGATACCGCGCAGCCCCGAGGCGCCATGGAATCGGTGCTCGGCCGAGTGCACAGCGGCGAGGCGCGCATCTTGGTCGGCACGCAAATGCTCACCAAGGGGCATCACTTTCCGGACGTCACGCTGGTGGTGATCTTGGATGCGGATCAAGGCCTGTTTGCGAGTGATTTTCGCGCGACCGAACGTCTGGCCCAAACCATCACTCAAGTCGCGGGACGCGCCGGAAGGGCCGCGCGCCCGGGCGAGGTCATGATCCAAACCTCGTTTCCCGAGCATCCATTGCTCACCCGTTTGATCCTGGAAGGCTACGACGGGTTCGCGGCAACCGCATTAGAGGAGCGCCGCGCAGCGAGCTGGCCACCCTACTCGCGACTCGCCCTGCTGCGTGCCGAAGCGAAGGACAGCGCCGCCCTGGACGGCTTCCTGCGCACCGCCGCCGCTCGCGGCCGCAGCGTCGCGGGCAGCATCACGGCAGGCACGGTCAAGATACTCGGGCCGGCCAGCGCCTTGATTGCGCGACGCGCCGATCACTTTCGTGCGCACCTTCTGATCGAGGCCCCCACTCGTGCGCCGTTGCAACGCTTTCTCTCCCTCTGGCTGCCGCTCGTGGAATCGCTGCCGGGGCCACCCGGTCTGCGTTGGTCGATCGATGTGGATCCCATGGAAGTAGATTGAGGCGTTTGCGGTAGGTAAACTCACCGGCCCTTTGCCGAATGGATCCGCCTTGAAGACATTGATCGATAACTTACTGCATCAGGCGCTGGCGGCGTTGCCCGAAACGATGGTTCCGGCGGCCGAGCGAGCCCTCGACATCGAGGTCGAGCGGGCGCGCGACCCGCAGCACGGTGATTTTGCCAGCAATATCGCCATGCGTTTGGCGAAGACGACGCGCCAGAATCCGCGCAAGCTTGCCGAAGCGCTGGTCGCGGCGCTGCCGGCGAGTCCGGCTCTCGCCAAAGTCGAGATCGCAGGGGCCGGGTTCATCAACTTCTTCCTCAAGGAGAACGCCTACCACGCCGAGATCGGCCGGGTGCTCGCGCAAGACGCACACTACGGTAAGTCCGAGTTCGGCGGCGGCAAATCGGTGCTGGTGGAATTCGTCTCGGCCAATCCCACCGGACCGCTTCACGTCGGTCATGGACGGCATGCCGCCTTCGGCGCGAGCCTCGCCAATTTGCTCGAGGCGGTGGGCTATCGCGTCGCGCGCGAGTACTACGTCAACGATGCCGGCCGGCAGATGGAAATCCTGGCGGCCAGCACTTGGCTGCGCTACCTGGAGCGCAGCGGCGAACGCCTGACTTTTCCGGCCAACGGTTATCGCGGCGACTACATCGTCGCGATAGCCGATGAGCTGTATGCCGCGCAAGGCGCCGCGCTCGTGCGCAGCGCCGCGGAAGTGTTCCAAGATTTGCCGGCCGACGAACCGCAGGGCGGCGACAAGGACATCTACATCGATGCGCTCATCGCTCGTATCCGGACGCTGATCGGGGATGCGGATTTTCGACGGGTCTTGGATCACGCTCTGGGCGGCATCCTCGCCGATATCCGCGACGACCTGGCGGAATTCGGGGTCACGTACGATTCCTGGTTTTCGGAGCGTTCCCTGATCGACAGCGGAGCGATCGACCGGGCGATTGAGGCCCTGCGCGCATCGGGCCACGCCTATCTCAAGGATGGCGCCTTGTGGTTCAAGAGCACCGCATACGGCGATGAGAAGGATCGCGTGATGGTGCGCGAGAACGGCGTCAAAACCTATTTCGCATCCGACATCGCATTCATCTTCAACAAGCGCGAGCGCGGCTTCGAGCATCTCATTTATGTTTGGGGCGCGGATCACCACGGCTACATTTCCCGCCTGCGCGCCGGCTTGATCGCCCTCGGTGGCCCGCCGGAATGTTTCGAAGTCCGCCTGGTCCAGTTCGTCTCCCTATTCCGCGGCGGCGAAAAGGCGCAGATGTCGACGCGTTCCGGGGAATTCGTCACCTTGCGCGAATTGCGCGCGGAAGTCGGCAACGATGCCGCCCGCTTGTTCTACGTGATGCGCAGCAACGATCAGCATCTGGACTTCGACCTCGAGCTCGCCAAGGCTCGCTCCAACGACAATCCGGTGTACTACATTCAATATGCGCATGCGCGCGTCGCCAGCGTTAAGCGGCAGATGCGGGAGCGCGGGATCGCCCATGACTCGGAACAAGGTCTGGCATCGCTTGCGCTGCTCACCGAGACGCAAGAAATTCAGCTCATCAAGCGCTTAAGTTCGTTCCCGGAGATCGTTCGCCACTGTGCGATACAGCGCGCGCCTCACGGCTTGGTGCATTATTTGCGCGACCTGGCCAATGATTTTCACACCTATTACAGCGCGCATCAGTTCCTCGTCGAAGATGCGGCGCTTCGCTCCGCGCGTATCGATCTCGCGCTGGCGACGCAGATCGTGATCCGCAACGGCCTGCGCCTGTTGGGCGTGTCCGCGCCCGACACCATGTAGGCAGGAGCCCCAGGAGCCTGTGTGAGTATTCCCCGTGGCCGCGACCGTGGCAGATTTCGCTTCAGCCGAGGCGGAGCCGACGTGGTTGGGTCGAGACCCAATGAGGAGGTGACAACGATGGATGAAGCGAAATCTGCCCGGTCCCTCCGGGTTGGCTTGGTGAGGGGCGTCTGCGGTGTTGCGCGGCTTGGCCGTAGCACCCGCTACGTCCTGCGCCGCGCGCCTTGCATCCGCCGCCTCGCCAAGCCAACGCGGCTCACGCGGAATACTCAGACAGGCTCCTAGGCATGGCGCGCAACTACAATGTCAGACGCAAAGCGGGCGGCGGCGGCTCGCGGACGAGCGGCTTTTCGGGATGGGTCGGCCTCGCTTGCGGACTTGGCGTAGGCCTCGCGATAGCCGGTTTGGTCTACGTCAAGGACCATCGGGCCGACGCGCCGATTGCGCGAGCCTCAAAAGCGGATAAGAAGAAGTCCCGCGCGGAGGCGCCGCCGGATGCCGACAGCGGCGATGCCGGAGCGGCGGAGGACTCGGCGAAGTCCTACGCCTTTTACGACATGCTGCCAAAATTCGAGGTCGTGGTTCCCGAGAAGGAGAAAGACATCCGCCCGGACGTTCGTGCGGTGCCCGAAATGCGCCGCGGAACCTACGTGTTGCAGGCCGGCTCGTACAAGAATTTTGCCGACGCGGATCGCGTGCGGGCGCAACTCGCTCTGCAGGGCATCGAATCCAAGGTACAAAAGGTATCGGTCGACAACGATACTTGGCATCGCATCCGCATCGGCCCGATCTCCAAACTGGATGAGCTCAATCGTCTGCGCACGATCCTGCGCAAAGCCGATGTTGACGTCCTGGTGATCCGGGTCGGCGACTAGCCCGCCGGATCTCGCTCAATCGTCGCCTAATTGCCGAAAATCGACGCCCAATGCCCGCAACTTGCGGTACAGGTGTGTGCGCTCCATTCCTACTCGCTTGGCCAGCTGCCCCACCTTGCCGTTGCATAGCAGAAGCTGTTGCTGCAGATAGGCGCGCTCGAACTGCTCGCGCGCCTCGCGCAGCGGCAGCGCCAAAAGATCCTGCTTTACCAGGGGTTCGTCGAGTCCCATTTTGGCGGCGAGTTCGCGCTCGATCTCCTCGAGTCGAATCTCCTCGCCCGTGCCGAGTATCAGGACCCGCTGCACCAGGCTCTTCAGTTCGTCGAGGTTCCCGGGCCAGGGATAATTGCGCAGGCGGTTTTGCGCGGCCACGCCGAAGCGGCGCAGCGGCAAATGCTGTTCGTCGACCAGGCGATCCACGTAGTAGCGCAACAGGTCCGGCACGTCCTCCGCGTAGTCGCGCAGCGGCGGCACGCGCAAGGCGATGACGTTCAGGTGCGCGATCAAGTCGCGGCGAAAAGGCTCGGGAGCCGCCCGTGACTCGAGCCCGTCCTGCGCCGAACTGATCCAGCGCACGTTGGTGGGCAGCCGCTCGCGACCGCCCACCCGCGTGTAGCTATTTTGCTCGATCGCACCGACCAGCGCGCGCTGAGCCTCGCTGGTCAAATCCTCGAGCCCGTTCAAGTAGAGCGATCCTCCGGCCGCTTGATCGAAAGCGCCGGGTACGACCTTGCCGTCGCGTTCGCTGCCAAAGAGCGCCGCAGTGGGATCGACCACCAGGCTCGCCGCCGCGACCATGAAAAACGGCTTGGCGGAGCGTGCGGACAGCGAATGCAGGTAGCGCGCATACGCTTCGCGTCCGGAGCCCAATTCGCCGATCAACATAACCGGCGAGGTACTGGAGGCGGCCTGCTGCACCTGCTCGCGCAGGGCCATGGTGAGCTTGCTCTTGCCGATGGGCACGGCAAGACTCGAATCCGGCGTGCGTTCGGATAGGCGCTTACGGCGGCCGGCGTCGAGCGCCCGTTCAACGGTTCGCAGCAGCTTGGTGAGCGACAGGGGCTTTTCGACGAAATCGAAAGCGCCCAAGCGCGTCGCTTCAACCGCCGTTTCGACGGTGCCGTGTCCGGACATCATCACCACCGGGCAATGATAGCCGCCGCTCACCGACCATTCGCGCAGCAAAGTGATGCCGTCGGTATCCGGCATCCAGATATCGAGCAGCACCAGATCGAAGGTGCGCGTCGCCCGTGCGGTGCGGGCCTGGGTGGCGTCCGCGGCGACTTCCACCTCGTAGCCCTCCTCGGTGAGTATCTCCTTCAACAGCCCGCGGATATCCGCCTCATCGTCCACCACCAAAATTCTCGCAGCGGTCATACGCGCTCTCTCCTCTGTTCGTCCATTCGCGATTCGCGACCGATCGCTCCACGTGCACCGTCGCCCAACGGCAGCAAAATCCGCACGCGCGCGCCGCCCGTGCGCCGATTATCCGCTTCTATGCGTCCGCCGTGCTCTTCCACGATCTTCTTTACGATGGCGAGCCCCAGACCCGTGCCCTTGGATTTGCTGGTGACATAGGGATCGAACACCGTGCCGATCAGGTCGCGCTGGAAGCCGGGGCCGTTGTCGGAGACCACGATCGCCGCCATCTGTCTAGGACCGTCCATCGCGACCTGGGTTTCGATTTCCACTCGCGCCCCGACCTTGCCCTCGAGCGCCTCCAGCGAGTTGGTCACCAAATTGTTGAGGATCTGCCGAATTCGGATCCGGTCCGCCGAAATGAGCGGCAGGACCGGACTGAGCGTCAACTTGAGCTCTGCGGCACTGTCCTGGACCCGGTAAAGATCCACGACTTCGGTGATCAATTGGTTCAAATCGAAGCGCGAGAAATGCATGTCCGGCGCCCTCGCGTATTCGCTGAAGGCATTGACCATCTGCTTCATCGCCTCCACCTGGGCGATGATGGTATGGGTCGCGCGTTCGAGTATTTGCGCATCCTGCGCATTCATGCTGCCGAGAAATTTGCGCTGCATGCGCTCGGCGGACAGCTGGATCGGCGTCAGCGGATTCTTGATTTCGTGCGCCAGGCGGCGCGCGACCTCGCCCCAGGCCGCATCCCGCTGCGCCTGCAGCAAGGTCGTAATGTCGTCGAATACCAGCACCACCCCCGGCGCGCCGCCGAGGTCGTTCGGCAACGCCGTGCAGGCGCACATGAGCACGCACTTGCCGGATTCCGACAAAAGCTCGAGCTGCTCGCGCCAATCGAGCTGTCCGGCGTCGAGCCGCAATTTGACCGAAGCCAGGAACTGGCCGAACAACGCGCTGCCGCGGTCGGATTCATCGAGCCGCGAGCCCACAGCGGCCTCGAGATCGACGCCGAGGATGGCGCTCGCCGCCTGATTGGCGGTGCGCACCGTGAGGTCCGGCGCTAGAGACACCACGCCCGTCGACAGGCGCGCCAGGATCACGGCCAATCCCGCGCGTTCCGCCTCCACCGCCTGCTGACTGCGCCGAGTCTCCTCGCGGGCCCTGCCGAGACGCTTGGTCATGTCGTTGAACGAGATCACCAAGAATCCGAGCTCATCGCGCGACGGCAGCGGCAGCTGGGTATCGTAGTTGCCCTTGGCGACCGCGCGCGTGCCGGCGATCAGATCCTGCACCGGCTGGACCAGTCGCTGCGCGGCAAAGAAGGCGCCGTATACCGCGGCGATCAGCGACATCAGCACCACGAAGGTCAGAATCAGCACGAAGGTCGATTTAAGCGGCTGCCGCAGCTGCACCAAATTCGCGTATTGCGTATAGGATCGCTGCACCGTGTCCGCGAGCTGACCGAGCTGCTGCGGCACCGGGTACAGCGCAATAAGGACGCGTGTGGCCGAGTTCGCGGTGCTCTCCAGCGGTGCGGCGGCTCGAATCACATATCCGCCCACGGCATCGGTGTCCAAACTGACGTAAGGCCGCCCGCGGCGTATTTGCAGCATCATCTCGTCGGTCGCGGGTATCGGCAGGCTGTCCATCGGGCGATCGGAACTGGTCGCGATGATCTGCGTCTGCGCACCCACCAAGGTGAATTCCAAGGCGGTACTTTCGCGCCGCTCGCGGTCCAGCGTGCCGATCAGATCGAAATCCGGGCGGCTCGACAGCTCGTGGGCGACGACTTCGGTGTGCTGCAAGAACTCGCGAACACGCACCTCGAGCGCCGCGTGCGACAGCTCCCGCGTGTCCTTCAAACCCTGGCTGATCTCCAGTTCGAACCAACTGTCGATGCCGCGATTGAGGAATTGCAGCGAGAAGTAATACACCACCAGGATCGGGGCCACGGCCAGTGCGCTGAAAATCGCGACCGTTCGCCCCTTCAGGCGCGAACCCGGAACGTGCCGGCGATAGTCCCTCACCAGTTGCGAGAGCTTCGCCGCCAGCAACACCACGAGGGTGAGCAGACCTGCGATGTTGACCAGCAGAATCCACGGCAACCAGCGATCGAATTTGGCGGAATTCTGCGCGGCCGAGGCCAACATGAACAGCGCAACCAGCCACAGCACGACGCCCAGTCCGCCGAGCACGGTCGAGCCGTGTTTACGAATTACGGCTGCAGCGCCCATGTATACCAGTCGCTGTCGCGATGCCATTCATTGACCCAGAACATCAGCACGCGCAGGCTGAACGGCACGCTGCCGTAATCGACCTTGGCGCGCACGCTCGCCTCGTAGCGACGGCCCGGCGCCAGCAGCGACTTGTCGAGCACCGGCAACTCGCGCACCTCGGACATGAGCTCGAGTGCCGCATCGACCGTGCCCAATGATTCCTGCTGGCCGCTGTTTTCGTTGCGCAAGATGTAGCGCGCGCTCACGGCGTTGTATTGCAAGTGGTAGCGCTGGGTCAGTTCCGCGACCCGCGAATTCGGCAATAGCTGGCGCACTCGCTCGACATCCAGATCGAGCTCGAGGGTGAGCGGCACGCCCTCGGCCAGACCGCGCTTCACGGCATCGCCGACCGGCAAATCGAAACGCGCGTTCAAGTGATAAACGCCGTCCCGCAGCTCCAGATCGGCTGAACGGACTTCGAAACGCCCCTCGAGACCCTCGGCGCGGCAGGAGGTTGCCCACATGAACCCCACCGCAGCCGCAAGCAGCAGCACGCCGCACATCCGGCCGGCGGGAACCCTCCAAGACGATATTGAGCGCAGGGCGTTCATTGTTTGCTCAAGGCAGCATAATAGAAGCCATCGGCGCCCGCCTCCCCGGGGAGAATCTGCCGCCCGAACTCATCGGCCTCGCCGAAACCCGGCCAGCCCGGCCAGTCCTCGGCCGGCACGCTGCGGGCATCTCCGGTCTCCCGCAAGAATGCGCCGATCAGATCGCGATTCTCGCTGCGAGTCAGGGTGCAGGTGGCGTAGACCAGACGCCCGCCGGGAGCCAGCATGCGCCACGCTCCCTTAAGCAGACGCGCCTGGATCACCGGCATTTTGTCGATTTCCGACGGTGACTTGCGCAGGCGAATATCGGGATGACGGCGGATCACCCCGAGCGCCGAACACGGCGCATCGAGCAAAATCCGATCGAAAGGCACCCCATCCCACCAGTCGCCTGGCGCGGCCGCGTCGCCGCTTGCGAGATCTGCCCGAAGATCACCTCGCGCCAGGTTTTCCTCGACCCGCTTGAGGCGCTGCGGGTCGATGTCGACGGCCACGAGCTTGCCGAGTTGCGGCTCGCGCTCGGCCATCAGCGCGGTCTTCCCGCCCGGCGCCGCGCAGGCGTCAAGAACCCGCTGACCGGCCTCAAGATTCAGCGCAAACGCGACGCACTGGGCGCCGAGATCCTGCACCGAGACGACCCCGTCGGCAAAGCCCGGCAGTTCATGCACGTCGCACGGCGAATCGAGCGCCACCGCCTGCGGCACGCGCGGCTCGGCGCGGGCGCCGATGCCCGCCGCACGCAGGGTTTCAAGGTACCCTTCCGTGGTCATGCGTCGGCTGTTCACGCGCAGCCACATCGGCGCCTGCGTGTCGCCGGCCGCCAAGAGCTGCGTCCAGCGCACCGGCCAATCGGCGCGCAGCCGGTCCGCCAGCCACACCGGCGAGGCATGCCGGGCGGCGGGGCTGCGCGCGATATCGGCGTCGAGCAACTGACGTTCACGCAAATAGCGGCGCAGCACCGCATTGATCAGACCGCCGGCTCGCGCCGCATCGGTCGCCTTTGCGGTCTCCACGGCGGCATCGACCACCGCATATTCGGGCGTGCGCGCATCTTCCAGCTCAAACAGCGCTACCGACAGCAAGGCGCGCACCAAGAAATCGAGTGACCTCACCGGCTGCGACAGCAGGCGCCCAAGCACGGCCTCGTGGCGGTAATAGCCGCGAACCGCCCCAAAACTCAATGAGCGCACCGACGGCGCGAGAGCGGCGGGCGCAGCGGCCAGGGCCGACTGCAAGGCCGCATCGAGGGTCACACCCTCGCGCAGAATTCGCGCCACCGCATGGCTCGCAAACGAGCGGGCGCCGCCGGCAGCCGTGTTCATGAGCTCGCGAATCTCGCGCCTTGGAGGCGCCGCGCCTTGATAAAGTCGCGTGCTGCCAGGGGCTTGCGGCCTGCGAGCTGCAGGCGCTCGATCCGTAACCGGCCCCGGCCGCAGGCCACGTCGATCCCGTCGGACGTCGCGCCGAGAACCGTGCCGGGCTCGGCGCCCATCGCCGCCGCGCAAGAATCATCGGGAGCGATTTGGGCCTGCCAAATACGCAGCTGTACCCCATCCAGACGCGTTTCCGCCACGGGCGAGGGATTCAAAGCCCGGATCCGGCGCAGGATCTGAGCCGCATCCTCCCGCCAGTCGATCAGCGCCTCGGATTTGCTGATTTTCTCGGCATAGGTGTGGCCGACTTGCGGCTGCGGCACCTCCCGGGCCCGGCCGGCGGCCAGGTCATCCAAGGTTTGGCAGATCAATTCGCCGCCGAGAACCGCGAGCCGATCATGCAGGCTGCCCGCCGTATCGAGCGGTGAAATATCGATCTCGCGCATACTCAATATAGGTCCGGTATCGAGCCCGGCGTCCATGTGCATGATCGTAACGCCGGTAACGGCGTCGCCGGCCAGGATCGCCCGCTGAATCGGCGCGGCGCCGCGCCAACGCGGCAGCAGCGAGGCATGAATATTGAAACAGCCGAGTCTCGGTGCGCCGAGCGCCTCCGGCGGCAAGATCAAACCGTACGCGACCACGATAAGGGCATCCAGACTCAAGGCGCGCAGCGTCTCACACACCTCGGGGGTCTTGAAGCTCAAAGGCTGGTGAACCGGAATCTTAAGGTCGAGCGCGCGCTGCTTGACCGGACTCATGTGCAACATCCGGCCGCGCCCGGCGGGGCGATCTGCTTTCGTGAGCACGGCCCGCAGTGTGTGGGCGGATCGCGCCAGGGCATCGAGCGCGGGAACCGCGAATGCCGCCGTGCCGGCGAAACCCAGCGTCAAGGGGCTCTGCGGCGTATTCAAGACTCTAGAGAGCCGGCGCCGAAGCGCGAATCTCGCTCCCCGTGGAACGTTGCCGACGCTCTTTATCCAAGCGCCGGCGAATCATCTGGCGCTTGAGCTCGGAGAGGTAGTCGACGAATAGTTTGCCTTCCAGATGGTCCATCTCGTGCTGGATGCACACGGCCAACAAGCCCTCGGCATCCATTTCGAACCGTATGCCGTTACGGTCGAGCGCACGCACCCGGATGTGGGTCGCCCGCTGCAACTTCTCATATATCCCCGGCACGGACAAGCAGCCCTCCTCAACCGGCGCGCGGCCGTCGGCGGCCAGTATTTCGGGATTAATCAGCACCAGGGGCTGATTGCGCTCATCGCTCGCGTCGAGCACCAGCAGCCGCTTGTGCACATCCACCTGGGTCGCAGCCAGGCCGACGCCTTTGGCCGCGTACATGGTCTCGAGCATGTCGTCCACCAAGCGGCGCACTGCATCATCGACGCTGGCAATCGGCTCAGCCTTCTTGCGCAGCCGGGGGTCGGGGTACTCCAGAATTGCGAGCTTTGTCATGGGAGTTATGCGATGGATATCGTGTTTTTGGCCAAAGAATATTGCTAAAGTTCCGCCGCTGCTTAACTTAATGCCCTTTGC
>Ga0209048_10001205_pt1 | contig 26883 bp, 30 predicted proteins | sample FrelakmetCRP12CR_FD_187146 | JGI IMG/M metagenome (GOLD analysis project Ga0209048, IMG submission 187146) | Freshwater lake sediment microbial communities from the University of Notre Dame, USA, for methane emissions studies - CRP12 CR (SPAdes)... | ecosystem: Environmental > Aquatic >... | reverse complement strand
TTCGCAAGGGCCGGAGACGGGACTCGAACCCGTGACCCCCTGTTTACAAGACAGGTGCTCTACCAGCTGAGCTACTCCGGCGCGATCGGCGGCGGGGATCGTTCGTCAACTGTAACGGTGGCGTCGTGGGCGGTGTACTCGAGGTATGGCGCACCCAGGCACGGAGTGGGATCTGAACGTGCGGCAGGCCCTCAACGTCGGGAGGGAGGCCAATGTGAGGACGGACCCCGACGTCGATGAGGATCTCAACGTCGAGCCGCGCCTCGACGGCTTTCGCGAGCGGGCCCTCACACGGGGTGTGAACCCGGTCCTGTACTGGTCGTTGCGGGCGGTCCTCCTGCCGTTCTTCCTCGTCTACTTCCGCCTGCAGCGCGTCGGCCGCGAGCATCTGCCCCGTAGCGGCCCGCTGCTGATGGCTGCCAACCACCGCAGTTTCCTCGATCCGTTCGTGATCGGCGCGCTCGTGCGCCGCCCCGTCTATTACATGGCCAAGCGCGAGCTGTTCGAGAAGCGCCTGCAGGCGTGGCTGCTGAACGGCCTCGGTGCGTTCCCCGTCGACCGCGGCGCCGGCGACGCGGACGCGATGGACACCGCCCGCGCGATCCTCGCGCGCGGAGATTGCGTGGTCGTCTTCCCCGAGGGGACCCGCGTGCGCAGCGGGCCGCTTGCCGATCCGCGTCGCGGGGTGGGGCGTCTTGCTCTCCAGAGCGGCGCGCCCGTGGCGCCGGTCGCGGTGATCGGCACCGAGCACGTCCGCCGAGGCTGGCGCATACGCCCGCGCAAGGTCCGCATCCGGGTTGGCCGTCCGCTGCGCTTCCCGACCGTCGAGGACACCTCCCCCTCGATCGCGATGGGCGTCACCGAGCGGATCTGGGCGTGCATCAGCCTGCAGTGGGAGTGGCTGGGCGGCGCGGCTGCAGAGCGCGACGAGCGCGAACGACCACGCGACACCCCCGCGCGCCGAAGGCGCGCCCCTCAAGAGTCTCTTGCAGGCGAGGAGGCTCGCGCAGCCTGACCCGCCTCCCGCCGATGTTGACGGGCCAGGTGAAGGAAAGGTCGCATACGGGCCGATAGGGGGGGATAGGGTGTGCGATGAGTGACCGAGCAAGTCAGCCAGAAGCCCAAGGCGCAGCTCGACGCGGAGTTCTCAGAGCTCTACCGCGCCCATCTGCGCGACGTCTACAGCTACGCCTACTATCGCGTGGGAGACCACCACGACGCGGAGGACCTGACCGAGCAGACCTTCCTGCAGGCCTACCGCCACTTCGAGCGGGCGCAGCGCGAATCGCACGGACGGCCGCTACGTCCCTGGCTCATCCGCATCGCCCACAACCTGGCGGCCAACCTGTATCGGGACCGCTCGCGCAAGCCTGCCTGGCCGATCGACGAGACGATGACGCTGTCCGCGACGCACACCACCGAGCAGCTCGTCGAGGGGCGCGACGAGCTGAGCCGCGTGCTCGACGGGGTGCGCCAGCTGCCGGACGACCGTCGCGAGGCCCTGATCATGCGCTTCGCCCTAGGCATGGACAACCGCGAGATCGCCCGGGCGCTGGGCCGCTCGGACGGCGCCACCAAGGTTCTCATCCACCGTGCGATCAAGCAGCTGGAGGGGCTCGTCGGCGACCCGCGCCGGGAGGCCGGCGATGAGTGAGGCGATTCCCAACTTCGAGGGGCTGCTGCGCGAAGCGCTCGCCCCGGTCGAGCCGCCCGCGGATCTGGCCGAGCGCCTCGAGGGCACACTGACCACGATCACAGAGCTGGCCGCAGACGAGCTGGAGGCCTGGGAGCTGAGGGCGATGCGCGATCCGCGTAACTGGGCTCGCCCGGCGGCGGCGCTCGTGGCGGGCGGCGCCGCCGCCGGTGCCCTCGTGATTCTCCGCTCCCGGCGGCGCGCGCACGGCTCCTCGCGAGCGCCCAGCCCGCCGCCGGGGCCCGCCGCCGTGCGCTGGGCGATCCTCGACCGCTCGGCCGCGGAGCGGGCCCTGCGGGACCTCCGCCGGGAGACGCGCAGGCTCCTCGGCGACCGCTGAGCACCACGCCCGCCGTCGGGCGAACGCCACGGCCGGGGCGGGTGCAGGCTCCCCGGCGCCGAGCGGGAGCCCGGATAGGCTCTTCCGGAACATGCCCGTTTGCTATCGCCATCCCTCGCGCGAGACCGGGGTCTCCTGTTCGTCGTGCGGGCGGCCGATCTGTCCCGACTGCATGACCCCGACGCCGGTGGGCATGCGCTGCCCGGAGTGCTCGCGCCAGCGAACCGTCGTCAAGACGCTTCGCCAGCCGGCCCGTTACCCCGAGGTCACGCTCGCGTTGATCGCGATCAACGTCGTCGTCTTCCTCGCCGAGGGCAACCTCACCTTCGCGAGCTCGACCAGCGGAACCGGCGGTGTCTATCTGAAAGGAGCCCTCCTGGGGAGCAGCCCCTTCCCGGCGCTCGCCGGCCAGGGAGTCGCCCACGGCCAGTTTTGGCGCATCGTCACCGGCGGCTTCCTGCACGAGAACCTCCTGCACATCGCCTTCAACATGTACATCCTGTACATCCTCGGCCAGATGCTCGAGCCGGTGCTGCGTCGCCTCCGGTTCGCGGTCGTCTACTTCGTCTCGCTCCTGACGGGCTCGCTGGGCGCGTTGCTCGTCACGCCGCACTCCCTCACGGTCGGCGCCTCTGGAGCGGTGTTCGGCCTGATGGGGGCAGCGGCCGTTGAGATGCGCGCCCGTCAGATCCCGATCATGCAAAGCGGCGTGGGGGGCCTGATCCTCATCAACCTCGTGATCAGCTTCACGCTTCCCGGCATCTCCTGGGGAGGTCACATCGGAGGACTGATCGGCGGCACGCTTGCAGCGGCCGCGATCCAGCTTGGCGACCGCTACCGGCAGCGGGCGCTCGCCCTGGCGGGATGCGCTGCGATCGCCGTAGGGGCGGCGGTGGGATCGGTCGCCACCTCGAAGTCGAGCGAGATCGAAACGGTGGGCACCGGGCCGCTGCCCTCGGTCATCCCCGAACCGTGAAGCGCGCTCGCCGGTCAGCCGGCGGTTGCCCGGACGGTCGCCGGTAGCGCCTGCACGCCGGCGAGTGCCGCCTGCACACCGGCGGGTGCGTCGTGGGCGCTTGCCGGGTGGAGGATCCGCGCGAGCAGCTCCACCCCGTCGGTCAGCCGCGGACCGGGGCGGGAGATGCAGGCGGGGCGTTGACCGCAACCTCCCGTTGGGCGTTGAGCCGGGCCGGCTCGTCCGCGAAGAAAGCCGTCTCCGGCACCTCCGGCACCGGCATCGCCTGAGCGCGGCCGCTCGCGCCCGCAACGGCCCGGTCGCAGGCCGCTCGGCGGCGGCGCCCCGGCCGCGGGGCCCGCGCCGACGGCGCGATCATCTATTCTCGCACTGGCGCACCCGATGACCGTTCTCAGCGATCAGGAGATCGAACAACGCCTCGCCGGCACAGAGTGGCGCAGGCGCGACGAGCAGACGATCGCCCGCGAGTGGACCTTCAACGACTTCCGCGCTGCGATCGCGTTCGTTGAGCAGGTGGCCGACGCCGCCGAGACGGCGAACCACCATCCCGACATTCTGGTGCACGGCTGGAACAAGGTGCGCCTGGAGCTCTCGACCCACTCCGAGGGTGGCATCACCGAGGCCGACTTCGCGCTGGCCGCGCGCTTCGACCAGCTGGCGTGAACACCCTGAAGCTCATCCTCGCGACTGTCCTGATCGCGATCAACGCGTTCTTCGTGATCGCCGAGTACGCGCTCATCCGCTCGCGCCGGGCACGGCTGGAGATCATGCGCGAGGACGGCGTCAAAGGAGCCGGGCTGGCGCTCGAACAGCTGGGCAGCATCAACGAATACATCTCCGCCGTACAGATCGGGGTCACGATGACCTCGATCGGCATCGGCGCCCTGGGCGCGCCCGCGCTCACCGCGATCCTGAAGGAACCGCTCGGCGAAGTGCTCAGCCACGGGGTCGCGATCGCGGTCGCGGCGGTCGTCGCGTTCGTGCTGATCTCCTCCGCGCAGCTCGTCGCGGGCGAGATGGTCCCCAAGTTCTACGCGATCGATCGCGCGGAGTCGGTCGCCCGGCGCGTGGCCCGCCCGCTGCAGGGGTTCAGCGTGCTGTTCCATCCGTTCGTCGTCGCGCTGACGGCGGTCGCCGACCGGATCCTGCGGCTGCTCGGGGTCGACATGCGCCTCGAGCGGGGCGGTGGATCCTCCGAGGAGCTCAAGCGCCTGATCGCCGAGTCCCATGCCGGCGGGCAGATCGACCCGGGCGAGGCGGGCATGCTCACGGGCGTGTTCCATCTGCATGAGCAGGAGGCCCGCCAGGTGATGACACCGATTCCGGCGGTCGTCACGGTCGACATCTCCCAGGACGTAGAAGCCGCGCTGCGCGTTTGCATCTCCTCCGGTCACACCCGCTTGGTGGTCACCGAGGACGAGAACCCCGATCGCGTGCGCGGTCTGGTCCACGCCAGCTCCCTGGCCGACCGGCTGATGCGCGACGGGCCCCACGTCTCGCTCGAGCCGCTCGTCCACGACGCGCCGATCGTCCCGGAGACCAAGCCGCTTGACGATCTGCTCGCCGATCTGCAGCGCCAGCGCACCTCGCTGGCGGTGGTCGTGGACGAGTACGGCCGGGTCGTGGGCGTCGTGACGATCGAGGACATCGTCGAGGAGGTCGTCGGCGAGATCAGCGACGAGACCGATCCTGCGGCGGGTGAGGTCCGCAAACTCGCCAACGGCGACTGGTTCGTGCGTGGTCACGTCGCGGTCACCGACCTGGCCGACTATGGCCTGGACCTGCCGGTGGACAGCGACGCCTACAACTCCGTCGGAGGCTTCGTGTTCGCCGAGCTGGGGCGCCTGCCGCGTCGTGGCGACACCGTCAACGCCGACGGGTTCTCGGTCCGGGTCGAGTCGGTGCGCGAGAACCGCGTCGAGGCGGTCCGCATCCGCGATCGCCGTCCGGTGCGCCCGGGCGAGGGTCCTCGGGACCATGGCTCCTGAGGACAAGGGCTTCTGGGGCCCTCGCTGGCCCGTCCCCGATGCCGTAGGGCTCGGGCCTGCCCGTTAACCAGGTCCGGCCCGCGGGGGGAGCGGGCCGGACCGTGTGCACTGGGAGGAGGCAACTGTGCGTTGCGACTTGGACGTCGCACTACAAGTATCGACGCCTGGATCAACGTTAGCTAAAAGTCCGGCCCACTCGAGCTAAAAGTCTGCCCCATCTGCGCTAAATGTTCGTCAAGCTCCGCTGCGGAGCCGGGTCGGCGGGGTCCCGCGGCCCGTCAGTAGGTGTGGAACCCGCGCCCGCTCTTGCGCCCCAGGGCGCGTTCGGCGATCAGCACCTCGATGTGCGGGGGGACCGGCTCGCCGATGGACAGACCGATCGACTGCGAGACGTCCAGGCCGACGAGATCGAGCAGCGCCAGGGGGCCGATCGGGTGTCCGGCGCCGAGTCGCATGCAGGTGTCCACGTCGAGCGGGTCCATGCGGGTCTCTTCCAGCAGGCGCACCGCGCTGAACAGATACGGAAAGAGCAGCCGGTTGACCACGAATCCCGGCACGTCGGGAACCTCGACCGGCGTCTTCTCGAACGTCTCACACAGCGCGAGCGCCCGGCTGCGGGTCTCCGCGCTCGCGGCGCCGGGGAAGATCAGCTCCACTAGCTTCATCTTCGTCACCGGGTTGAAGACGTGCAGGCCGAGGAAGCGCTCGGGTCGCCCGCTGGCCTCGGCCAATCGCTCGACCGACAGCGAGGAGGTGGTGCTCGCGAGGATTGCCCGGGAATCGAGCATGCCGTCCAGTTCGCCCAGCAGTGCGGCCTTGACGTCGTGATCCTCGACCACTGCCTCCACCACGAACGTCGCGCCGGCCAGCTCCCCGAGGTCGGTCACGACCTGCACGTGGGCGGGATCCACCTCCGCGCCCAGGCGGTCGAGCGTCCCCACCACGCTGGCCCGCGCCCTGCTCGCCGAGCTGGTTGAGCGGGCCAGCAGCAGCACAGGACCGTGGTGGGCCGCGGTGGCGGCCAGGCCGCAGGCGATCGCGCCGCTTCCGGCTATCGCGAGGCGTTCTTGCAAGCGCGCTCCTCCACCCTCAGGGGTTGATTGACCAGTCAATCTGTTTGGTCTGACGCGGTAGAGTACGCGGTGCAGGAGCCGGGCATCTTCCAGAAGCGCCCCCATCTTCCAGAAGCGCCCCGGGTTCCGCTCCATAAACGCCGGGCTACAGTCCCTAGGAGGATTCCCAAATGAGGCAACCAGAGGGCCGCGAGGTCGTGATCGTCGAGGCGGTACGCACGCCCATCGGTCGCGGGCACAAGGAGAAGGGCTACTACAAGGACACGCACCCCAACGCGCTGCTGGGCAAGTGCTACACCGAGGTCGTCGCTCGCGCGGGCATCGACCCCGCGGAGGTAGAGGACGTGATCGCGGGCTGCGTGCAGCAGTTCGGCGAGCAGGGCTTCAACATCGCCCGCAACGCCTGGCTGCAGGAGGGCTTGCCGATCGAGACCCCCGGCACCACCGTGGATCGCCAGTGCGGCTCGGCCCAGCAGGCCGTCAACTTCTCCGCGGCGCTGATCGCCGCGGGCGTGCATGACGCCATGATCGGCTCGGGTGTGGAGCACATGGGCCACCTGCCGTTCGCGGCCGGCATGAAGACCCAGGAGGACTTCGGCTACGCGTTCACGCCGGAGCTGATGGCGAAGCACAACATCGTCGGCCAGGGACTGGGCGCCGAGATGATCGCCGACGAGTGGGAGATCCCCCGCTCAGAGCTCGACGAGCTCGCGGTCCGCTCGCACCGGTTGGCCCATCAGGCGACCGAGGAGGGCCGCTTCGAGCGCGAGATCGTGCCCTTCAAGGTAAACGGGGACACGCTCGTCTCCGACCAGGGGATCCGCCCCGACACGAGCCTCGAGGCGCTCTCGCAGCTGAAGCCGGCCTTCAAGCCGGACGGCAAGATAACCGCGGGCAACGCCTCGCAGATCTCCGACGGCGCCGCCGCGGTGCTGCTGATGTCGGCCGAGAAGGCCAAGTCGCTCGGGCTGACCCCGCGCGCGCGGATCGTCGACCAGACGACCGTCGGCTGCGACCCGGTCAAGATGCTCGAGGGCCCGATCCCGGCGACCCGCAAGATCCTCGACCGCAACGGCATGAAGATCGACGACATCGACCTGATCGAGATCAACGAGGCGTTCGCACCGGTGCTCGCGGCCTGGCGGCGCGAGCACAACCCGGACATGGACCGCGTGAACGTCAACGGCGGCGCCATGGCGCTCGGGCATCCGCTGGGCTCTACCGGCGCCCGGCTGATCACGACGCTGCTGCACGAGCTCGAGCGCTCGGACAAGGAGATCGGCTTCGTCACGATGTGCTGCGGCGGCGGCCTCGGCACCGGCACGCTGATCCAGCGGGTCTGACCTCAGCGGCCTCGCCTCAGCCGCTCGGCCCCCCGCCGGTCCAGTCGACCGCGACCGGCGGGAGGGCCAGCAGCGCGGCCCAGCTCGCAGCGTCGCTCCTTCCGCTCGGCGGGATGCCGTGGGCGGTCTGGAAGGCGCGCAGGTTGGCAGCCGTCTGCGCGTCGAAGGAGCCGCTGGTTTCCTGTGCGGGGATCGCGCTCGCCAGGTGCTCCTGCAACCACAGCACCTGATCGCCCTTGGCGCCATTTGCCAGTTCCGGGTAGGAGCCGTTCGGCGTGACGCTCGACAGCGGGGCAAGCGGAGCGGCAAGGGCGCTCCAGCCGCTCGAGCCCGTTTCCTGCCAGTCCCAGAAGGACAGACCGGTGGCGCCGTAGTCGACCGCCTCCTCACGGAAGCGCAGGAGGTTCGAGGCCGAGACGCCGCCGTAGGTCTGCCCGAGCGGGAACAGCGGGCGCCCGTAGATGCGGTTGGCGATGTAGGTGTTGGCGTAGACGGTGTCGACGGAGACGCCGATGTCCTTCCAGTACATCTGCGGGGCGTTGTACTGGGCGCCGTTCGGTCCCAGGAAGACCGAGTAGGGGAACGAGGGGTGGTATGAGACGTAGGGGAACGAGGCCAGCCCCACCGGGTAGGTGGGCCCGACCTTCGCGCGCAGGTCGTTCATGTAGGCCTGCGCGGCGGCGTAGCGACGTTCGTACTCGGCCTCGGCGTCGATCACCAGGCAATCGGCCCCGTTGGCCACGGCCCGGGCGCCGAGGTTGGCCTCACCGGCGGGGTTGCTCCCGTACACGTACTGCCAGGCGCACACCTTCAGGCCGTTGGCGTGCACTGCCTGCACGAGCTGGGCCGAGAACTGGCTCCAGTAGTTGGAGGACCCGTCGGAGCTCTTGACGAACAGCGTGGTCACACCGGCGGCGTGGGCCTGGGCGACGATCGAGGCGATGCTGCCGCCGTTGGATTGGCTCAGGTACCAGATCCACATGCCCTGCCCGTCGAACGCGGTGCCGCTCACCGCTCCGCTGCTCACGGGCGGCGGGGGCGCAGGCGCCGGCCGGGGTGGGTGCAGCGCGTGGTGGAAGACGTAGATCGGCCCGTAGGAGCCCGTGTGGCGAGCGCTGCCGATCAGCACCATGATGCGTCCGGAGTGCGCGGTGCTCGGGACGGTCACGATCAGCCCCCGGGTCGCGTGACGCAGGCGCGCGGCCGGCGAGGTGCGGGTGATGTGCGCGCCGGGGGCGCGTGGAAAGGCCACGGCCATCCCCGGCTTCAGCCCTGCGCCCGTCAGCAGCAGGGTGCCGCCGATCGAGACCTGATGCGGGTTGCTGCTGCAGCGCGCCGCGGGCACGCAGTTGACGCTCGCGATGCGCACCGCAGCGAGGTGCGGGACCGAGGCGCGGGCCGTGCGTTTGGCGCCGGAGGGGGGCTTGGTCGTGCTCGGCGCGCCGCCGCTCGCGCCGGTCGTGCCGCCGGTCGTGGCCGTGCCCGTCGTGCCGCTCACGGGCGCGGTCCCCCCGGCGGTGGCCGCCGACGCGGGGCGCGCGGGGTGCCCAAACGAGCACAGCAGCACCCCGAGGATCGCGCCGGCAAGGAGCCTTGATCGCTTGTGTACGTCTTCGCTGGCCATGAACACCCCCTCAGGCCGGACGACTGGTGACGTCCGATCGGCGGCATCGGATGTTAGCCGCTATGCCTTCGCAAACCGATCCGCCGCGCCGGAGTTGCGTTCGCCGCGGCCCGCCGACGGCCTGAGCCGAGCCTGCGAGCGGCTCGCGGCGGCCTCTGGCGGGTGCGCGCCGAGGGCCCCGGCCGGCGCACGCCCGCTCCCGTGGCGGCCGTGCCCGGCCGGCCGGGGACCCGGAAGGTCGCTCAGCCCCAGCGGAACCCGGTCGCCGAGGGCGCCGGCGGGAGCGGGCTGGTCGGCAGGCCCGCCGGCGGGTCGGGCAGGTTGAAGCCGGTCGGCGCCACGTCGTTGGGGGCGTCCGGGTGGAAGAGCGAGGCCAGGTACTGGATCTGTCCTCGCCCGACGCCCAGCTCGAACTGGCCGCCGCCGTAGTTGCCGATCTCGCGGGCCGCGCAGAAGTCGTAGGCGTCGAGCAGGTTGCGCAGCCCGCCCAGCCGCGACGGCTTGATGTTGACCATGCGTGGCGGATAGGGCAGCGCCTGGATGTCGGCGATCGAGTGGATCGGGGCATCCCAGGAGAAGCGGTCGCGGTGGGGCGCGAGCACCGCATCGGTCTCCGCGGTCAGGGCGGGATCCTCGATCCAGGCCTCCGTGAAGGCCTCGGCCACGCGCCGGTAGAGCACGGGGTCGGCCGGCTGGTCGACGGTCGATCCGACGTACAGGCCCTTGAAGTCGACCGAGTCCACCGCGCCGGTGGCCCGCAGCGCGGCGATCAGGTCCTCGTCCCAGGAGCTGGTCGGGTCGAGCTTCAGGCGCAGTCCCGGGTACAGGTCAAGGCGCCGGCGGACCGGGTCCAGCGACGGCGGCTCGCCCAGGCGCAGCGAGACGACGAACCGCACGGGCTGCGGCTCGCGCGCGAGCGCGGCGTGCAGCGTGGTGTGGGCTTGGCGCAGCGCCAGGTCGAGTGCCGCCGACTCGTACGCCCAGACGCGGTAGCGCTCGGAGACCTCGCGCTGGGGTGGCTGCGGGAACAGGGAGAGCTGCGCGAGGCGCTCGCTGAAGGTGGCCAGCGTGAAGCTGCCGGCGAGCGGGAGCATCGGACCCGCCGCCTGGAGGCGGTCGTGGTCCACGCCGTCGTAGGTGACGTCCTCGCCGACGCCCTGCTCGCCGGCGCCGCGCAGGCGGATGACGGTGCTCTTGCGCTCGAACTCGCTCGACACCGTGGCCTGCAGCGGGTCGAGCTCGTAGCCCTCGATCTCCACCGGCATCTCGGCGAGCAGCTCCCAGGTGCTCATCCTGCGACCCGCCCGCCGCCCGGGCATTGGCCGGTGCCGCCGCTCACGCCGAGGTCTCCCGTTCCAGGCGGCTCACCAGATCGTCGAGTCGCAGCTCCTCCAGCGCGTCGCCGACGGCATTGAGCTCACGCGCGCAGTACTCGATCAGCCCCTTGCCCTCCCGCACGAGCTCGAGCGTCTCGTTCAGGCTCGCCTCGCCGGAGTCCAGGCGGCGAATGATCTCCTCGACGCGCGCCGCCGCGGCCTCGTATGTCTGTGGCGCGCCGTTCTGGGGCTCTTTGTCGGTCATGGGTGAAGGATCTTCGCCGGGACCGTGCCGTCGGCGAACCCCAGTCGCACCTCGTCGGCCCTGCGGGCCTGCGCCGCGCTCAGGAGCGGCTCGTCCTCGGAGGACCGCACGAGCACGTAGCCGCGTTCGAGCGTGCGCTGGGGGTCGTGGCCGGCGAGCGCGAGCGCGAGCTGCTCGAGCTCGCGCGGCCGCCGCCGGCGACAGTCGTTCAGCGAGGATTCGGCCTTGCGCTGGAGCACGCGGACGCGCTGCTCGGTCAGGCGCCGCTCGGAGTCGATCCGCCGGTTCGAGCCCGCCCGCACCTCGCGCAGCTGCTGGTGAAGCCGTGCACGCTGCCGGTCCAGATGCGCGGCGGGCGCGCGCGAGAGCGTTGACAGCAGTCGCGCGCGAGACAGAACGGCGCGCCGGCCGTGGTCTCGCAGCCGCGCGGCCGCCGCCGCCTGCTCTGAGCGGGCCCGGCGGCAGTCCACGCCGACCGCGGCCTCCGCCGCGTGGGTCGGCGTGGAACAGCTGATGGCGGCGACGTCGTCGAGCAGGGTGCGGTCGGTGTGGTGGCCGACCGAGGCGATCACCGGGACTCCGAGGAGGGCGACCGTGCGGCAGAGGGTCTCATCGGAGAAGCACAACAGGTCGGCCAGCGAGCCGCCCCCGCGCGCCACGATCACGACCTCGACCTCACCCACGGCGGCGAGATCTCCGAGCGCGCGGACGATCGCGGGCGCGGCGTGGCGGTCCTGCACGGGAGCGAAGCCCCACACCAGGCGACCCGCCCAGCCGCGACGGCCGAGCCCGGCAAGGATGTCGTCGCGAGCCTTTCCACCCTCACCGGTGATCACGCCGATCGTGCGCGGAAGCAGTGGCCGGTAGAGCCGCTTCTGGGACTCGAGCAGGCCCTCGGCGTCGAGCTGCTTGCGCAGGCGCTCGATGCGCGCGAGCAGGTCCCCTGCGCCGGCCACGCGCAGGTCGGACACCGCGAAGGAGAAGCCGGGCGAGGAGGTCCCGCTGCCGGGGTAGTAGTCGCAGCCGCCTGCCACCACCACCTGCATGCCCTCTGCCGGCGCCACGCCGGCGCCGGCGGTCAACGCGTCCCAGTCCTGACGCCAGGCGGCGCAGGGGATCGCGCCGGTGGAGTCGCGCAGCTCGAAGTAGACACGCGCCCGCGAGGGACGCAGGTTCACCAGCTCGCCAACGAGCTGCACGCGCGTGAACGAACGGAGCTTCGCGCGCAGAGCGGCCGCGTACTCACCGACCGGAAACGGGCCGGCGAGAGGGCTGTCGGGGATGCCCGCGCCTGAGGGCATCGGTGAGGAGGGAAGGCCGGGCATCGAGCCCCAGCATAGGCGCTACGATCGACGTCGATGCGGCGCAGCGAACCCCGGCCGGGCTCCTAACGCGTGGCGAATCGCAACAAGGGCCGCCGCGCCCGCTCGCGCAAGCGACGCCCGGCCGCGGCGGCCGCTGCACCGGCGGGTCCGGCGGGGGTCGCGCCGCCCGCCGGCGCCGACGGCGCTCCGCGCGCGGGGGAGAAGGCCGCGCCGGGCGCCCGCGAGAGGGCGCGCGCGCGGGGGCAGTCCGCCGCGGGCACATCCGCTGAGGGCGCACGAGCACGCCCGCCCGCAGCGGCCGGGCCTCCCAGGCGCGGGTTCAGGGACCCGATGTCGGTCGGCGAGCGCCCGCAGGCTCCCTGGCACCCGCTGCCCCTGTCCGAGCTCCTGATCCTGGTCGGGGCGATCGGCACGATCGTGGGCCTCAGCCGGGGCATCTCTCACGGCGGCCCGCCCCTGGTCGCCGGGCTGGCGGCGGTACTGATCGGCACGGTCGAGGTGACCCTGCGCGAGCACCTCAGCGGCTACCGCTCGCACGCCCTGATCCTGGCGGTGCTCGCCGTGATCGTGTTCCACTCGGCGATCGTGCTGAGCGTCGCTGCGCTCGCGCGCCTGCCGCTGGCCCTGAACGTCGCGCTGCTGGCGCTCGACATGGCGCTGTTCGCGTTCCTGTTCAAACTGCTCCGCGCCCGCTTCCTCGACGCGCGCCGCGAGCGGACGTTCGCGGGCAGCGGCAGGCGCTGACCCGGTCTGTCAGCCGGTCCGGGCCCGATGGGCGCGCGAGGGCTCGAGCGCGGGCAGTGCGTGCCCGCCGGCGTCGCCGGCCTCCCCGCGGGTCTCCCCGTCGAAGCCGAGGCTTTCCAGGCGCGCGATCTCCCGCTCGCCTTCCTTGCGCGCCGGATGCCCGTCGGGCAGGCCGGCGATCAGGTTGGCTATGCGGTTACGGAGCTGAAGCGCGAAGTGGGGGGTGGACGCGCCCATCAGCCGGCGCACGTCCTCGACCGTGACCTCTCGGTCGCCCTCCTTGCGCAGCAGTCGGCGCGGATCTTCGGCTTGACTCAAGTTCGCCTCTGTGGGGATCGTCTATTCGGCGGGCGGTTCTGACGGTTCCGACGGTTCCCGAGACGTCTGCCCGCGCGGGACGATCTCGAGCATCGAATCGATTTCGGCCTGGGTGACCGCCGAGATCGCGTGCTCATCGCCGATGAGCCAGCCGTGATTGTAGGCCCCGTGAACCGGCTGGTACTGGGGCGCGTAGCCGTAGGCGGGCTGGATGTCCCCGAGGTAGCGGCCGAGCGCCGGTGGAACGGGCGCCGGCCCCTCGAGCAGCAGCAGCGGCCCGTAGTCGCCGCTGGCCGACAGCAGCGCCGCGGCGGGGGCGTCGAGCGGGCGCGCGGCGCTCGCGAACACCAGGCCGTGGCCCGGTTCTTTGACTCCCCAGCCGAACACCCCGTCGGTGAAGCGCGCCACCGCGACGGCGTTCTGGACCGGGCCTTCGACTTCGCCGGGCGTGCCCGCCGGCGTGATCGGCGTGACGCGGCCGAAACGGGCGAGCGCGGCCCGCGTGGGGCCCGACACGGTCGCCGGGGCGATCAGGTAGATCGCCGGTCGGCCGAGGCTCCCCAACGCCGCTGCCGTGGCCCGCGGGATGCCTGCGGCGGTCACGAACAGGATCGGCGCCCCGCTCTCGGCCGACAGGCCCGCAGCGGGCATGGCGAGCGCCTGCGAGGCGTCCGAGGACAGCACGATCACCTGGCGAGCGGCGCCGCCGCGGGCCGAGCGCAGCAGTTGCTCGACCGACGCGGCCGCGGTCGCGGGGTCCGCCGAGCCGGGCACGTCGCGCGTGCGCAGGCCTTCCGGGACCGGCGCCGAGGTCCCGATTCGGATCACCTGTGCGCCGCCAAGTGCCGGCGCGCCGACCGGGCGCATCGCCTGCAGCGCCTTGATCGTCGCTTCGGGCAGGGCCGACCCGTCGGCATAGAGCACCGGCGCCCGGAGCGCTGCGCTCGCCAGTCCCGACGCGGAGAGCGAGGCCGGCCAGTTGTGCTCGTCGACGAGCACGACCGCCTGCGGCCGCGTGGCGCTCGTCAGGCCGGGGTACGCAGCCCTGGCCACCGCCGCGGCGTCCGCCGCCGGATCGGCTGCACCCAGGCGGGTGGTGTTCCTGGTCGCGGTGCCAACCGCGCCCTGCACCCCGACCGTCGCTGCGGACGCGGCGGGTTCGCCACCGGACTGCTGGGACGGCGTGCTCTTGCCGCACCCCGCGACCGCCGCGCACTGAAGCCCGAGCACGAGCGCCACCACGAGCAGCCGAGGCGAGGTGGCGAGGCGCATCATCCGGCACACTAGCGTTCGCGCCAGAGGGCACACGCCGGTCGCCGGCCCCGTCCCGCGCCGGCCGGAGTCCCGGCGAATCCGGAGGATCGCCGGCCCTTCGGGATCGCCTGCGTTGACGGGGCTCTGCGCGCGAGCGCCGTGCACCTCGTGCAAGCGTCCTTGCAGTTTGCTAGGCTGCCGCCCGGAACGCCGAATCCTTGACCAGAAGCCAAGGAACGGGGGAACCAGGTTGTTGGGGCGAATCCCACGGGATGACCGTGGGGAGCGCAGGCTCTTTCAGCGCTAGCCCGTCAGCTAACCCCGCAGGCCGACGAAAGAGGTTGTGGTTGTGCGGGTGCGAACCCTGAGCAGCGCCTTCTTGTGCAGTCTGACGGTGTTGGCCATACCGGCGACGCCGGCCCTGGCCCGTTCTACCGGCGGCGCCCTCGCGCCGGGAGCCTCCCCCAGAAGTGCGATGACCGCGGCCAGCGGTGGCGTCGGCGTGAGCGCTCCGGCCGTGAATCCGGCGCCGATGCACGTGGCAGGCGCTCATCCGGCTCCGCTGCACGCCGCGCCCATCACCGCGCGCTCGCCGAGCCTCCCCTACAGGGGCCCCGTTTTCCAGAGGACCGCCACCGGCGCGATCGTCCCCTACCAGCCGGCATCGCCCCCGGGCCTCGTCAGCTCATCCACCGGCGGCAGCCCCGTTGGCGTGATCGCCCAGACCAAGCCCCAGCTTCTTGTTCCCGGCTCGCTGGCCCGTTATGTGAACGGTGTCGCGGCCGCGCCGATGTCCGCACCGCCGGCGGTGCAGCAGGTCATCTGGGCGGCCAACCAGATCATCGGCCTGCCCTACATCTACGGGGGCGGCCACGCCTCGTTCGTCTCACCCGGCTACGACTGCTCGGGCACCGTCTCGTTCGCGCTCCACGGCGCCAGCCTGCTGGCCACGCCCGAGGACTCCTCGGAACTCATGGTCTGGGGCTCCCACGGGATCGGGCGCTGGGTCACGACCTTCTCCAACGCCGGCCACGCCTACGTGGACGTCGCGGGCCTGCGCCTGGACACCAGCGCGGCCGACGACCCCTCCAACCAGCAGGGACCCCGCTGGCGCCCGCTGCGCCCCGCGAACGTCGGCTTCACGATCCGCCACCCGCTCGGCCTCTGAGAACCCCGGCGGCGGGCCTCTGGGAACCCGGGCTGCCGGTCAGCTACGCTTGGGCCTTGCTGGCCGATCTCTCGGTCACCCCGCAGAACGGCGATAGGAGGATCAGATGGCCGGCTTGACCGGGCGCATGTCAACCGTCATAAAGGCGAAGGTCTCGAAGTTGATGGACCGGGCCGAAGACCCCGCCGAGACCCTGGACTACAGCTACCAGAAGCAGGTCGAACAGCTGCAGAACGTCAAGAAGGGCATCGCCGACGTGGTCACGGCCAAGAAGCGCCTGCAGATGCAGGAGGCCTCGCTCCAGCAGAACGTGGTCAAGCTCGACACGCAGGCGCGCCAGGCGCTCTCCGCCGGCAACGAGGACCTCGCGCGGACCGCGCTGGAACGCAAGAACGTCGCCCAGACCGAGCTTCAGTCGCTCGACGGCCAGGTCACAGAACTCGAAGAACAGCAGCAGAAGCTGACCGACTCCGAGCAGAAGCTGCGCGCCAAGATCGAGGCCTTCCGCACCAAGAAGGAGGTCATCAAGGCGCAGTACTCGGCCGCCGAGGCCCAGGTGCGCATCTCCGAGGCGGCCACCGGCGTCGGCGAGCAGATGGCCGACGTGGGGCTGGCGATGCAGCGGGCGGTGGACAAGACGGAAAACATGAAAGCGCGCGCGGACGCCGTCTCAGAGCTGGAAGCCGCCGGGACCTTCGACGACGTGACCGCCCTGGGGGCCGGCGAAGACGACATCGACCGCCAGCTCAAGCAGCTCTCGAGCCAGCCCGAGGTCGATGACGAGCTGGCGAAGATGAAGGGCGAAATCGGGATGGGCGGACAGGCCGGTGCCCCGGCCGCGGTGGCCGGCCAGATCGCTCCGCAAAGCCAGGCCAAGGACCAGGGCGGGCAGGGATCCGATGACGCTCACCAGGCGCCGGCCGAAGGCGGCAAGACATGATCGTGCGCATCTCCGGGGAGGACCAGTACCGGCTGCCCGACAGCGCCTCCGAGCGGTTGAACGAGATGGAGAACGCGATCGTCGACATCGTCGAGGGCGGTCAGGAGGACGGCTTCGACGAGGCGTACTCGGAGCTGATCGACTACGTGCGCGCGCAGGGCACGCCGATCGGCGCCGAGGAGATCGAGAGCTCCGACCTGATCCTGCCCCCGGCGGACCTGACGTTCGAGGAGGCCGGCCGGGAGTTCACCGGAGAGGGCCTCATACCGGACTGAGCCGGGCGCCTAGATCGGGATGCCCCAGAGAGGGAACCAGCGCTCCAGTTCCGGCTCCATGGGCAGTTCCGAGGCGATCTGGGCCTTGATCTGTAGCTCCCGCTCGGTCGAGCGCTGCTGCTCCCCCGCGGCCGGCACGAACGGGTACCAGAAGCCGCGCTTGTAGTTGTAGATGAAGTAGACGCGCCCGCCGCCCGCTCCGCCCGCGGCGGCGGCATGGTCGGCGAAGGAGAACACCGCGCACAGCAGCCGCTCGCCGTGGCCGGCCGTCTCGATCGAGCCGGAGACGGCGTTGATGCCCACGGCGAGGTCTTCGACCGAGGGTGCGCCCTCCGGGTTGCGCAGGATCATCCAGCGGTAGCCGTAGCTGTCGTCCTCGGTGGACACCCGCGTGCCGCTGTCCCCGCCGGTTGCCCTCACGACCTCCTCCATGTCGCGCAGCGTGGCTTCGAACTCGCTCGTGGCGAGCGCCTGAAAGACGATCGCCGCGGTTCCGGCGGGCTCGATCCGGTGCTCTGACTGGAGCGTCACGTAGGCGGTGCAGATCGCGAACAGCCGATCGGGTGCCGGCCCCTTGACCTCGTGGCGCCCGGTGAGAACGTCGCGCAGGCCCACGGTCAGGCGGCGCTCTGCAGCTGGGACTCCAGCCGGTCCAGGGCAGCCAGGCGCTGCTCGAGCGGCGGATGGTCGGCGAAGATGTTCATGAAGGACTTCTTGGCCCTGGCGGGGATGATGAAGAACGCGCTCATCCCTTCCGCGGTGCGCAGGTCCTCCCTCGGCACCCGCTCGATCGTCCCGCTGATCTTCACCAGCGCCGAGGCGAGCGCGCTCGGACGTCCCGTCAGCACCGCCCCGCCCCGGTCGGCTGCGAACTCGCGATAGCGGGAAAGCGCCCGCAGCAGCAGGAAGGAGAGAGCGTAGACCAGCACCGAGGCGATCACGATGATGAAGACGTCTTCCTGCTCTTCGCTGTCCCCGCCCCCGCCGAAGAAGAACGCGAACTGGAGGATCATCGAGGCGAGCGCCGCGAAGAAGCTGGCCAGCGTCATGACCATCACGTCGCGGTTGATGACGTGTGTCAGCTCGTGCGCCATCACGCCTTCAAGCTCGGCGGGCGACAGAAGATCGAGGATGCCCCGCGTCGCGCAGACCGTCGTCGACTTCTTCGAGCGGCCCATGGCGAAGGCGTTGGGCATCGAGGTCTCCATCACGCACACCCGGGGCTTGGGCAGGTCGGCCTGCACGCACAGCCGCTCGACTATCCCGTGCAGCTCGGGCTCCTGGGCGGGGGACACCTCCTTGACCCCCATCGTCGCCATCGCGATCTTGTCCGACGCGAACAGCTGCAGCAGCAGCAGCGCCACCGCCACGACCACGATCACGCCGGCGCCTGCGCCTGCGGCGAAGAGCACGGCGACGAACACCACGTAGACCAGCCCCAGCAGGAACATGGTGAGGAGCATCCGCGCCTGCAGGCCGGTGTCCTTGCCGAAGTTCGAGTGCCGCTTGGCCATCGGCCTGATTGTGGCAGACGCGCTGGCGCGCCCGGCCCCTGTGCGACGCGCGCCGGGCGCGCCAGCGCCGCGGCCGGCGCGTGGCGTTACAGTCAGACCGGCACGATGACCCTCGCCGCGCAGCTGCCATGAAGCCCGAAATCCACATCCTGGGGCTTTCCATCAAGACCTTCGGCCTGGTGTTCGCGCTCGGCTTCCTGGCCTCCGGAGCGGTCGTGGCGCGCCGGCTGCGCGAGCTTGACAAGCCGGTCGACTGGGCCTATGAGATCGTGTTCGCCGCCCTCATCGGCGGAGTGGTCGGTGCGCGCGCCTACTACCTGGTCGAGCACTACGACCAGGTCAGGCACGACCTGATCGGGGGCATCTTCTCGGGGTCGGGGCTGGTCTGGTACGGCGGGGCGATCGGCGGAGCGATCGGGGTGATCGCGTGGATGCGCTGGCGCGGCGTACTGGAACTGAGGATGTTCGACATGTGCGCCACCGCGCTCGCGCTGGGCTACGCGATCGGGCGCATCGGCTGCCAGGTCTCCGGTGACGGCGACTACGGGATCCGCTCGAGTCTGCCGTGGGCGATGGGCTATCCGCACGGAACGGTTCCGACGCCGCCGGGCGTCAGGGTGCAGCCGACACCGATCTACGAGACGGTCATGATGTGCCTGCTCGCCTATTTCCTGTGGAGCCTACGCGACCGGGTGCGACCGGGCGTGGTGTTCGCGCTGTACCTGTTGCTGGGCGGGCTGGAGCGGCTTCTGGTCGAGTTCATCCGCCGCAACAAGGAGGTGGTCCCCGGTCTCACAGCGCCTCAGCTGCAGAGCATCGCGCTGTGTGTGATCGGGGCCGTCTGGCTGGCGCTGATGATGCGCGGCGAGGGCCTGGCCGGGCTGCGGGCGGGGGCGTCGCGCCCGCCGCGGCCGGCGAGCGCCTGAGGCCAGGCGGCCCGCGATGCTCGCCGCCCGGGCCGGCAGGCCATAATCATCGGCGATGGCCACCCGGACAAGCCTCTCCGACGTGTTTCCCCTGGATAGCCGCCTGAACGAGCGCGGGCGGCTCGAGGTGGGTGGCTGCGACACGATCGAGCTCGCCAGGGAGTTCGGGACCCCGGCCTACGTCGTGGCCGAGGCCGACCTGCGCTCCCGGGCGCGCGCCTTCGCGCAGGCCGGGCGCGAGGCGGGTCACAACGACCTTCAGGTGGTGTTCGCGTCCAAGGCGTTCCCGTGCACGGCCGTCCTTCAGCTGTTCGCCGGCGAGGGGCTGTGGTGCGACGTGGCCTCCGGTGGCGAGCTGCACCTGGCCCTGAGGGCGGGCTTCGCACCGGAGCGCATCGTGGTGCACGGCAACGCGAAGTCCGAGGCCGAGCTGCGCATGGCGCTGAGCCGGAGGGTCGGGTTGATGGTGGTGGACAACTTCGACGAGATCGACCGGCTGGAGCGGCTGCTGCGGGAGGGCACGGTCGCGGGCCCCGAGGGCGGTGCGGCGCAGGCGAGAGCGGCGGCCGATGGACCGGCGGCCGCGAGCGCTGGTCAGCCGGTGCTCGTGCGTGTCACGCCGGACGTGCGGGGTGAGACGCACGAGAAGATCTCCACCGGCCAGGCCGATTCGAAGTTCGGCTTCACGGTGGCCCAGGCGCAGGAGGCGATCGCGCGCGTGGAACGCGTCGCCGGACTGTCGCTGCAGGGGCTGCACGCCCACATCGGCTCCCAGCTTATGGATCTGGAGCCGTTTCGCAGAGAGGTGTCGCAGCTGGCGAGGCTCGGCGACTACCCGGTCTGGGATCTCGGGGGCGGACTGGGCGTGCGCTACACCCAGGACCAGCCCGCCCCGCCCTCGATCGAGGAGTACGTCGGCGCGCTCGTGGGGGCGGCGCACGCCCACGGGATGACCCCCGACAGGCGCCTGCTGATCGAGCCGGGTAGGGCACTGACCGCGAGTGCCTGCGTGACCCTCTACACGGTGGAGAGCGTCAAGCGGAACGTCTCGCGGTGGGTGGCGGTGGACGGCGGGATGTCCGACAACCTGCGACCGATGCTCTACGGGGCCGTCTACGAAGCCCACGTGGCGGACCGCTTCGGGGGCGCGACCGAATGCGTGCTGGCCGGCAAGCACTGCGAGTCCGGCGACGTGATCGTGCGCGACGCCCTGCTCGATGACCCCAAGCCGGGCGATGTGATCGTGACGCCGGCTACCGGCGCCTACGGGTACGCGATGGCGAGCAACTACAACGGCGTGCCCCGGCCCCCGGTGATCTTCTGCAGCGACGGCGACGCGCGCGTGGTGGTGCGGCGCGAGGACTTCGAGGACCTGACCGCGCGCGATGCCGTCTAGGGAGCAATCGCGCCCGGCCGCGCCCGGCCCGCCACGGTCGGCCGCGCCCTTCAAGGTCGGTCTGCTGGGCTTCGGCACGGTGGGGTCGGCCTTCGCCACGCTGCTCGAGGAACGGGCGGGGGAGATCGAGCGCTTCAACGGCCGCAGACCGCTGCTCAGCGGGGTGCTGACGCGCACGCGCGGCAACTTCGATCAGATCCTCTCCGAGGCCGATCTGCTGGTCGAGCTGATCGGCGGGATCGAGCCTGCGCGCGAATACCTGCTGAGGGCGATACGCGCCGGCAAGGACGTAGTCAGCGCCAACAAGCAGCTGCTCTCACAGCACGGCGAGGAGCTGTTCGAGACGGCGCGTGAGCACGGCGTCAGGCTGCGCTTCGAGGCGGCCGTGGCGGGCGTGGTGCCGGTCGTGCGCGTGCTCGAGGAGTCCCTCTCGGCGACCCCGATCGAGCGCATCCACGGGATCGTCAACGGCACGACCAACTTCATCCTCACCGAGATGGCCCAGGGCTCGAGCTACGCCGAGGCGCTGGCAGACGCCCAACGCCGCGGCTACGCCGAGGGCGACCCCAGCGACGATGTCAGCGGGCGGGATGCGGCGGCCAAGATGGCGATCCTCGCGCGGCTGGCGTTCGGATCGCCGGTGCATCTGGACGACGTGCGCTACGAGGGGATCGAGCACCTGCACGCCGACGACCTGCAGTACGCGCGTGAGCTCGGCCTGGGGCTGAAGCTGATCGGCACCGCCGAGCGCAGGGACGGCGGGCTCTCGGTGAGAGTGCACCCCGCGTTCCTCTACGCAGGCCATCCGCTGGCGTCCGTGGGAGGACCGTTCAACGCCGTCACGGTGGAGTCCGAGGCGATCACCGAGATCACGATGTCCGGACCCGGGGCCGGCGGTCGCCAGACCGCGAGCGCGGTGCTCGGCGACGTCGTGAGCGTCATGACCGGCGGCGCCCGGCCACCCGCTCCGCCGCTGGCGCTGCCCCTCATCGAGGACGTCGCGAACGCGTTCTACCTGCACCTGGACGTGGTGGACCGCCCCGGCGTGCTGGCTACCGTGATGCAGGTGCTCGGCGAACAGGGGGTGTCCATCAAGTCGGTCGTGCAGCGCGGCATGGGGGAGAATGCCCGCCTGGTGATGGTCACCCACCCGATTCTCGAGTCGAGCCTGCGGGTGGCGATCGAGCGGTTGGGTGGGTTCGACTTCCTGCGCTCGACCCCCCGCACCATCCGGGTGATCGAAGAGGAGTTCACATGAGCCAAGGGGAGTGCCGATGACCTGCCGCCGCCAAGTGCCCCTTATCGAGCGCTTTCGCGAGCGGCTGCCGTTCGCGCAGGGCGACCCCCTGGTGAGCCTGCAGGAGGGCTCGACCCCGCTGCTGTACGCACCGGCGCTGTCGGAGATGGTCGGGGCGACGGTGCGCCTGAAGCTGGAGGGCGCGAACCCGACGGGATCGTTCAAGGACCGCGGCATGACCTGCGCGGTCTCGGCGGCCGTGCGCGACGGCGCCAGGGCGGTGATCTGCGCCTCGACGGGAAACACCGCCGCCAGCGCGGCGGCCTACGCCGCCCGTGCCGGCATCACCTGCGCGGTGATCGTCCCGGAGGGCAAGATCGCGAAGGGCAAGCTTGCCCAGACCCTGATCCACGGCGCGCGCGTGATCTCGCTGGCCGGCAACTTCGACCAGGCGCTTGAGCTGGTTCGCGAGCTGACCGCCACGCACCCCATCGTGCTGGTCAACTCGGTCAACGAGTTCCGCATCGAAGGGCAGAAGACGGCTGCCTTCGAGGTGCACGAGGACCTCGAGGGCGACCTCGACGCCCTCTGCATCCCGGTCGGCAACGCCGGCAACATCACCGCCTATTGGCGCGGGTTTCGCGAGCTGGGCGTAGCGCCGAGGATGTTCGGCTTCCAGGCCGAGGGTGCCGCGCCGCTCGTGCTCGGCCACCCGGTGGACCGGCCCGAAACGGTGGCCAGCGCCATCCGCATCGGCCACCCAGTGCGCTGGGAGGACGCGATGGCTGCGGCGACCGACTCGCGGGGCGCGATCCGCGCCGTGAGCGACAGCGAGATCCTCGCGGCCTACCGCATGCTCGCCTCCAGGGAAGGGATGTTCTGCGAGCCCGCCTCGGCGGCATCGGTCGCCGGTCTGCTCAGGTACGGGGCCGGCGGCGCCGAGCAGATCGTCTGCGTGCTGACGGGCCGCGGCCTGAAGGACCCCGAGACCGCCATCGCCCACAACGACGGCAAGGTGATCCAGTGCCCGGCGGAGATCGCCTCGATCGAGGAAGCGGTGCTGGGTGATCCGTAGGCGGGTCGTGCGCGCGCCCGCCTCTTCGGCGAACCTCGGGCCAGGGTTCGACTGCATGGCGGCCGCGCTGGCCCTGCACATGGAGCTCGAGGTGGTGGAGACCGGAGAGTTCGCGGTGGAGTCCGAGGTTACGGTGGCCAAGGGGCGTGAGAACCTGTGCGTGCGCGCGTTCGAGCGGCTGCATTCCGCGGACGGCTTCACCTTCAGGATCCGCTCGGAGATCCCGCTGGCCGGCGGGCTGGGATCGAGCGCCGCCGCGATCGTGGCGGGCCTGATGGCCGCCGATCACCTGTTCGAGCTGGATGCCGACCTGCTCTCCCATGCCACTGAGCTCGAGGGTCACCCCGACAACGTCGCCGCGGCACTGCGCGGCGGGTTCGTCATCTGCGCCGACGGGGAGGCGACGCGCTTCGACCCCCCCACGGGCCTGGAGGCGCTCGCGGTGGTGCCGCGGCGCCCGGTGCGCACGCGCGCGGCGCGCACCGCGCTGCCGGACGAGGTGCCGCTCTCGGAGGCGGTTTTCAACGTGGCGCACGCGGGGCTGTTGACGCTCGGCCTGGCAAGGGGCGACTGGGACCTGCTCTCGCGGGGCCTGCACGACCGCCTGCACGAGCAGCGGCGCTCCCACCTGTTTCCGCGCTCGTTCGAGCTGGCCTCGCGCGCGAGCGAGCTGGGGGCGCTCGGGGCGACGATCTCCGGCGCGGGCCCCTCGGTGCTCGTCTGGTGCTTCTACGAGCAGACGGGCGCTGTCGCGGAAGCCCTGCTGGCAGAGATAGACGGCTGGGCGACCCTGCTGCGGACGCCCTTCGAGCCTCAGGGGGCCTACGTCGGGGAGCTGTAGAGAGCGGCCGGTGGGGGCTCCGGCGCCGTGACGGCCGCCGGTCGGTGGGAGCCGCCGGTCAGGCCGGTCGGTCGGGGCTGCGGGTCGCGGCGGCCGGGCGGTTGGGGACGCCGGTAACGCGCGCGGGCCGGTCAGGCCAGCCGGGCGAGCCGCTGGCGGGCATCGCCAAGACCCGGCAGTCGCGCGAGCACTTCGTCGGCGAGCGCCAGATAGTCCGCCCCTAGGTCCGGGCGATGGTCGAGGATCGAGGTAGCCTGCTCGGCCGACTCGGCATAGGCGATCGAGGCGCGCACGACCGTGTCGAAGACCTGCTCGCCGAAGCGTTCCTTCAGCGACACCAGCGCCTCGCGCGAATGGACGGTGCGCATGTCGGCGAGGTTGAGCAGCACGCCCAGCAGCGACAGCTCGGGGTTGAGGCTGTCCCGCGCGAGCTCGACCACCTCCATCGCCTGCTCGACCCCCTGCAGCGCGAAGTACTGGGCCTCGGCGGTGATCAGCGCCCGATCGGCCGCCACGAGCGCGTTCACGGTGAGCAGGCCCAGCGAGGGAGGGCAGTCGATCAGGATCACCTCGTAGTCCTCGGGGATCACCTCCTGGTCCTCGGGCGCCTCGGCGAGCGCGCGCCTGAGCGTCAGCTCGCGGCCCATCTTGCCGCCCAGCATCAGCTCGGCCTCGGCGAGGCTCAGGTTGGCCGGGATCAGATCGGCGTGGATCGCCTCGGCGGCACGCGAGCGCCCGGAGAGGACGTCGGCGATCGTGGGCTCCACGTCGGTGGGGACGTCGAAGTAGTCCGAGAGGTTCCCCTGGGGGTCGAGATCGACAGCCAGCGTGCGCACGCCGCTGCGGCGCAGGGCATCGGCAAGGGTCCGCACGGCGGTCGTCTTGCCGGTGCCTCCCTTCTGGGAGAGGACCGCGATCGTGTAGGTCATCGGTTGCGGATATTACGCGGCCGGCAGCGCCCGATGCGTGCGGACCGTCAACCCGTGAGGTGCAGCGAGCTCGGGCCGGGCGTGACGGGTGTCTCGTCCGGCTCGGACGCCAGGTCGAGGAAGCTCAGGCGATAGCGGCCGACGATGATCTCGTCGCCATCCCTCAGCACCTTGCCTTCGACCCGTGCGCCGTTCACGAACACCCCGTTCAGGCTGCGGTCGTCGAGCACGCGCACGCCGTCGGCCTGGCGCACGATCAGGGCGTGCCGGCGAGACACGGTCGGGTCGTCGAAGCGCACGTCGGCGGCCAGGCTGCGTCCGACGCGCGTCCACTCGTGCGTGAGCGCGACCGTCCTAAGCTCGCCGTTCTCTTCGTAGGCGAGGTACTGGCCGGGCTGCTCGATCCGCTCCCGCGCCCTGTCCAGCTGCGCGTCGCGGTCGGCTGGCGCGGGCTTGGACAACGGTCCCCCGGGGGAGATGGTCGTTTGCCCGGGGGGTATCCGCTCGGTGTTGAACAGGGACGCCCGCACGAACTCCCTGCCGCCGCAGCCCGGGCAGTCGCCGAGCCTGTCCGAGCCGGACAGGGTGAGCACGTAGCCACAGCGCTGACAGCGAAATGATCCCGCGCTGCCCAAGGTGCCCGAAGTGAGTGACTCCATGCTCTTCTCCTCCCCCTCGCCTCGGTGTTGCCCGGCGGGTTGCCTCGGCGAGGGAAACTGTGCTGATCATAACAATCAAACCGCCCTCGCATGCGTCGCGTGGACATGTAGGCTGCACCCCGGGTGCAAGCCCGTGCAGGAAGCGGGCCCGTGACGGCGAAAACCGGCGATCATGGTGTCGTCCACTCCCGATGCGGAGTCCTTCGAGCGCCTGCTCCTGCGTCGCAGCATCGGCGCCCTGGAGGCGGACCGGCATCGCTGCGTGGACTGCCGGAGAACGCCGCTGACCGGCGAGCAGGTGCACCTGTACGACGGCCGCAAGCGCGGCATCGTCTGCGAGCTGTGCCGACCGCTGCGCGGCGAGCCACCGGCCGCCACGGAGATCGTGCGCCACTTCGAGGGCGCTCACGCCGTGCGCATCACCGCCCGCGCCGCCTAGCCTCCGTCCCGACGGGGCGGGCTCTAGACTGGCGGTCGCCGTGCACCCCATGACCGTTTCGATCGTCGTATCCGCCGCGCCCGAGCGGGTGTTCGACTATCTGCAGGACATCGCCAACCACTCCGAGTTCACCGACCACTACCTGGTCGACTGGCACCTCACGCGGGCCGACTCCGTAGGGCGCGGGGCCGGGGCGCGCTTTCGCGTGAAGGCGCCTGGCAACCGCTTCAGCTGGGGCGACGTCACGTTCGCCGAGGTCGATCGCCCGCGCCGCATCGTGGAGGTCGGTCGCACCGGCAAGAACAACCGCATCCGGACCCTCGGCGTCTACGAGCTCTCGCCCGGCGCGTCCGGCACGACACGCGTGCGCTTCACGTTGGAGACCGTTCCCGCGACCCTGTCCGACCGCTTGCTCGAGGGGCTCGGTGGACGGGGCTGGATGAGGCGCCGCAACGCGCGGGCGATGCGCCGACTGCGCGCGATCCTCGAGCATGGAGAAGACCGTGGGCCGCGCGTCACCGTCGCCGGCGGATAGACTGCCGCGTCGCATGTCAAGCCGTCTGCGCAAGTCCCCGCTCGCCGCACTGCTCCTGATCGCGGTCCTCGCGCTCGCGGCCTGCGGTGACTCCCACACGAGGGTCACGACCGGCACCTACGCCGGTGAGTCGGGGGCCAACGCGCCCTACCTGGACGTGGGTCAGCTGATCTACCAGGTCCAGCTCTCGCGCCAGCTGAACCCCTACAACGTCGAGGACTCCGCCTACCTGCAGGGGCTCCCGCCGGCCGAGGCCAAGCTGGGGCCCGGGGAGGAGTGGTTCGGGGTGTTCCTCCAGGTCTGGAACAACAAGTCTCGCGGGTTCCCGGCCGCCAACCCCGTGACCATCGGCGACACGCAGGGCAACGTTTACCTCCCGGTGGCGCTGGACCAGACCAACCAGTTCGCCTATCGGGCCGGGATCGTCCCGGCCAGGAGCCGTGTCCCGGTCCTGGACTCGGTGGCGGCAAACGGCCCGACCCAGGGCGTCCTGCTGCTCTACAAGATCCACATCGTCTCGCTCGACAACCGGCCGCTGACGATCAGGATCGCAAACCCGCTGCGCCCGTTGCAGTCGGCCTCGGCCGAGCTCGACGTCTGACGACGCCGGCGCGGCCCCGGACGCGTCGTCGGCGGGTCCGGCCGCCTCGGCGGCAGTGACACGGCCGGGCAGGGGCTCGCATCCTGCCT
>Ga0209048_10001204_pt1 | contig 26898 bp, 28 predicted proteins | sample FrelakmetCRP12CR_FD_187146 | JGI IMG/M metagenome (GOLD analysis project Ga0209048, IMG submission 187146) | Freshwater lake sediment microbial communities from the University of Notre Dame, USA, for methane emissions studies - CRP12 CR (SPAdes)... | ecosystem: Environmental > Aquatic >... | reverse complement strand
AGGCGCTGTCACTTTCCCGCGAGCGCAGATTCGCGTGCCAGCACGCGCGCGACCAGCGCCAGCGCCATCGCCACGAGCACGAGCGGCACCACGCACGATTGCACCAGGTCGAGCCACGGCAGCGCGTCGCCGCGCAGCGCCCGCGACAGCAGCGAATACTGGCCCGACACCGGGATCCACGTGAGCCACGGCGGATCCTTCTTCTGCAGGAACATCGGCAGGAACGGGATGATCGCAACGAAGGTGAGCAGCAGCGAGACGTTGGCCTGCGCTTCCTTGAACGTGCGGCCGCGCGCGCCGACGTAGAGCATCACCGCCGGCATCAGCAGGACGAGCGGCGCCAGCACGACCAGGAACCGGGCAAGCTCGGTGACGCTGAAGAGGAATGGAATGCCCACCGCGGGCAGCGGCGCGAATCGGAGCGTGAGGTAGAAGCCGGTGAGCGTGAGTACTACCACCGCGGCGTCCAGCGCCACGACGGCTGCCCACTTGCCGGCAGCGAGCTCAAGCGGGCGCGCAGGAGTGGTCAGCAGCGGCTCCAGCGATGCTCGCTCGCGCTCGCCTGCGGTGGCGTCGAGCGCCGCGGCGAGCCCGCCCATCAGCGCCGCGAAGAGCCCGTAATAAGCGACGAGGAACAGCACGATCGAGCCGGAACTCTGCGGCGTGGCGAGGTCGTGGACCTCGACGTCCAGCGGATTGGCGACCTCCGGCGACACGCCGCGCAGCACGAGGCGGCCGCGCCCCCATTCGCGGCTGAATGCGCGCAGCAGCGACTCCGTCTGCTCGATCGACGCGCGGGCACGATCGCGCGAGCGGTCGTAGTAGAGCCGCACGATGCCAGGCTTGCCTTTTGCGACGTCGTCGGCGAACTTCGCGTCGATGTCGAGCGCGACGTCGAGGTTGCCGTCGCGCACGCGGGCTTCGAAGTCGGCGGGAGCGGGCTTGATCGCCACCTGCTGGCGGGCGAGAAAGGCGACGAGCGCCGGCGCATGCGCGGCGCCCGCGACCGGGAGCTCCAGCACGCGTGCCTTGTCCGATTGCGACGCGACGAGATGCAGTATCAACACGAGGAAGATCGGGCCGAACAGGGCAGGCATCAGCGTCACGAGCGCCGTGCGGCGGTCGCGCAGCGTGTCCACGATTTCCTTGGCGACGATCGTCGTGATGCGCCCGAACGCGGAATCGATGCGTGCTTCGCTCATGCCGCGAGTCCCTCGCCGGATCCCAGCAGCGCGACGAAGGCATCCTCGAGCGTCGACGCGCCCGATTGCGCGACGAGCTCACCTGCGGTGCCGCTCGCCACGACCTTGCCATGGCCGAGGATGACGATCCGGTCGCAAAGCGCCGTGACTTCCTGCATCACGTGGGAGCTGAAGAGCAGGCACTTGCCGCCGGCGCGCAGCCGACGCAGGAATTCGCGCAGCGCGCGCGTGCTCATGATGTCGAGACCGTTGGTGGGCTCGTCCAGCAGGATCGTGTGCGGATCGTGGACGAGCGCGCGGGCGATGGCGATTTTCATCCGCTCGCCCTGCGAATAACCCTGCGCGCGCCGGTCGGCGATGTCGGTCAAGCCGAGCACCGCGACGAGCTCGTCGATGCGCGCCGTGAGATCCGTTCCCGTGAGTCCATGCAGCGCGCCGTAATAGCGTATGTTCTCGCGGCCGGTCAGGCGGGGATAGAGCCCGCGCGCATCCGAAACCACGCCGATCCGTCGCCGCACGGCATACCGGTCGGCCACGATGTCGAGGCCGTCGATCGCCGCGCGCCCGGAATCCGGCGCCATGAGGGTGGCGAGCATTCGCAGCAGCGTCGTCTTGCCGGCGCCGTTCGGCCCGAGCAGGCCGGTGATCTCGCCGTCCGGCGCCGCGAAGGAAACGCCCGCGACGGCCTTGATCTCGGCGCGCTTGCCGAATGACTTCTCGAGCCCGTCGATCGCGATCATCAGCGCGCGCCCAGCCGATCCGGCCACGGCAACGGGGGCGTGCTGTTCTCGAAGTGGCGCACGCAAGCCGCCGGCAACGATGCAAACGTCGGATCGTCGATGAACGCCGCGATGAGCCGTGGCGCGCAGGCGTGCGACGACACGATGTGGCCGTAGCCCTTCGCGACGATGTGGCGGCTGCGCGACAACGTCTTCGCCACCAAGTCGCCCCCCGACGGCGGCGTGACCGGATCGAGGCTGCCGGAGAATATCAGCACCGGTATGTCGCTCGTGACCGGCGTCGCGGCGTCGGCGGGCGCCTCGCCGTGCGGCCACACGTCGCACACCGCCAGCACGCGCTCAGCCAGCGCCTTCGAGCGCACGCCGGCGAGCGCTTGCCGCGCGTCGGCGGTGACGCGCGGGACATCCTCGGTGCAGGTCACGGAATAGTGCAGCGCGGCGTTCACCTGATCGGCGAGGTTGCCCGTGACGAGTTGCGCGGTGGCGAGAAGCGGGCCGAAATCGCCGGCCTGCGCGCGCGCGACGATTTCCGGCATCAGCGCGGCGAGCTCCGGCGAATACGTGAGCGGCTGCAGCGCGGCGATCACGTGCTCAAAGGTGAGGTGCACGGATCGCGTTTCGCCGGTGCGCGGATCGGTCACTTCGACGTCCTGTCCATCGGGCAGCAGGCGATAGCGGATAGCGTTGAGGGTCGACGGAAGGTCGGGATGCGCGGCGCGGCACGTCGGCACGTTGGCACAGCTTTCCAGGATGTCGGACAGCGCGCGATCGCGTGACGGCCAGATGTCGAGGCTCACGATCATCGACGGCGGCGCGACCCCGTCGAGCACGACGCTGCGCACGCGGTCGGGATGGCGGCGCACGTATTCGAGCGCGGCGCGCGTGCCGTAAGAGCCGCCCCACAGGTTGATTTTCGCGTAGCCCAGCGCGGCGCGCATCGCGTCCAGGTCCTCGACCCAGGCGGCAGTCGTGTACTGGGCAGGATCCACGCCGCGGGCGACGAGCTCCTTCGCGCAGGCCGCCGCCCTCGGCACGGGATCGAGCTCGAGGCTGCCTTCGAAACTTTCGTCGGGTGCAAACGCGGCGCAGGTGAGCGGCGACGAGCGGCCGGTCCCGCGCGGGTCGATGAGGACGATGTCGCGATCCTTGCGCACGCCGGTCATCTGCGCCGCAAACGGTGCGAGAAACGTCGCCGCCTGACCCGGTCCGCCGGGGAGAATGAATAGCGGATCCGGGCGCGGGCTCAGCGTGTTCGCCGGCAGTATTGCCACCGTCAGCGTGATCTGGCGCTCCTGCGGCGCCGCCCGGTTCTCCGGGACCGTGAGCGTGCCGCATTGCGCAGCGACCGCAAGCCGCGGCAGGCGGCACCCGGACAGCACGAGCGACCGGCGCGCGGCATCGCCGCTGTCGCTGCATGCCATCGCCGCAAGACATGCCGCGGTGAGCACGGTCAATGCGCGGATTCGGAAGAGGGCGACCATCGCGGTCGATGGTAGCAGAGCCCCTCCGGATTTCGACGAGGGCCGTGCGACGAGCCGCTCGATCGCGGGGGCGACCGGCATGGGAGGCGGCCAAGGTGGGTCAGACTCGACTTTTTTGCGTTACGATGACCGCAACATCCCGCTTCCCTGAAAAGTCCAATCCGACCCTGCTTATGGCGACGCGCGACCTCGAACCCGGCATCGTCACCGACCTGACGAACCGTCTGACGTACGCGGGCTATCTGCGCCTCGACAAGATCCTGTCCGCGCAGGCGCCGCTTTCGGGCGCGCCGGGCGTGCCCGCGCGGCACGACGAGATGTTGTTCATCATCCAGCACCAGACGTCGGAGCTGTGGATGAAGCTCGCGATCCACGAGCTCAAGGCCGCGCTCGCGTTCGTGCGGCAGGACCGGCTCGACGCCTCGTTCAAGATTCTCGCGCGCGTCAAGCTGATCCAGAAGCAGCTGTTCGAGCAATGGGCGGTGCTGGAGACGCTGACGCCGTCCGAGTTCGAGGCGTTTCGGCCGGCGCTCGGCAGCTCGTCGGGCTTTCAATCGGCGCAGTATCGCGCACTCGAGTTCCTGCTCGGCAGCAAACAGGCGGCGGTTGTCGACGTGTTCCGCTACGACGCGGACACGCACGCGGAACTGACTGCACTTCTGCACGCGCCGTCGCTCTACGACGAATACCTGCGCCACCTCGCGCGGCGCGGCCTGCCGGTTCCGGCGGCGTGCGTCGAGCGCGACTGGTCGCAACCGTACGTGCGCAATCCGGATCTCGTCGCGGTGTTCAAGACGATCTACGACGACCCGGAACGGTGGTGGGATGCCTACGAGATGGCGGAGAAGCTGGTCGACGTCGAGGAGGCGTTCCAGCTCTGGCGCTTCCGGCATCTCAAGACCGTCGAACGAACCATCGGCCACAAGTCGGGGACCGGCGGCTCGTCCGGCGTGAGCTTTCTCAAGCGCGCGCTCGAGCATCAGTTCTTCCCGGAGTTGATCGACGTGCGCACCGTCATCGGCGCGAAATGAGCGGAGCACCCGGTACGGCCGAGCGCGTCGAGACGGCCATCGCCGGCCTCGGCGCGGGCCCGTTGACTGAAGAGGGAGTCCGCGCGCACGTCGCGCCGTTGTTTTCGCGAGTGCTCGCGGCGCAGCGCGACCGCATCTACCTCGCGAATCATTCCCTCGGGCGGCCGCTCGATGCGACCATCGATGATGTCCGCGACGGACTCGGACTCTGGTATGCGCAGCTGGGTGACGCCTGGGACCCCTGGAACGCCGAAATCGGCGCCTGGCGCGAACGCCTCGCGGCGCTGATGGGCGCCCCGCGCCCGGATTGCGTCGTGCCGAAGGTGAGCGCGGGCCAGGGCCTGCGCGCGGTGCTCAATTCCTACGGAACGGCGCCGCGCGTGGTCGCGACGCGCGGCGAATTCGACTCGCTCGACGTGATCCTGCGCGAATATGCGCAGCGTGGGCGGATCGCGCTCTCGTTCGTCGAGGCGCGCCCCGACGGCCTGTTCAACGCCGACGACCTCCGCGCGACGTTGGGCCGCGGCGCCGACCTGGTCGTCGTGTCGCATGTCCTGTTCCAGACCGGCCAGGCGCTGCCGGAGCTTCCGTCGATCGTCGGCGCCGCGCATGCGGGCGGCGCGCGGGTCCTGCTCGACATCTATCACTCGCTCGGCGTGGTGCCCGTTGACCTCACGGACCTCAACGTCGATTTCGCGCTCGGCGGAAGCTACAAATATCTCCGGGGAGGGCCCGGTGCGTGCTACCTGTATGTGCAGCCGCGGCACCTCGATGCGGGACTCCGCACGCTCGACACCGGCTGGTTCGCCAAGGACTCGCCGTTTCGCTACGAGCGGCCGGACCCGCCGCGCTACGCGCAGGGCGGCGATGCGTGGCTCGAATCCACGCCCGCGGTGCTGCCATTCTACCAATCGCGCGCGGGGCAGGCCTTCACGTTGGCGATCGGCGTGTCGCGGCTGCGCGCGCATTCGCTGCTGCTGCAGCAACGGCTGGTTGCGCTGCTCCGAACGCACGGCTTCGATGCGCACGGCGGCACGGCGGATCGCGGCGCCTTCGTTGTCGTGCGCCATCGCGACGTCCGCGCGTGGGCCGACGCTCTCGCCTCCCGCGAGATCGTCACGGACGCGCGGGGTGAGTGGCTGCGCCTGTGTCCCGACGTGCTGACGACCGGCGCGGAGGTCGAGCGAGCCGCGCTCGTGCTCGCTGCAATCGCCGGTTCGCGCTGACGCCGGCTCGGGCAGCAATCACTCCGCTAGTCGTCGCCGCCGATGCCGGAATACCCGTCGCTCGGCGCCTCCTCCTTGCGCGCGCGGTCGAGGTCGGCCTGCAGCCGTCCTGCGCCGGCGAAGAAAGAGTCGTCGTCCTGCGGCGCGACGAGGCGGAGAAATGGCGGATACACCTTGCGCACATAGGACTGCCGGCTTACCCAGGGGCCCGTCTCGTACTGGTATTGCGACAACGTTTGGGTGACGACCGCCGCGGCGCCCAGCCCGAAGACGATCGCGGCCTTGAGCTTCCGGTGCGCGGGCCCGATCTCGCGCAGGTGGAAATAGCAGAGCGCGGCGAACAGCATCCACGCGCCGACGTAGGAAAAATCGGCCAGTACGCGCCAGGAAAGCGCGAAGGCGCCCAGGTCCACCAGCTCGTCGGCGATCGAGAGCGCGAGCAGTGCGGTGAGCGCGATGACGAGATGCCGCTCGAAGCGCGCATGTCCGGCGAAAATGCGGTTGAGAATTGCCCAGGCCGTCGTCCAGACGAGGACCACTCCCGCAATGGCCACGAGGGAGAGCACCTGGCGCGACGGCTTCTGCTCCGTCGTCTGAGTGAGCCACGACGAGAGTAGCTCGATCGCAAACACCGCCGTCGCCAGCGCGATCGCCCGCGGCCACATCCTTGCCCCCGGCGCCGCGGCCCGCTCCGGCGCAACCGCGTGGTCCGCTTGGCGGATGCGCACCAGCGTGCGGCCGATCCGCAGCGGACGGTCGCCGTCGACGACGACGCGCGGCAGCGCTTCTCCATCGCCGACACGCAGGCCATTGGCACTGCCGAGGTCCTCGGCGACAAGCGTGCCGTCGTCGCCGTGAAACACGCGCAGGTGCGAAGGGGCGACGAAAGGGTCGTCGATGACGACGTCGTTGTCGTAGCCGCGGCCGATGCGAACTTCCACGCCGTCGCAGCGATGGCGCGCGATGACGTCGTGGTGCCGGCCGAGGATCTCGACCCAGATCACTTTGCGGCCTTGCCGCCGGCATCGGGCGCCGGCCAGCCGATCGCGCCCAGGAACCTGCGGCCGAGCGCGAGCGAATTCGCGTAGGTCAGGCCCCGCATGTTGAGGCGCGAGATCAGCGCCTCGCGGCCGCGGTCCTCGGTGACGGCCGTGATGGACACGTCATAGAGACCCTCGAATTCGCGGTACGCGCGCGCGCACCACACCACGCGCAGCACCGGAGCGTCGGCGCCGCCGCCGAACTCGACGAAGTCCTCGTGGCAGCGCGGCTGCGTCATGCGCTTGCCGCCATAGCCGCCCGTCCGGGAAGGCGGCGCCATCTTCGACACGAACGCCGCGAACTGGAACGCGTTGAGGTCGACGCTGCGGGCGTGCGAATGCGAGAAGTCGATCTGGCCCGTCTGCAGGTCGTCCGCGACGAACAGCCAGGTCCGTGAGCTGCACTGCGTCGTGTCGAGTATCGCGCGCGGCTTCGGCGTCGCATCGGCGTTGGTCCGCGCCCAGCAATTGAGCCACGGCACCGCGCTCTCCGGCGCGCGATACGGCCCGAACGACGCGGGCCGGAAGCCTTTGTCGGCGACGGCCTGCGCGAATCCCGCCTGCCATGCGGTCAGCTGCCGGGTGATCTCCGCCCGCGCGTCATCCGGCGTGAGCGGCGGGCTCCGCGCGGCCTTGTCGACCAGCGCCGCCGCGAAGCGCGCCGGCACGAGGAAGCTCACGAGCTCGCCGCGCGTCTGTTTCGCGACATTGATGCCTGCGATTCGTCCTGCCGCGGTCACGGTCGGCCCGCCGCTCATCCCCGGATTGAGGGCCCCCGAGAAATGGATCCGTTCGTTGTAGCTGAAATCGACGAGGCCGTTGTAGGTGCCCTCGACGATCGTGAATCCGAGGTCGAGCGGATTTCCCATCGCGAAGAGCCGCTCTCCCTTCGGCATCGTTCCGGCGATTGCGCGCGGATCGAATTCGAAGAACGTCGCCGACGGCTTGTCCAGCCGAACCACGGCGAGGTCGTTGACGATGTCGATCGCCTGCAGCTTGAGCGGTCCGCGCGTCCCGTCCGGCGCGACGTATTCGAGCCGGTAGGTCAAGGGCTCGAGCGCGTACTGCGAGACGACATGATAGTTGGTGAGCGCCAGGCCGTCGGCGGTGACGACAAGTCCCGATCCGATCGACGCCTGCCGGTCCGCGCGGTCCACCAGCGTCCGGATCTGCAGCAGGCGCGGCCGCGCAGCCGCGTAGACCGACTCGGCGGCGGACGAAATCGGCGCGGAAGCGTCGGCCTGCGGCGGCGTCTCCGCGGTTGCCGTGGTGGCAACGACGGCAAGGAGGCAGACGCCCCGCAGCATCTGCCTGCTACGCATGTCGCGTGATGAACATGACCAGCGCGACGAGGCCCAGCACGAACACGAGTCCGGACACGAGGCCGACGATGATCACGTGATGCGGCTTGATCGTCACCATGTCCTGCTGCATGTCATTGTTCTTGCGGACGCCGAAGAAGCTCCAGAACACGGCGCCGGCGACCCGCAGCAGCGTCGCCGGCGGTTTTGCGGGCGCCGGTTCGACGGGGGAAGTTTCGGGCATTGTCACGACGGGACGGGGTGCGGATACGGACGCCGTTCCGCGCGGCGGGCACCGTCGATGGTATCACCGCAGTCCCCGAGGACTGCCGCGCATCCGTCCATGGCGCGAGCGGCGGAGAGGGGCCCCGAGCGCAAAGCGCGCAGGGGATCGGAGCAGATGCGAATCGGCGCTGCGAGGCCGACGGAGCAATCTTCGAATCATTTGGCAGTGCGGAGGCCGAGGCCGCATGAGCCCGACCCAAGCTGTATATCGGCGTTGTGCGGCAGTGCGGAGGCCGATACGGGAGCAGGGCGTCGCTATTCAGCCGATCCGCTCGTATCCTCTCCGAAGCGCTCGCCGATCTTGGACTCGTCGAGTTCTCCGAAACTGTAGGAGGCCTCGAGCCACATCACGTTGATGATGCCGAAGAAAAGTGCCGCGCCGAGGCCGAGGATCCAGGTGAAGTACCACATCGTGAAATCTCCTGTCAGTACAGGGAGGATCCGCCCTCGCGGATGTGCGCCTCGGTGACCTTGCCGCGCATGACGCGGAACACCCACGCGGTATAGGCAAGGACGATCGGCAGGAAGATCAGCACGCCCCAGAACATGATCTGCAGCGTGCGATGGCTCGACACCGAGTCCCAGATGGTCAGGCTCGACCGCAGGTCCTGCGACGACGGCATGATGAACGGAAACAGCGCGAACCCGGCGGTGAAGAGGACGCTGGCGACGGAAATTGCGGAAAGCGAATACGCGAGCCCCAGCCGCCGCCGTGCCGAGGCGGCGAGGGCGAGCAGCGCGCCGCCAAACGCGGCAACGGGCGCCGCCAGTGTCCATGGATGCAGCGAATAATTGGCGAGCCATCCGCCCATTACCCGCTCGACCGTCTTGGCGGGAGGCATGAACGCCGTGTCTGCCGGCGGCATCGACACGATTCGGTAGCCGTCGATGCCTGTCGCAATCCACACGCCGGCCAGCGCGAACGCGACGACGAATACCAGCGTCGCGATCCGCATCGCGCGCAGCGACCGCGCCTGGATGTTGCCTTCGGTGCGCAGCACGAGGTTATGCGCGCCGTGCATCACGAGCATCGACAGCGACACCACGCCGACCAGCAGGGCGAACGGCGTCAGCAGGCCGAAAAACGTGCCGGTGTAGAACGCCCGCATGTCCTCGTCGAAGTGGAACGGCGCGCCGAGAAACAGGTTGCCGAACGCGACGCCGAAGACCAGCGACGGCACCGTTCCGTTGACGAAGATGCCCCAATCCCACGCCGAGCGCCAGCGCGGGTCGCTCACCTTGCTGCGATAGTCGAATCCCACGGGGCGCATGAACAACGCGAAAAGCACGAGGATCAGTGCGACGTAGAACCCGGAAAACGCGGTGGCGTAAACCAGCGGCCAGGCCGCGAACGTCGCGCCGCCCGCGGTGATGAACCACACCTGGTTGCCTTCCCATGTCGGCCCGACGGTGTTGAGCACGACGCGACGCTCGTCGTCGGTTCGCGCGACGATCGGAAGCAGCGTGCCAATGCCAAGATCCATGCCATCGAGGATCGCGAAACCAATGAGCAGCAGCCCCACCAGCAGCCACCAGATCACCTTCAGCGTCGCATAGTCGAAGACGTAGATCATGGTGCGGCCTTCCCTTTCTCGAGGCGATAGCGCCCCGTGTGGAGGGACGACGGCCCGAGGCGCGCGTACTTCAGCATCAGGTAGAGCTCGATCACGAGGAGCACCGTGTAGAAAATCAGGAAGCCGGACAGGCTGAACCACAGGTGCCCGGTGGTCACCGACGACACGCCGAGGTGGGTCGGCAGCACTTCACTGATCGACCACGGTTGGCGGCCATACTCGGCGACGATCCAACCGAGCTCGATCGCGACCCACGGCAGCGGAATGCTCCAGAGCGCGACATGCATCAGCCAGCGGTTTTTGGCGAGGCGCCGTCGGGCGAGCACGTAGAATGCGGCGCCGAACACGAACAGGAACCAGAGGCCGAGGCCCACCATGGTCCGGAACGACCAGAACATCGTCGCCACGTTGGGGATCGTGTCGTCGACCGCGGCGCGGATCTGCGCCGGTGTGGCGTCGACGACCGCGGGCGTGTATTTGCGCAGCAGGAGGCCGTAGCCAAGGTCGCCCTTCACGCGGTCGAAGGCCGCCATCGCCTCGGGCGAGCGGTCACCTGCCCGGATCTTCTGTAGCGCCGCCCACGCTTCCATGCCGGTGTGGATGCGCGCCTCGTGTTCTCTTTTCAATTCCTTGATGCCGATGACCTTGGTGTCGACCGAGCGCGTCGCGATCAACCCCAGAAGCCAGGGGATTTTGATGGCGAAATGCGTCTTCTGCGCTTCCTGATCCGGGAAGCCGAACGCCGTGAACGACGCCGGGGGCGTCTGGGTCTCCCATTCGGCCTCGATCGCGGCGATCTTCACTCGCTGCGTTTCGCCGGCGGTATATCCCGATTCGTCACCCAACACGATCACCGACAGCGCCGATGCGAGGCCGAACGCGGCGGCCACCGCGAACGAGCGGACGGCGAACGACGGGTCGCGTCCGCGCAGCAGGTACCACGACGAGATGCCGAGGACGAACATCGACGCGGCGACGTAGCCTGCAGCAACGGTGTGCACGAACTTGACGCCGGCGACCGGATTGAAGATGAGGTCGGCAAAGCTCGTGAGCTCCATGCGCATCGTGTCGGGATTGAAGGCGGCGCCGACCGGGTTCTGCATCCAGGCGTTGGCGATCAGGATCCACACGGCCGAAAGGTTCGTGCCGAGCGCGACCAGGAACGTGACCGAGAGGTGCCCGACCTTGGACAGGCGGTTCCAGCCGAAGAAGAACATCCCGACGAACGTCGATTCGAGGAAGAACGCCATCAGTCCTTCGAGCGCCAGGGGCGCGCCGAAGATATCGCCGACGTAGTGCGAGTAGTACGCCCAGTTGGTGCCGAACTGGAATTCCATCGTGATGCCGGTGGTGACGCCCATCGCGAAGTTGATGCCGAAGAGCTTGCCCCAGAACTTCGTCATGTCCCGGTAGATCTCCTTGCCCGTCATCACGTACACCGACTCCATGATGACGAGGATCCACGACAGGCCGAGCGTCAGCGGGACGAACAGGAAGTGGTAGAGCGCGGTGGCGGCGAACTGCAGCCGCGACAGCTCGACGACGTCAACGGAGGGCATTGGCGGGTTCCGGCGAAGGGGTCGAGGGGGCGAGCAGGCGTTCGGCGACCCGGTCCGGCGCAACGCTCATGTGGCGGGCGAGGGGCGCGCTGAAGAAGAGCGCCCAAAGGATGCCGAGCGCCGTCACCTTGAGCGCGAGGACGAACGTCACGTCGCGCGTCAGTGACGACAGGCGCCTCCAGCGGGCGCGGCAGACGGCCAAAAGGGTTCGCATTGGCGGCGGCGATTTCTCGGCGCAGCATAATGCGGGCGGCCGAGGTTCGGCAACCCAATTGCGCGCCGGGCCTTGAATTTTGCTTCGAAAACCGCATCTGCGTAGGTGTCTTTCAGGCGGGGTGATTCATGCGTTTCGACAAGCTCACGACCAAATTCCAGCAGGCCCTGGCCGATGCCCAGAGCATGGCGCTCGGCAACGACAACGGCTTCATCGAGCCGCAGCACTTGCTGTCCGCCCTTGTCAACCAGGAGGACGGCGGAACCGCGTCGCTGCTGGCCCGGGCCGGGGTCGCCGTGCCCAAAGTCCGGTCGGGGCTCGCCAGGCTGATCGAGCGGCTGCCCAAGGTCGAAGGCCAGGGCGGCGAAATCGGTGCGTCCCGCGAGCTCACGAGCCTCCTCAATCTCACCGACAAGGAGGCCACCAAGCGCGGCGACTCGTTCATCGCTTCCGAACTCTTCCTGCTCGCCCTGACCGACGACAAAGGCGAGACCGGCCGGCTGCTCAAGGAAAACGGCTTGACCCGGAAGGCGCTCGAAACCGCCATTCAGGCCGTGCGCGGCGATGTCGGTGTCGACTCGCAGGAAGCGGAGGGCCAGCGCGAGGCGCTCAAGAAGTACACGATCGACCTTACCGAGCGGGCGCGCAATGGCAAGCTCGATCCGGTGATCGGCCGCGACGACGAGATTCGCCGGACGATCCAGATCCTGCAGCGGCGCACCAAGAACAACCCGGTGCTGATCGGCGAGCCGGGGGTCGGCAAGACCGCGATCGTCGAGGGTCTCGCCCAGCGTATCGTCAACGGCGAAGTCCCGGAAACGCTCAAGAACAAGCGGGTGCTCTCGCTCGACATGGCGGCGCTGATCGCCGGCGCGAAGTATCGGGGCGAGTTCGAAGAGCGCCTCAAGGCCGTGCTGAAGGATCTTGCCGCCGACGAAGGCCAGACGATCGTCTTCATCGACGAGCTGCACACGATGGTCGGCGCGGGCAAGGCCGAAGGCGCAATGGACGCCGGCAACATGCTGAAGCCGGCGCTCGCCCGCGGCGAGCTCCATTGCGTCGGGGCGACCACGCTCGACGAGTACCGCAAGTACGTCGAGAAGGACGCCGCGCTCGAGCGCCGCTTCCAGAAGGTCCTGGTCGACGAGCCCTCCGTCGAATCGACGATCGCGATCCTGCGCGGCCTGCAGGAGCGCTACGAGATCCACCACGGCGTCGACATCACCGACCCCGCGATCGTCGCCGCGGCGGAGCTTTCGCATCGCTACATCACCGACCGCTTCCTGCCGGACAAGGCGATCGACCTCATCGACGAGGCTGCCGCGAAGATCAAGATGGAGATCGACTCGAAGCCCGAGGCGATGGACAAGCTCGACCGCCGGATCATCCAGCTCAAGATCGAACGCGAGGCCGTGAAGAAGGAAAAGGACGACTCGTCCAAGAAGCGGCTCGCGGCGATCGAGGACGAGATCAAGCGGCTCGAGCGCGAGTACGCCGACCTCGACGAGGTGTGGCAGTCGGAGAAGGCGGTGGTGGCGGGCACGCAGCACATCAAGGAGGAGATCGACAAGATCAAGCTGCAGATGGAAGAGGCGCGCCGCAAGGGCGACTGGCAGAAGATGAGCGAGCTCCAGTACGGCAAGCTGCCGCAGCTCGAGGCACAGCTCAAGAAGGCGGACAAGAAGGAAGCGGCCGAGCAGAAAGGCAAGCCGCGGCTGCTGCGCACGCAGGTCGGGGCCGAGGAGATCGCCGAGGTCGTGTCGCGCGCGACCGGCATCCCGGTGTCGAAGATGATGCAGGGCGAGCGCGACAAGCTCCTGCACATGGAAACGGCGCTGCACAAGCGCGTCGTCGGCCAGGACGAAGCGGTGCGGTTGGTGTCGGATGCGATCCGGCGGTCGCGCTCGGGGCTCGCGGATCCGAATCGTCCCTACGGATCATTCCTGTTCCTCGGGCCGACCGGTGTCGGCAAGACCGAGCTGTGCAAGGCGCTCGCCGAATTCCTGTTCGATTCGGAGCAGCATCTCATCCGCATCGACATGTCGGAGTTCCAGGAGCGGCACTCGGTCGCGCGGCTGATCGGCGCGCCGCCGGGCTACGTCGGCTACGAGGAAGGCGGCTACCTGACGGAGCTCGTCCGCCGCAAGCCGTACAGCGTGATCCTGCTGGACGAAGTCGAGAAGGCGCATCCGGACGTGTTCAACGTGCTGCTGCAGGTGCTCGACGACGGCCGCATGACCGACGGCCAGGGCCGCACCGTGGATTTCAAGAACACGGTGATCGTGATGACGTCGAACCTGGGCTCGCACAAGATCCAGCAGATGACCGACGAGGGCTCCGAACAGGCGCTGATCAAGATCGCGGTGATGGCCGAGGTCAAGGGCCATTTCCGGCCCGAGTTCGTCAACCGGATCGACGAGATCGTCGTCTTCCAGCCGCTCGGCGAAGCGCAGATCGCGGACATCGCAAAGATCCAGCTGAAGGCGCTGGAGGCGCGGCTCGCGAAGCTCGAGATCAAGCTGACGATCTCGGACGGCGCCCTCAAGGTCGTGGCCGCGGCGGGATTCGATCCGGTCTACGGTGCGCGCCCGTTGAAGCGTGCGATCCAGCAGCAGATCGAGAATCCGCTGGCGAAGGAGATCCTCTCGGGCAAGTTCGAGCCGGGCGCAAGCGTGAAGATCGGCGCTTCCGGCGGCGAGATCACGTTCGCGAAGAGCTGACCGCCGCGACGGGCGCCGTCAAGGTTGCGGCGGGCGGTCCGTTGTCGCGCCGGCGGCGGCATCGCGCGCCGCGTTGAGCTGGGCCGCCTGCGCCATGAGGTTGAGCAGGACGCCCGTGGTCCACCCGAACGCGAACAGGCCGGAGATCGCGATCATCGGCGCGAGCAGGCGCCACGCTTTGGGCAGCGTGCCGTCGCCATAGCCAAGCGTCGTGTAGGTCGTGGCGACGTAATAGAACGCGTCCCGGAATCCCGAAATCGCCTCGATCGCGACGAGGGACGCCGACCATACGAAGATCTCGACGAGGTGCGTGGTCAGCATCACCACGATCATCCCGGCCAGGAACAGCTGCTCGTGCTTTCCCGAGGTGAAGACGCGCACGCCGCGCGTCCTGAACGTCCGTTGCACGAGGAACATCCCGATGCCGTGGATCAGCAGCGACGCAATGAGCGGCAGCGTCCCGAGCCCGATCTCGACCAGCGGCGTGACCTGATCCATCGCGCTCCCTCCCGCGGCGTGGGCCGCTCCGGGAAAATTTTGCCACAGGCGCGATGGAATGTGCGACGGTCATGCCGTGTTCGCCTCGCCGGGGAGTGTCCGTCATCCATCGGCACGCAGGCGAGGCGACCATGCGCAACACAGAAGCGACGGCCCGGTCGTGTGGGGCGGTGATGTTTTTAGCCATGGCGGCGCTCGCCGGCGGGAGCGGATGCGCCGAGGCATCGTTTCACACGTTCGTGATCGACGAACTCTACTCGAGCCCCGACGGAATGGTGCAATTCGTCGAGCTGCACGAAGCGTTCGGATTTCCCGGCCAGAATTTCCTGCTGGGGCACGCGCTGACGAGCACCCAAGGCGCAACGACACGAACCTATCCTTTCCCCGCTAACCTGCCCAACTCGGCGACCGGCGGCAAGCGCGTGCTGATCGCCACGCCCGCTTTCGCAAGTCTCAACATCGTCACGCCGGATTACATCGTGCCGGCCCCGTTCCTGTTTCCGAACGGCGGCAGGCTCGATTACGCGGGCGTCGACGTCTTCACCTATCCCCCGCTGCCCTCGGATGGCGTGAGTTCCCTGGTGCGCACGGGAGCGGTCGGGACCAACTCCCCGACCAATTACGCCGGGCAGACGGGCTCGATTCCACCGCCCGCGGGGCCCACGGTCGTCACCCCAATTCCGGTGCTCGACCGCGGGGCGCTTGCGACGCTTGCGGCGCTGCTCGTCGTCTGCACGCTGCTGATCCGGCGCTTTCGTTAGCCGAGTTTCAGTAGTAAGGCGCGGACCGGCGCTCGAAATCGGCGGTGCCGAAGGAGGTCACCCACGCCGCGATCCGTGCGGCGAGACCCGGGCGGCCCGCGCCGCGGCGCACGTCGACGGCATGCATCGCCAGGACGCACACCGTGGCGATGTCTTGCGCCTCTACCAGCGTCAGCCCGTCGCGGTCGATCGTGAACGTGTCGCCGGCGGCGAGGATGACGTCGCGCACATCGTCCTGCAGCGTGATCCACAGCACGCCGCGCGTCACGCGCAGCGTCGTGCCACGCGCCCCGTCGAGCTGGACGAGTTCGCCGGGGGTCAGGTCCCACACCCTTTCGTATCCATTGCAGGCCATTGCGGTCTCCTTGTAATGCGTATAATGCATGCGAAGGGCGATGCCCGGAGGCGGTGCTGCTTCGCCGGCGCCACCCGGTTTATCTGGGTGACAGGTCAAAGTGTGAGCTTTCGGCCCACGCGGCTCAAACGGTGAATGGGAATGATTCGCATGACTTGCACGCATGCATAAGGCGCTGCGGGCGCTGCCGTCGCTCGATTTCCTCAAGGGGTTCGAGGCGGCGGGACGCCTGCTTTCGTTCACGCGCGCGGCGGAAGAGCTCTTCGTGACGCAGTCGGCGCTGTCGCGGCAGGTTCAGGCGCTCGAGGTGGCGCTCGGCGTCGAATTGTTCGTGCGCGGTCACCGGTCGCTGGCGCTCACGCCGGCGGGCGCGGCGTTCCATCGCGATGTCGTCGTCGCGCTGAATGCGCTCGCCACGGCCGCCGACGCCGCGCGCGGCGCCGTGCGCGCGCCGGGACTCACGCTGTCGACGACCGTCTCGTTCGCGTCGCTGTGGATCATTCCGAGACTTGCGGAATTCCGCAGCCGGCATCCGGCGATTGAGGTCTACATTTCGGCCAACGATCGCCTCGTCGACCTGGGCCGCGGCGACGTCGACGTCGCGGTGCGCTACCTACCCGACGCGAAGACGCCGGAAGGTGCCGTGCGCCTGTTCGGCGAACGGATGATGCCCGTCGTGAGCCCGCAGCTCGTCCGGCGCGGCGGCACGCCGCTCGCGAGCCCCGCCGATCTCGCGCGGCACGTGCTGCTGCATCTCGACGATCCCGAGGGGCGCACGCCGTGGCTCGACTGGAGCGTCTGGCTCGCGGCGAACGGGCAGCCGGGCTTGAAGCCTGCCGGATCGTTGCGCTTCACGCTCTACGACCAGGTGATCCAGGCCGCCGTTGCGGGGCAGGGCGTTGCGCTCGGCCGCGTGCCGCTCATCGCCGGGCATCTGAGAGACGGCCGCCTGGTGGCGCCGTTTCCGAAGCGCTACGAATCGGCGCGCGGCTACTATGCCGTGGTCGCCCCGCACGCGATCGAACGCGCCGATGTCAGGGCGTTCGTCGCGTGGTTGCACGACGAGGCGGTGCGCGAGCTCGCGCAGGTCGAGGTGCCGGTGTCCCCGCGCGGCAAATCACGATGAGCGCGCCGATGCCCGGACATCCGACGCCGGTGCCGCCACTGCCTCCATCGCCGTGGATCGTCCGCCACGCGTCCCTCGTGCCTCCGGGTGCGCGGGTGCTCGATCTCGCCTGCGGGCAGGGCCGCCATGCGCGCTGGTTCGGCGAGCGCGGTCGCCGCGTGCTCGCGGTGGACCGCGACGCCGGGGCGCTCGCGACGCTCGCCGGCGTGCCGGGTGTGGAGACCGCCGCCGTCGATCTGGAGTCGGGCGCCTGGCCGCTTGCGGGCGCCCGCTTCGACGCGATCGTGGTCACGAATTACCTGCACCGGCCGCTCTTTCGCGATCTCCTTGCCGCGCTGGCGGACGACGGCGTGCTCCTCTACGAGACGTTCGCGCGCGGCAACGAGGCGTTCGGCCGGCCCTCGAATCCGGCGTTTCTCCTCGAGCCCGGGGAACTGCTGCGAATCGTCGCGGGTCGCCTCGAGGTTGTCGCCTACGAAGAAGGCCGCATCGCCGGCGAAGGCCGCGATTCGGTCGTGCAGCGCATCGCCGCCGTCGGTCCCCGGCGGGCGTGGCCCCCGGCGCTCCCGTCCGCCTGTCCTTCCGGCTGAACCAGCGCGGGCACCCGCCGGTCGAATGCGGTAAAATCGCGTCTTTTCCGAGCATTTCTCCATGTTGACCGGCAGCATCGTCGCAATCGCGACGCCGATGGTCGAAGGCGGCGCACTCGACCTCCCCGCACTCGGCAAGCTGATCGATTTTCACGCCGCGAACGGCACCGCGGGGATCGTGATCGTCGGCACGACGGGCGAATCGCCGACGGTCGACGTCGACGAGCATTGCCTGCTGATCGAGTCCGCCGTCAAATTCGCGCGCGGACGCATCCCGGTCATCGCCGGCACCGGCGCCAATTCCACGAGCGAAGCCATCGCGCTCACCGCCTACGCGAAGAGCGCGGGTGTCGCGAGCTGCCTTTCGGTCGTCCCGTACTACAACAAGCCTACGCAGGAAGGCCTCTACCGCCATTTCCGGACCATCGCGGAAACGGTGGACCTGCCGATGATTCTCTACAACGTGCCGGGCCGCACGGTTGCCGATCTTGCGAACGAGACGGTGCTGCGCCTTGCGCAAGTGCCGGGCATCGTGGGCCTCAAGGACGCGACGGCGGACCTCGGCCGCTGCAGCGAACTCCTGCGCGGGCTCGGTGCCGCCGGCAAGCGCGATTTCGCGATCTACAGCGGCGACGACCTCGCGGCGCTGCCGCTCATGCTGGTGGGCGGGCACGGGGTGATCTCGGTCACCGCGAACGTTGCCCCGAAACTGATGTCGGAGATGTGCGCGGCGGCGCTCGCGGGCGAGCTGGTTCGAGCACGGGCATGCAACGACCGCCTGCTACCTCTTCATCGCCGCCTCTTTGTCGAAGCCAACCCGATTCCCGTGAAATGGGCGCTTGCCGAGATGGGCCTCATCCACAACGTGCTGCGACTCCCGCTCGTCCCGTTGTCGCCGCAGTTTCACGAGTCCGTCCGCGGCGCGCTCCGCGACGCCGGCGTGCTCGCCCCTTCGAAGGTTCCCGCATGAAACCATTGGCACCCATCCTCGCCGTCGCGCTGACGGTCGTAGCACTTGCAGGATGCGAGACGACGACCTCGATCGGCAAGAAGATCGACTACAAGTCGGTCAGCACCACGCCGGCGCTCGAGATTCCACCGGACCTCCGGTCGCCGGCCTACGACGACCGCTACAACGTGTCGACGGCTTCGGGACTCGCCGCGCGCGACGCGACCAAGCCAAAGGGCCCGGACCAGATTGCGCCCAACCAGATCGCCGACGCGAAAATCGTCAAGGAGGGCAACGAGCGCTGGCTGCACGTGAAATCCACACCCGAGCAGGCATGGAACGTCACGCGTCAGTTCTGGCTCGACAACGGCTTCGTGCTGGCCAAAGAGCTTCCGGGCTCCGGGATCATGGAAACCGACTGGGCCGAAAACCGCGCCGAGCTTCCGCCCGACGCGCTCCGCAGCACGATCGGCAAATACGCCGATCTGTTCTATACAACCTACAAGCGCGAGAAATTCCACACTCGCGTCGAGCGCGGAAACGATCCGGGATCCGTCGACATCTATGTGTCGAGCCGGGTCATGGAGCAGGTGCCGACCGCCAAGATCGACAACTCGTCGCCCACGGCGTTCGCCTGGGCCGTACTGCCGCCCAATCCGGGCCTCGATGCCGAATGGCTCGGCCGGCTGATGGTCCGCTTCGGTGTGCCGGAAACCCAGGCCAACGAATCGCTGCGTGCGACCGCGCCCGGCGGTACCGCGACACCCGATCGTGCGCTGCTGCAAAAGGCGCCGGACGGCGTCAACCAGCTCGTGCTGGACGACAGCTTCGACCGAGCCTGGCGCCGCGTGGGCCTCGCGCTCGACCGGATCGGCTTCACGGTCGTCGACCGCGACCGCTCGAAGGGCCAGTATTTCGTCCGCTACTCAAATCCGGAGACCGCGGCGAAAGAGGAGGGGATCCTGAACAAGCTCATGTTCTGGAAATCCAAGGACGAGGCGCCCGAGCAATACCGGATCACGATCGCGCAGTCGGACCCGCGCAGCGTCGTGACGGTGCAGGATCCGGGCGGTGCGCCGGACAAGAGCGTGACCGGCGAAAAGATACTGACGCTCCTCAAGGATCAGTTGAAGTAGCACCGGGAAGGTTCCCAGTGCGTTTTGCGTCCCTGGGCAGCGGCAGCGAGGGCAACGGGCTCGTCGTCGAAGCAGGCGCCACGCGCGTGCTGGTCGACTGCGGCTTCGGCATTCGCGATGCCGGCGCGCGGCTTGCCCGTCTCGGGCTCCTGCCCGGCGATCTCACGGCGATCCTCGTCACCCACGAGCATTCGGACCACATCGGCGGCGTGCCGGCGTTCGCCGCCAAGCATGGAACTCCCGTGTGGGCGACGTTCGGGACGCTCACCGCGGTCGCCGACCGGTTCGAGGGGATGACGCGCGTGTACGGGTTCGACAGCCACGAGCGCTTCGCGATCGGTGCGCTCGAGATCGTTCCGATCCCGGTGCCGCACGATGCGCGCGAGCCCGTGCAGTACGTGATCGGCGACGGCGCGCGCCGCGTCGGCATCCTCACCGACCTCGGCGTCTCGACGCCGCACGTCGAAGGCTGCCTCACCGGCTGCGAGGCGTTGGTGCTCGAGTGCAACCACGACCTCGACATGCTCGAGAACGGCAGCTACCCATGGCCGCTCAAGAAGCGGATCGCCTCCCGGCTCGGGCACCTCGACAACGAGACCGCCGCGGCGCTCCTCGCGCGTCTCGACAATTCGAAGCTCGTCCACATCCTTGCCGCGCACCTGTCGCGCGAGAACAACACGCGGGAACTCGCGCGCGCCGCGCTGGCCGGCGCGCTCGGCTGCGCGCATGACTGGATCGGAATCGCCGAGCAGGATGCCGGATTCGGCTGGCGGGAACTTTGACGGGGATGACCATGGAGAAGCGTGCGGAACTCTACAAGGGCAAGGCGAAGACGGTCTACGCGACCGACGATCCGCGCCATCTCGTGATGCACTACCGCGACGACGTGTCGGCCTTTGACGGTGTGAAGCTCGCGAAGCTCGAGTTGAAGGGCGAAACGAACAACAAGATCAATGCGTTCGTGATGGGCAAGCTCGCCGCCGCCGGCGTGCGGACGCATTTCGTCCGGGTGCTGAACGAACGCGAATCGCTGGTCCGGGCGATGAAGATGCTGCCCATCGAGTGCGTCGTGCGCAACGTCTGCGCGGGCTCGATGGCCAAGCGCTACGGGATCGAGGAGGGGACAAGGCTGGCCGAGCCGATCTTCGAATTCTTCCTCAAGAGCGACGCGCTGCACGACCCGCTCGTCAACGACGATCACATCCGCGTGCTCGGCTGGGCGAGCGAGGGCGAAATTGCCGAAATGAAGGCGCTGACGCACCAGGTGAATGGCGTGCTGAAGCCGCTATTCGCCGATGCCGGCATCGACCTCGTCGACTACAAGCTCGAATTCGGGCACCCGACCGACGAGCTTTCCGGGCCGCTCGTTCTCGGCGACGAGTTCACGCCCGATGGCTGCCGCCTCTGGGATGCGAAGACCGGCGAGAAGCTCGACAAGGACCGCTTCCGGCGCGACCTCGGGACCGTCATCGAGCACTACCGCGAAGTGGCGCGCCGCATCGGGGCGCCGTTGTGAAGGTGCCGGGGCGCGCGCCAGGCAACGTAGCGTTCGCATGACCTCCGGCGCGCCGCGCCTCCTGATCCTCGGCTGCGGAACATTCGCCGTGCAGGCCCTCGAGATCGCCGAGGAGGCGGGCGGGTTTGCGCCAGCGGGCTTCATCAGCAGCTTCGAAGTGCCTGCCGCCGGCACGGCGCTCGAGGGGCTTCCAGTGTTCGGGATCGACGCGCTGCCGTTCGGACCGCTCGATGCGCTCGTGGTGTCCGGAGCGGTCAGCAATCGCCGGCGCGCGGCCATCGAGGTGCTCGCGCGCCGCGGTTACGCATTTGCGACCCTGGTTCATCCCACGGCGTATGTGTCGCGCCGCGCATCGCTGCGCGCGGGGGCAGTGGTCAATTCCGGCGTGCAGCTGTCCATCTACGTGGAGCTCGGCGAACACGCGATCGTCAATCGCGGGGCGACGATCGGCCACCACACGAAGGTCGGGGCATTTGCGACGATCGGGCCAGGCGTGGCGATCGCCGGCGGCGTGGAAATTGGCGAAGGCGCCTATGTCGGCATCGGCAGCATCGTGCGCGAGCATTCGAGCATCGGCGCGGGCGCGGTCGTCGGTGCCGGCGCGGTCGTTGTCGCACCGGTGGCGGCCCACACGCTCGTGACCGGCGTGCCAGCGAGGGTCGTCAGGACCGGCGTCGATGGGCTGTGAAGCGTGTGTCTTGCGTGGGTCGCACGGCCGCGCATCCCGCATCGTGATCGCGTAATGGCGCTGTCGATTCTCATCGCCGGGCCGGGCTTCGCGCGCCGGGCGGGCGGGCTCGAGCGCGCGCTTGCCGACGTCGCCGACGGTTTGCGCGCGCTGGGCTTCGACGTCGACGACGCCACGGGCGCATCGGTCGTCCCGGAAGCGGGCGCCGTCGATCCCCGGCCCCACCGCACGTGGCTGACGAAATTCAACCGGTCGGAGACGGCCGTGAACCTGTGGTCGACGCTTTCGCCGCGGCGGCGGCGTGCATTGCGCGATCTCTTTGCATCCAGGGCGGAAATGCGGTCCGGGGCCGCCGCGCTGACGGATCTTGAACGGCGGCTCGCGTCGCGGCATTACGACGCCGTCCTGTATTGCGTCGAGGAAGCGCCTGCCGGCGGCCTCGCGCTGGCGCTCGATCGTCATTCTTGCGTGGTGCCGGTGGCGATCGAGGGACTCGCGGCGGAATTCGTGGGGGGCACGCTCACCGGACCGATCCTGCGCGCGCGTGGTCGTCATGCGTGGCTCGGCCGGCGGGCGGATCCACGCGCGATTCGCTGCGCGATATTCTCGAGCCGCTCGTGGGCCGCGGCGACGGTGCGCGCCGGTCTCCCCGCGAACGCCGCGCACGCGATCTATTTCGGCGTGCCCGTGCCTGCGGCAACGCGGCCGGCGCGGGCGTTCGCGGGCCGTCTCCTCTACGTCGGGCGCCTGGTCAAGGAAAAAGGCGTGCACCTGCTGCTCGAAGGCGTGGCGCGCGCGCGCGAACGCGATGCGCGGCTTACCCTGACGCTGATCCTCGGCGAAGGCCCGTCGGCGTACCGCTCGTTGGTGGAACGGCGAAGCGCCGACCTGGGGCTTTCGGAGGCCATCGATTGGCGCGCACCGGTGCCACGCGCGGCGCTGCCCGCGCTCTTCGCGGAACACGACGCGTTGCTGTTCTGGTCGTCGGTTCCCGAGCCCGCTCCGCTGGTCGCGATGGAGGCAATGGCCGCGCGCTTGCCGGTCATCGTGCCGGCTCCGTTGACGCCGTCGCCGATCTACGACGACGGCGTGACTTGCGTGACGTACGAAAGGCGCGATCCAGCGTCCGTGGCAGAGGCGATTGCGCGTCTCGCCGGCGATCCGGCGCTTGTCGCGAAGATCGCGGCAGGCGGGGCGGCGCGCATCCGCGATGCCTTCACCCCGGCGCACACGGCGCGCCAGTATGCAGCGCTGCTGACCGCGGCCATCGCGACTAAACGCTAAATGCCGAGCACAGTGCCGCTGAGGCCTGCCTCTCCGGTCGCCCAGATTTCCTCGAAGCGGTTGACGAGCGGTCCGGCAAGTTGCGGCGACTCGATCGCGAGCGACGCGCGAGGCTGGTCGACGTGGAAGCGATGGAGGAAGTGGCGCCCGTCGACCAGCACCAGCGGGTCCGATGCGCCGCGTGCCTCGGGTCCGGTGACATAGATCGTCATCCGGTCGCCGAAGGATCGCAGCAACGCCATGAGGCGCGGGCACGACGATTCGATCCAGCGCGTTTCGTGCACGATGATCTCGATCTTCGACGTCCGCGCGCGGCGCAGGAACGCGGACAGGCGCTCGGCGCGCGCCTGGCTGTTCCATCCCATGTTGGACATGTCGTAGTCGAAAATGCGGATCGAGTGCTGCGCGAGGCCGATGATTTCGTCGAGCGCCGCGACCTGCTCGCTCACCGTGACCAGCGTTTCCTGGCGCGGCTGCGGCGAGGGTACGGCGTCAGGCGGCGTCGGGATGGAGGTAGCCATGACGGTACCAATCGTACAACAAGACGATTGCCGCGGGTGTGGCGGCCGCGATCGCGGTTCGCGACAGCGCGCGTTCGTTGGCGAGACGCCGCAGCAGGGGCGCACCCGACGCCGGCCAGCGCTGCGCGTCGCCGTTGATGTACAGCGTCTGGTCGTCGTAGAGCAGCTGCGATCGCCGGTCGAGCCGCACGCCGCGCCGGCGGGCCGCGGCCCGGAACGATGCAAGCGAAAACACCGGCGCGGGCGGGATGAAAAAAACGGACGGCTTCGGCTCCGACAGGAACGCGCCGACGAAGCGGTCCACGGCGTCGCGGTCCCAGCGTATCGCGGCGAGCATTTTCGCGCAGCGGCGCTGCATCGTTTTGCCGATTCGTGCGGGCTCGCCGGTGGCGTCGAGGTCTGGATCCGCATAGCGCCCGGGCAGCTCGAGGCCGTCGCGCAGCCAATCGAGAAACGCAACGGCGAGCTCGTTGGCCGCGGGCGCGCGAAAGCCGATCGAACAAGTCATGCAGGCGTCGATCGCCGTGCCGTCGTGCGCGAACGACGGTGGAAGGTAGAGCATGTCGCCCGGACCAAGCACGTCGTCGTGCCGCGGCTCGAATCTCCGCAGGATCTTGAGCGGAACGCGGGGCCGCAGTGTGAGGTCCGTCTGGCGGCCATAGCGCCAGCGCCGCCGTCCCTCGCCCTGCAGCAGGAAGACGTCGTAGGAGTCGACGTGCGGCCCGACGCCGCCGCCGGGCGCCGCGAGGCTCACCATGACATCGTCCAGCCGCGCGAACGGCAGGAACGAGAACCGGCGCAGCAGCGCGTCGGCCGCCGCGGAATGCAGGTTCACGCCCTGGACCAGCAGCGTCCAGTTGCGTTCGGGCAGCGCGTCGAAGTCGGCGCGCCGGAACGGACCGTGTGCGAGGGACCAGCGCGCCCCGTCGCGGACGACGAGCCGCGACTCGACGTCGTCGCGCAGCGCAAGTGCGGCGAGCTGCCGCGCGGTCATGACGCCGCGAAATCCCGGCAGCGCGGACCGCACGAGGAGAGCGTCCTTTTGCCAGAACCGGCGCAGGAAATCCGGAGTGCTGCGGCCGCCAAGAAGCCGGGGACGCGGGACCTCCTTCGTTGCGGCGGGCATCCGGCAATTATAGCGGTGCGGTCAGTTACAATAGCGCCCGGCCGCGGCACGCATGCGCGGCCGCACGCGCGCAGGCGGCGGCGCGCCGGTTACCCCATCCCGCGGAGTCCTGATGAACATTTTCGCCAACACCGTCGTGACGATGACCTTCGAGCTCTTCGACAGCGACGGCGCGCTGCTCGAATCGACGTCCGAGCCCATCACCTATCTGCACGGCGGCCACTCCGGCATGCTGCCGAAGGTCGAGGAAGCGCTCAACCTCAAGAAGATCGGCGATGCGATCTCGATCGACGTCGAGCCGGCGGATGCGTTCGGCGATTACGACCCGGAGCTCGTCAAGATCGAGCCGGCGGAAAGCCTGCCGCCGGAAGTTGAAGTCGGCATGCAGTTCGAGGCGTTCGCGAACAAGGACGACGAGCCGGGGAGCGGCATCGTTTTCACCGTCACCGACATCGCCGAGGGCAAGGTCGTGCTCGACGGCAACCATCCGTGGGCCGGCAAGCGGCTGCGGTTCGACTGCCGAATCCTCGACGTGCGCGCGGCGACGGCAGAGGAAGTCGAGCACGGGCATGTGCATGGCGATCACGGGCATCACCACTGATCGCTTCTGACCACGACGCAGAAGGGATTCCGAAATGGCGCAGATCCTGTTCAAGAATGCCGGTCTGCTCGATCCCCGCGCCGACGCGATAGAGCGTGGCGTTTCGGTGCTCGTCGAAGGCGACACCATCCGCGAGGTCTCCGCGAAGACGATCAAGGCGCCACGTGCCGATGTGATCGATTGCGGCGGCCGCACGCTGATGCCCGGCCTCATCGATTGCCACGTACACGCAATGCTGTCGGAGGTGAACATCCGGCAGCTCGAGGCCATACCGCTCACGATGATGACCGTTCGCGCCGCGAGCCTGGTGCGCGCAATGATCGATCGCGGATTCACCACCGTAAGGGATACGGGCGGCGCCGATTGGGGGCTGCGCGACGGCATCGCGCAGGGCCACCTGCCGGGTCCGCGCATGTTCATTGCAGGGCGCGCCATCGGCCCCACGGGCGGGCACTCCGACGCGCGCCGCCGCACCGACACCGGCACGGGCGCCTGCAAGTGCTGCAATGCGATGACGTTCTGCCTCGAGATCGCGGACGGCGCCGACGCCGTTCGCGTGGCGGTGCGCGAGCAGTTACGGCAAGGCGCGGACCAGATCAAGATCATGGTCTCGGGCGGCGTGGCGAGTCCCTACGATCCGCTGGACAGCCGTCAGTTCACGCTGGAGGAAATCGGCGCGGCGGTCGAGGAAGCCTCCGCGTTCGGCCGCTACACGCAGGCGCACGCCTATACCCCCGAGGCGATCACGCGCGCAGTCAGCCAGGGCGTGCGCACCGTCGAGCACGGCAATCTCATCGACGAGCCGTCGGCCAAGCTGATGAAAAAGAACGGCGCCTTTCTCGTGGCGAATCTCGTCGCCTATTACGCGATGCGGGAGCGCGCCAAGGAATTCGGCATGACATCCGAGATGCTCGCGAAGAACGATCTCGTGATCGATGGCGGCCTGAAGTCGCTGGAAATCTGCAAGCGTGCCGGCGTGCCGGTCGGCTACGGCAGTGACCTTCTCGGCCAACTGCAGGTGGACCAGAGCCGCGAGTTCATGCTGCGCCGCGAAGTCTTGTCGCCGATCGAAATCATCCGGCAGGCGACGCTCGTGGGCGCTGAAATCGTCCGGATGCCGGGCAAGCTCGGCGTCGTGGCGCCAGGGGCGTTCGCCGACATCCTCGTGGTCGACGGCGACCCGATCAAGAAGCTCGAATTGCTGACCGGCCAGGGCGAACACCTGTCCGTCATCATGAAGGCGGGCCGCTTCCACAAGAACCGCCTGGCGGCCTGATGAGCCCCCACGCTCACTTTGTTCGCTGCCCCCCGAGGGGGCGCATAGTGCCCTTCGGGCGGCCGTGCGGGCACTCATGAGCCCCCACGCTCACTTTG
>Ga0209048_10001203_pt1 | contig 26908 bp, 15 predicted proteins | sample FrelakmetCRP12CR_FD_187146 | JGI IMG/M metagenome (GOLD analysis project Ga0209048, IMG submission 187146) | Freshwater lake sediment microbial communities from the University of Notre Dame, USA, for methane emissions studies - CRP12 CR (SPAdes)... | ecosystem: Environmental > Aquatic >... | reverse complement strand
GGCAACGACCTGTCGATCATCGCGATCATCGGCATCATCCTGCTGATCGGCATCGTGAAGAAGAACGCGATCATGATGATCGACTTCGCGCTCGATGCCGAGCGCAACGAGGGCATGGCGCCGCGCGAGGCGATCTTCCAGGCATGCCTGCTGCGCTTCCGGCCGATCATGATGACGACCATGGCGGCCATCCTCGGCGCGCTGCCGCTGATGATCGGCTGGGGGGAGGGCTCCGAGCTCCGCCACCCGCTGGGCATCGCGATGGTCGGCGGCCTGCTGCTGTCGCAGGCGCTGACGCTGTTCACCACACCCGTCATCTACCTCGCCTTCGATCGCCTCGCCCGACGCGTCGAGGCGAGGCGCGGGCCGGCGGCGCGACCGCCCGTCGAACGGACGGAGCCGCGATGAGCGCCGCCGGGCCGCCCCAAGGCGCTCGCCCCCCTGGGGGGGAGCGGCGTGAAGCGACGCTCGGGGGGGGGCCTCCAAACCTGTCGGCACCGTTCATCGACCGCCCGGTTGCCACGACGCTGTTGACGCTCGGCATCGCGCTCGCGGGCGCGATCGCGTTCCGCCTCCTGCCGGTCTCGCCCCTGCCGCAGGTCGATTTTCCGACGATCTCGGTCCAGGCGTCGCTGCCCGGCGCGAGCCCCGAGACGATGGCCGCGACCGTGGCGACTCCGCTCGAGCGCTCGCTCGGGCGCATCGCCGGCATCACCGAGATGACCTCGTCGAGCGCGCTGGGCTCGACCCGCATCACGCTGCAATTCGACCTCGCGCGCGACATCGACGGCGCCGCGCGCGACGTGCAGGCGGCGATCAATGCCGCGCGCAACCTTCTGCCCACGGGCCTTCCGAGCAACCCGACCTACCGCAAGGTCAACCCGGCTGACGCCCCGATCATGATCCTGACGCTCACGTCGGAGACGATGACGCAGGGGCAGATGTACGACGCGGCGTCGACGATCATCGCGCAGAAGCTCTCGCAGGTGGCGGGTGTCGGCCAGGTGAGCGTGGGCGGCAGCTCGCTGCCCGCCGTGCGGGTCGAGCTCAATCCGGAGGCGCTGAACAAGTACGGCATCGGTCTCGAGGAGGTGCGCGTCGCGATCGCGGCGGCGAACGCCAATCGGCCCAAGGGCACGCTGGAGGAAGGCGATCGCCACTGGCAGATCTACGCCAACGACCAGGCGAAGACGGCGGCCGAGTACCTGCCGCTGATCGTCGCCTATCGCAACGGCAGCGCCGTGCAGCTGTCGGAGGTCGGCGACGTGGTCGACTCCGTGCAGGACCTGCGCAATGCCGGCATGGCCAACGGCAAGCCGTCCGTCGCCGTCATCATCAACCGCCAGCCGAACGCCAACATCATCGAGACGGTCGACCGCGTCACGGCGCTCCTGCCCTCGCTCCGCGCATCGATCCCGAACACGATCACGCTCAAGGTGTCGATGGAGCGCACGACGACGATCCGCGCGTCGCTGCGGGAGGTCGGGCGCGCGCTGGCGATCTCGGTCGCGCTCGTCATCCTGGTCGTCTTCCTCTTCCTGCGCGACGCGCGCGCGACGCTGATCCCGAGCGTCGCGGTCCCGGTTTCGCTGGTCGGCACGTTCGGCGTCATGTACCTCGCCGGCTTCTCGGTCAACAACTTCACGCTGATGGCGCTGACGATCGCCACCGGCTTCGTCGTCGACGACGCCATCGTCGTCCTCGAAAACACCTCGCGGCACATCGAGAAGGGGATGGCGCCCTTCCGCGCGGCGCTGCAGGGCGCGCGGGAAGTCGGGTTCACCGTGCTGTCGATGAGCCTGTCGCTCATCGCGGTGTTCATTCCGATCCTGATGATGGGCGGCATCGTCGGCCGGCTGTTCCGCGAGTTCGCCGTCACGCTGTCGGTGGCGATCCTCATCTCGCTCGTCGTGTCGCTGACGACCACGCCGATGATGTGCGCGCGCCTCCTGCGCCCGGCCGCCGCGCGGAAGCCGGGACGCCTCGGCGCGTGGAGCGGGCGCGTCTACGACGGCATGCTCGGCGCGTATCGAAGGAGCCTCGCCTGGGGACTCGCGCACGGCGTGATCGTCATGCTGGTGCTGCTCGCCACCGTGTGCCTCAACGTCTACCTCTATGTGATCATTCCGAAGGGATTCTTCCCGCAGCAGGACACCGGGCGGCTGATCGGCGGGATCCAGGCCGACCAGAGCATCTCGTTCCAGGCGATGCGCCAGAAGCTCGCCGATTTCATGACGATCGTGGGCGCCGACCCGGCGGTCGAGAACGTGGTCGGCTTCACCGGCGGGGCCCAGCGCAATTCGGGCCAGATGTTCGTCGCGCTGAAGCCCGTCGCCGAGCGCAGGGAGACCGCGGACCAGGTGATCGCGCGGCTGCGCGGCAAGCTCGCGAAGGAGCCCGGCGCCAGCCTGTTCCTGCAGCCGGTGCAGGACGTCCGGATCGGCGGGCGGCCGAGCAACGCGCAGTACCAGTTCACGCTGCAGGCGGACGACCTCGCGGAGCTGCGCGCATGGGAGCCGAAGATCCGGCTGGCGCTCTCCCAGCTGCCCGAGCTCGCGGACGTCAACACCGACCAGCAGGACAAGGGGCTGCAGACATCGCTCGCAATCGATCGCGACGCCGCGACGCGCCTGGGCGTGACGCCGCGGATGATCGACACGACGTTGAACGACCTGTTCGGCCAGCGGCAGGTCTCGACGATCTACGCGCAGCTCAACCAGTACCGGGTCGTGATGGAGGCGGCGCCGCAGTACTGGCAGTCGCCCGATGCGCTGAAGACCGTCTACGTCAGCACCGCGAGCGGGGCGCAGGTGCCGCTCGCGGCGTTCGCCACCTACGGTCCGACCAACACGCCGCTGGGCGTCAACCATCAGGGCCAGTTCGTCGCGTCGACGACGTCGTTCAATCTCGCGCCCGGCGTTTCGCTGTCGCAGGCCACGCGGACCGTCGAGGACACGATGGCGAGGATCGGCGTGCCGACGACCGTGCGGGGCAGCTTCCAGGGAAGCGCCCGGGTCTTCCAGGCCTCGCTCGCGAGCCAGCCCTGGCTGATCCTCGCGGCGCTCATTACGCTCTACATCGTGCTCGGCATTCTCTACGAGAGCTACGTGCATCCGATCACGATCCTGTCCACGCTGCCCTCGGCCGGCGTGGGCGCGCTGCTCGCGCTGATGCTGTTCGGGACCGACTTCACGATCATCGCGTTCATCGGCGTTATCCTGCTGATCGGCATCGTGAAGAAGAACGCGATCATGATGATCGACTTCGCGCTCGACGCGGAGCGCACGCGCGGCCTCTCCTCGCGCGACGCCATCTTCGAGGCCTGCCTGCTGCGCTTCCGGCCGATCCTGATGACGACGATGGCGGCGATGTTCGGAGCGCTGCCGCTGGCGCTCGGCGCCGGCGACGGCACGGAGATGCGGCGACCGCTCGGCATCGCGATCGTCGGCGGCCTGCTCGTGAGCCAGATGCTGACGCTGTACACGACGCCCGTCGTCTACCTGTATCTCGACCGGTTCCGGCTGTGGGCGTCACGCGCGCGACGACAGCGCGACTCCGGCGCGCTCGCGCAGTCGGCCGCCGATTGACAGGGTCCGGGCTTCGATGAGAACCCACGCGACGGGCAACACGGGGCTGCGTGCCGGACTGCTGGCGGCGATCGCCGTGCTCTGTGCCGGCTGCACCGTCGGACCCGACTACGTGCGACCGGAAGCTCCGGTGCCCGCCGCCTTCAAGGAAGGGCAGGGCTGGAAAACCGCGCAGCCGCGCGACGAGGCGCCACGGGGCGGCTGGTGGGAAGTGTTCGGCGATGCAGATCTGGACGCGCTGGAACGGCAGGTCGACGTCTCCAACCAGACGATCCAGGCGGCCGAGGCGCGCGTGCGCGAGGCGCAGGCAGCGACGCTGGCGGCGCGCGCCGGGCTGTTCCCGGGCGTGAGCGCGAACGCGGGGGCGCTGCGCAGCTCCCGCGCGACGGGCAACGGCTCCACGGCCGCCTCCAACAGCTACAACGTGGCGCTCGACTTGAGCTGGGAAGTCGACCTGTGGGGCCGGGTGCGGCGCGGCATCGAAGCGAGCGATGCCGGCGCCCAGGCCACCGCGGCCGACCTCGCGGCGGCGCGTCTGTCGGTGCAGGCGCTGCTCGCGCAGAGCTACCTGTTGCTGCGCGTGGAGGACGCGCAGATCCAGTTGCTGCAGGAGACCGTCACCGGCTACGAAAGGTCGCTGCAGCTGACGCGCAACCAGTATGCGGCGGGCGTGGTCGCGCGCGGCGACGTCGCGCAGGCCGAGACGCAACTCAAATCGACGCAGGCGCAGGCGCTGGACGCGAAGGTCGCGCGCGCGCAGTTGGAGCACGCAATCGCGGTGCTCGTCGGCAGGCCTCCCTCCGAGCTCGCGATCGTCCCGCGGCTGCTCGCCGCCGTGTTTCCGGCGATCCCCGCCGCCGTGCCCTCGGAATTGCTCGAGCGCCGTCCGGACGTCGCCGCGGCCGAGCGGCGCGTCGCGGGGGCCAATGCGCAGATCGGCGTGGCGCAGGCGGCGTTCTTTCCTTCGCTGTCGCTGTCCGGCGTGGGGGGCGTGCAGAGCTCGGCGCTCGGCGACCTCGTATCGCTGCCCAGCCGCTACTGGTCGCTCGGCGCGGGGCTCGCGCAAGCCGTGTTCGACGCCGGCCTTCGCAGCGCGCAGAAGTCGCAGGCGATCGCCGTGTACGACGAGACGGTCGCGACGTATCGGTCGACGGTCCTCAACGCGTTCCAGGAGGTCGAGGACAATCTGGTCGCGCTGTCCCTGCTCGAGCAGGAGGCGGCGGTGCAGGACGAGGCGGTCAAATCCGCGCGGGAATCGGCGGCCATCGCCGCCAACCAGTACCGCGCGGGAACCGCGACCTACATCGTGGTGGTCGTGCTGCAGGCGGCGGCATTGAACAACGAGCGCGCCGCCCTCGCGATCCTCGGCCGGCGCCTGACCGCGAGCGTCGGCCTCATCAAGGCGCTCGGCGGCGGATGGGACGCCACGGCGCTCGCCGCGGCGCCGAAGGACGACTAGGGCATTTCCAGGGGGTTCATCCGCCCGCTCCGGACTCCGGTGCGCAACGAGTCATGGAGCGGGGCGGGACACCGAGGGATGCGCTATTTCCTCGCCGTTCTCTTTGCTGCCCTCTTCGCCGGCTTCTTTGCAGCCTTCTTCGCAGTGGGCTTGGCAGCCTTGCGCACCTTCGCGCCGACCTTCCGGGCGGCCTTCTTGACGCCGGCCACGCCCTTCCTCAGCGCCGATTTGGCGGCCGCTGTCTTGCGCCCGGCGGGCTTCTTCGCCGCGCCGGCCTTGCGCTTGGCCGTTGTCTTCTTCGGGCCCATCGCCCGCTCGACCTTGCCGGCGGCCTTCTTCGCGCCTGCGGCCGCGGCTTTCACCTTGCGCTTCACGGCGCGCTTCGCCTTGCCCAGCGCCTTCTCGGTGTCCGACTTGGCGGCCCGGGCCTTGCTGGTCACCGTGCGTTTCGCCTTGCCGAACACCCGTTTCGCATCCGCTTCGGCGGCCTTCGCCGTGCGTTTCACCGACGCCTTGCCGGCCCGGGTCTTCTTTCCGACCGCAGCCGTCGCCTTCTTCACCTCCCGTTTGGCGTCCGCGGCGGCGCCTTCGGTCTTCTTCGCGAGCGACGCGCCCATTTCCTGGGCCTTGTCCTTGGCCGCCTCGACGGCGTCGCCGATCTTGGTCCACAGTCCCTTTTCTTCACTCATCTTCAACACTCCCGTCTGGTGATGAACGACATTGCGATCCGCCCGCGGCCGTTGCCGTCCGCACGGAACCGCGGCTCGCCTGAATTGCGCATGCGCGAGTCACCGCAAGCATATCAAGGAATTGCGCCTCGCGATCTCCCATTCGCGCAATCTCAACGGTTCGACCGGAAGGTCGAGTGGTCGCAGCGCAACACATCAATCTGAAAGGGCTACGGCCCTGCGAGCCAGCCACTTGCGCAGCTCTTCCAGAATGAACAAGCCGAAGGCGAAAGGGACCATATAGAGCCAGACCTGTCCGGCAATGGACGCGGTTCCGAAGATCAGCTGGCCCCAGGGCGTGTAGGCGATCGACAGAATCAAAGCGATCTCCAGAATCACCCCCCATCCGATAAGCGGATTTCCCAGGAAACCCGTTGAAGATGTCGACCGGGTCGCGCTTCGGCAAAGGTATACGTTGACGATCTGCATCACGATGATCGCGCTCAGGCAGGCGGTGGTGCTCTGCCGGTAGAGGGGGTCCGAGGCCGCCAGGCTCTGACCGTACAGCCAGCCTCCCGCGTGGAGCACGAAGAAGAAGGCCGCCATGGCTGCGATCGCCTCGATCGGCCCCAGGAACCCGTAGGCGCGCAGCGCGAGGGGCCAGTTCAGGAGCCGTTCGTGCTGCGGCCGCGGAGCCCGCCGCATGACGTCCGGCGCAGGCCTTTCGACCCCCAGGCCGAGGGAGGTGAGCGAGTCGGTGCCCATGTCGATCGCCAGGATCTGGATCGGCGTCAGCGGCAAAGGGATCTTGAACAGCACGTACGCCAGATAGGGGACCAGCTCCGCCACGTTGTGCGCCAGGATGTAAGTGAGGAACTTGCGGATGTTCTGGAAGACCGCGCGTCCCTCCTCGACGGCGTTGACGATGCTGGCGAAGTTGTCGTCCAGCAACACCATGTCGGCGGCCTCCTTGGCGACGTCCGTGCCGGTGATTCCCATCGCGATGCCGATGTGCGCACTCTTGAGGGCCGGGGCGTCGTTCACGCCGTCGCCGGTGACGGCCACCACGTGCCCCTTCAGCTTCAGCGCCTCGACGATGCGCATCTTCTGGTCGGCGCTGACCCGCGCGAAGACGAGCTCGGGCGCGTCCAGAGCAAGACGCAGCTGGATGGGCGACATGTGGCGCAACTGCTCGCCCGTGATCACGCTGGAATGCTCCGACCGGACAAGCCCGATCTCCCGGGCGATCGCTTGCGCGGTGCGGGGATGATCGCCGGTGACCATGATCACCCGGATGCCGGCTTCCGCGCATCTGCGGATCGCCTCCGGCACCTCGGGCCGCGGCGGGTCTTCCAGGCCGACGAGCCCGCAGAAGATCAGGTCTTCTTCCAGTGGCGTCTGTCGCCACTGAGATTCAAGCGGCCGGTAGGCGAGGGCGATGACCCGCAAGCCTTGTTGGGCCATGGCTTCCTGGGCGCCAACGACGCGCTCGCGCTGCGCATCGCCGAACGGGCCGGGTGTGCCGTTCGCCAGGATCCGATTGCAAAGCGGCAGGACGGTCTCGGGGGCTCCCTTGCAGAAAACCGTCGGGGCCTCCGGCAAGGCGTGCACCGTGGTGAGCCGCATGCGGTCGGCGTCGAAGGGAATCTCGTCGACCTTGGGGAACGCGGTCCCGGCAGGCACGAGGTCCCGCGCCATTTCCACGAGCGCGATCTCCATGGGATCGCCCAGGAGCACGGGGCTGCCGTCCCGCTCGCCCGTCTTGAGGTCGTGGCACAGCCAGGCGGTGAGAAAAGAGGGCCGATACTGCTCGACGAAGCGCGGCCCTTGCGCGGCGAGATGGAGCGAATCGAGGACTTCGTCCAGGAACAGGCGTTTGACCGTCATCCGGCTCTGCGTCAGCGTGCCGGTCTTGTCGGTGCAGATGACCGTGGTCGAGCCCAGCGCTTCGACGGACGGGAGGTAGCGGATGAGCACGTTGCGCTTGGCCAGGCGTTTGGTGGCCAGCACCAGCGCCAGGGTGAGCGTGGGAAGCAGCCCTTCCGGCACCATGGCGACGATGAGGCCGATGGCGAAGATAAAGTCGTCCCAGAACGGAACGCCGAGCGCCCAGCCGATCGCGAAGAACCCGAGCCCGATAACGACCGCGAGGACCGCAATCCATCGGCTCAGGTGCGCAATCTCCCGGCGCAAGGGCGAGACGCCGCCACCGCTCGTCTGGGTGAGGTGCGCGATCTTGCCGAATTCCGTGTGCATGCCCGTGGCAAAGACCACGGCCCTGGCTTCCCCCGAGACCATCGACGTGCCGGCGAGCAGGACGTTCCGGCTGCGGATCAATTCATCCGCGTCGGAGGGCTCGGCATTGCGCGCCTTCGGCAGCGATTCGCCGGTGATCGTGGCGGTGTTGACGCGCACGCCGAACGCCTCGATCAGCCGGCAATCCGCAGGAATGTTGTCGCCCTGCTCGAGCAGCACGATGTCGCCGGGCACCAGCTGCGCGACGGGCAACGGCGTCGTCTTGCCGTCGCGCACCGCCTTCACCTCCTGCGGGAGCAGCTTGAGCAGCGCGGCCAGCGTCTGCTCGGCGCGGTATTCCTGCCAGAAGGAAAACAGGCCGCTGACGACGATCACGCCGATGACGACGCATCCCACTTTGGCCATGCCTTGGCCGGGGGCGCTCCATTCGCCGACGAACGCCAATGCCGCGGCCAGCCACAGGATCACCGCGAAAAAGTGGAAGAATTCCTTGAAGAAGCGCAGCCAGAGAGGTTCGCCCGCAACCTTTTCCACCTGGTTCGGGCCATATTCGCGCAGCCGCCGCAGGGCTTCGGCAACGGACAGTCCCTGCAGAGCGCTGTGGAGGCTCGCAATGGAATCGGCAGCAGAGAGTCGGTCGATTCTCACGGCCAGCGAGGGTTCAAGAGCGGGTGCGAGTCCACGATGTGCGTTGGCCCAGCTCGAGAGATTCCCGTTGGTGCGCCTGCAGGCCCATCATCGCACGCAGGATGCGCATGGCGCGCACTCGTCGCGCGGCCATCGACTGACCGGACCGCCGTGAGTGATTGCCACGCGTGCCCGCCCGACATTCTGGGATTGTTCGGAGTCGGAGGCCTGCGGCGGACATGCACCACGCTCGGCACCGTGTCGTGCCGGACACTTGCCTGCGTGGTCAGAAACCGCTCTATTCTCCAAGGAGCTCCGCTATGGGCTGCATCTGTTGCACGTGCGTCGAGACGACTTTCACGATCACGATGATCGGGATGCCGAGGAGCATGCCCCAGATACCCCAGAGCCATCCCCAGAACAGCAGCGAGATGAAGATGGCCGCGGCATTCATCTTGGCGATTCGCCCGGTCATCCAGGTGGTGATGAAAGTGCCGACGACAGTGGCGATCGCCAGTGACGCTCCCGCGACCGCCAGAGCGGCCGGGAAGGAATCGAACTGCATGAACGCCGCCATGCCGGTGGCGCCCGCCGTGACGAGCGGTCCCAGGTATGGGATGACGTGAAGGAAGCCCGCGGCGACGGCCCACGCGCCCGCGTTGTCCAGGCCGATCCAGCGGAACGCGATCCAGGCGAGTAGCGCGACGAGCACGTTGGTCGTCAGCAGCATGGCCATGTATTTCTGGATGGAATCGTTGATGTCGTCGAGGATCTGCACCGTGATCTTCCTGTTCGACAACGACGGTCCCGTCAGGCGCACGAGCTTGCGCTTGAAAGTGTCTCCGCCCAGCAGGAGAAAGAAGGTGAGGAAAACGACCATGGCCGCCTGACCGATGAATCCCAGGGCCCCCGCGGACCCCGCCCACAGATAGTTGCCGAGCTGGAAAGATGGCCGGTCGACGACGACGTGCGTGGTGGGTTGCCTGGGGGTCGTCGGCGTCCCGGCCGCTTGGCTGGTCGCCTTTTCGACCGCGGTCGCGGCTGTCTGGACTTTCTGCATGATGCTGATCTGGCCAAGCTGGGTGCGGGCGAGCCCCGCGGAGAACTTGCCGGCCGCTTCGGGCAGCTGCTCGATGATCGATTCCATCTGGCCGCGCAGCGAATAGGTCCCGAGCACGAGCGCGGCCACCACGCTCGCCATCACCAGGATGGAACCGGGCAACCGTGGAATCCTGACGCGTTCCAGCCACGCGACGACAGGATTGAGGGCGTAGGCCAGCAGGACGCCGAGCAGCAGCGATATGACGAAGCTCTGGGCCCGGTCCAGCGCGAAGATGACCGCAAGCGTCGTCAGCGTACCCAACGCCAGGCCGCGCGCATTCACCGGCACGTGAATGGTGGGCGGAGGCCCCGCGTCGGCCTGTAGTGCAGGTGGTTGAGGGTCCGCCGCCGGCGCAGATTCAGCGTTCATTCGTTCTCCGGCCTTTCGGCTTCGTGCCCGCGGGTCGCCGCGCCGCCGCGAACGAGCCTGTGCGCGCGGGCTCGCAGGATCCCCTCCCCGGCCACGAAGGCCGGGTACGCGCCTGCCGCCCCGGAATCAACGCCGGGCGATCAGGACGCCGATGATCGCACCGGCCGCGGCCGCGATTCCGATCGCGTTCCAGGGATTCGCCCGTACGTAGTCGTCGCTGGCCTTTGCGGCGACCCTCGTCTTGGCCACGATCGATGCCTGCGCTGTGGCCAACCGCGCCTTGGCAGCGCTCAGCGATTCCTCGGCCTTGACCCGAATCGCCGCGACGTGCTGCCCCTGCACATTGGCCGTCACCTTGAGCAGTTCTTCGGCATCCGCCACCAGCGCACGCAGATCCTGCATCAGTCTTTCCTTGCTGATCTCGCTCACATCGGCCCTGCTAGCTATTGCGGTCTCTGTCGTCGTCATTTCAAGCCTCCGTACTTCCATGCACCGATAACCGTTCGTCGCCTTGCGGCAACGCCGGCCGGGACGACCTCGCTTCCCGGCCGGGTAGATCCGAATGGTCAGCGGTGATGGGCGCGTTGCTGCGCGTGTACCCCACGGCTGCGAACCGCCACCTTGTGCGCGACGGCCGGCCGCGGCGAAGGGGCGCCGACCACTTCCTTGACGCCGCGCACGACGCCGGCCAGGACGTCCGCTACCACCCGCGCGGTATTGGCGCCGACTTCACCCGCCGCCTTGATCGCGCCGTCAACGGCGGCCTTTGCAATGCGACCTGCGCTTTCACCCGTCTCGGCCGCAGCCTCCACGACGCCGTCGACGGCGCGTCTTGCCACGGCTCCGACGTCCGCGCCGACTGCAGCTGCATGTCTGATGACCGTCCTGACCGTCTCGGCTGCGGCTGTGGCGACATCGCCGCCCACCTCGTGCACTCCCAGTATCACACCCTTCGCAATGCTCTTGGTGCTCGCGATCAACCCGGTGCCGACCTGCTCGGTCGCCTGCACGGCGCCGGTGACGACGTCGCGCACCACGACCACCAGTTCATCGGCGACCGTTCCCGTGGCACCGAGGGTGCCCGAAACCGTGGAGCGGACGAGGACGACCATCTCTCCCTCGATCCTGCTCAGCGTCGTAAGGCTGTTGAAGATTCCATCTCTGACAGCACTCCCCGCTCGGCCCAGGGTGACTGGCGCTGCTGCGGGAAGCGGTTGGGCCGGGTGCGACTTGCGCAGTGGAGCTGCGCGCCTGCCGGGTCTCGCGGTAATCGTCCGCGGCGCGCGCGGCTTTACGCTCTTGGTTGCCATTTGGAGCCTCGCTTTCATCGTTGCACTTCTCTCCTACCACTGAAGGCCGGACGATCGGCAAGCCCATCGACACGATGTGGCTCGCATCGGTGACGATCGTCGGCACTCTCGCCTGCGGCCGAACCCGCTCGAAGAGGCAGGGCGAGCTGGCCCAGGTTGCCTGATCCGTCGCATTTCCCATCTCTCCGTGCTAGTTATTCTCACGGTCCTTTTCCTGGCCCTGTTTGGGTTCCTGCGGGGGTCCCTTGCCTTGCGCTCCCTTGTCCTGACCTTGCGCCTTGGGTTCCTTCTGCTCACGTGGGGCCGGCGCCTGCTTGGGCTGCGCGCCCGGGGCCGGTGTCGCGCCCTGTTGGGGAGGCGCCGGCTTGGCGACGGGCTTCTGAACCTCTCCTGCTGCCTTTTGCTGCGGTTGGCCGCGCGGCGCCGGTGCAGCGCCTTGCTGCACGGGTGCCGGGGCGGGGGCGGGCTTCTGAACTTCTCCTCTGCCTGCCTTCTGCTGCGGCTGAACCTGCGGGGCTGGTGCGGCCCCCTGCTGCGCGGGCGCCGGGGCGGGGGCGGGCTTCTGAATTTCTCCTCTACCCGCCTTCTGCTGCGGCTGAACCTGCGGGGCTGATGCGGCCCCCTGTTGCGCGGGTGCCGGGGCGGGGGGGGGCTTACTAACTTCTCCCCTACCTGCCTTCTGCTGCGGCTGAACCTGCGGGGCCGGTGCGGCGCCCTGCTGCACGGGTGCCGGGGGGGGCTTCTGAACCTCGCCCGCTGGCCTTTGCTGCGGCTGACCACGCGGGGCGGGTGCGCCGCCTTGCGGGGCCGGCGCCGGCTGGCTCTGCGCGCGCTGCGCCTGATAGTGCTGCTGAACTGCCGCATCGTGCGGCTGGTACCGGTAGTGCTGGCTTTGAAGCGCCTGCTGCTGTTCCACGTGCGGATACCGGTTCCCCGAATATTGCCGCTGGTATGTCGGCAGTGGGGCGGGCGCGGGCACCGCGTTGCGGTTCCAGTTGTCCCATCCGCTGTGGCCACGCTCCCAATCATTGCCCCAGTGCTCGCCCCAGCGCGGCGGCGCGTCCGAGCGCCACCCGTGAAAGTACCCAGGAGCGTGCCGGTAATAGCGCACGGGGACGCGCAGGATGAACAGCGGCACCGCTGCGGGGTTCACCAGCGCCCAGGGCCCGTTGTACCAGGAGCTCGCGTACCAGTTGTCCTGCTGGTAGACCCAGTACATGCCATCGTAGAAGAAGTAGTTCGAATTCACCTGCGGAGCGTAGTAGACCGGGTAGCCGGGCACACGGACCAGTTCCGGATACAGCGCCAGGTTGATCCCGATGCTGACACCCGGAAGCCCGATGCCGACGCTCAGCTGAGCGTCGGCCGAAGTGATCGAGCAAAGCAGCATCCACAGCACAATGAGTCCGTAGCGCATCGTTTCTCCTTCAGTTGAGTGTCCTGGCGCCGCGTTCGCCGCCTCGTCCGTCCGTCAGGAGCAGTCATGCCTTCATCGCTACGTTATCCATCGGCCTCGCTCCCGTCGGTGCGGTGTCGCACACATGCCGGATGCCCGGACGAGCGCGCATGCCGCAATGCGCGCGGATGCCGGGCCGGCCCCGATAGGGACGATGCGCAGGCTGGCCCGCCAGCGCCCGTCACTTGACGCGCATGTCGTTCTTGACGGACTTGACGCCGGGCACGGCGCGCGCAACCTCGACCGCCTTGCTGATGTTCGCCTGCGAGCTGACGAAGCCGCTCAGTTGCACCACGCCCTTGAAGGTCTCGACGTTGATTTCCGCGGACTTCAGCGTCGGTTCGTTCAGCACGGCCGCCTTGACCTTCGACGTAATGACGGTGTCGTCGAAGTACTCTCCGGTCCCCTCCTGCTTGGGCGTCGATGCACAGCCCAGAAAGGACGTCAGCACGAGCATGAGAAAGAAAGTGGAAAAACGCTTGAGTTGTGTCATGCCTGGTTCCCCAGATGAATGATGGATCTACACATGTTTCCGACGCCTGACTCGGGGAGAAAGACTTCTTTCGACCACGATTGCGTCGGTCGCTCCGCGTCCGGTTCCCTCCATTCGACAGGCAATCCCCCGAAGGTGGGGCCGAACCGGCACGCTACAGCCTGCCCAACAGCAGCAGTACGACCACTACCACGAGCACCACCCCGAGAATGCCGCTGGGACCGTAGCCCCAGCTCCTGCTGTGGGGCCAGGTCGGAATCACACCGAGCAGCATCAGTATCAGAACTATCAGCAGAATGGTTCCTAGACTCATTTGTCGTCTCCTCGTTCAGACAGCCTGCCTGCGGATGCGCCGCGCGCCCGCGACGCACAGCACCGCCAGCCAACATGACCGTCGTGAATTTCGCGAACCGCTTCGGCCGGAAGTGTCGAGCCCCTTTCGGCGCCCGATCAGGCGACTCACCTAGGGATCCGGTTGCGATTGGGGTCGCCCGATCCCTTGCCAATGCACATCCCTTCACCGGCGCATTGCGCACCGAGACTCTCGCGGCACTCGCGACACACTTTCCGCTGCCGGCGACACGCCGACGTCGCGGACACGAGATGTGTTCAAGAATATTACCGGGTACGACCGCTCGTGTTGATCGTTATCAATGTCCGCCGGCGTACCTAGGGCAGGTCCCATGCGCTGCGGCAAGGTGTCGCACTGCCGGCAGTCGCAATTGAAATGGACGAGATGCGGAAACGCGGCGAAGAACGCGCTTGGCAGAGGTCATTGCGGTGGCGAGCGACCGATGTCGGCCGCATAAGCCGGATCTCGTTTCCGTCCCGGGCAAACGGCGGTGCCGGGAACCGCTTCGGTCTGATCCAGGGACAGGCCGGATGGCGCAGGGACGCGCATACTCCACGACACGGCCGCGGGACTGGAAAGGGGTGGGGTCAGGCGACTGCCGCTCGACCCTGGAAGGAAGATTGGCGAGGCGAGCATGGACAAGATCTGGCTGAAGCATTACCCGTCGGGCATTCCGCACGAAGTCGACACGTCGGCCTACGCGTCGCTGGCGGATGTGTTCGCGCAGAGTTGCACGCGCTTTCGCGACCGGCCTGCATTCAGCAGCATGGGAACGACGCGCACCTACGGCGAGATCGATCGCCAGACCCGCGCGTTCGGCGCGTTTCTGCAGAAGGGATGCGGGCTGGTCAAAGGCGACCGGCTGGCCATCATGATGCCGAACGTCCTCCAGTACCCTGTTGCGCTGTTCGGCGCGTTCCGCGCGGGTCTCGTCGTGGTCAACTGCAATCCGCTCTACACTCCGCGCGAGCTCGAGCACCAGCTCAAGGACTCGGGCGCGAAGGCGATTGTCGTCCTGGAGAATTTCGCCCACACGGTGCAGGAAGTCGTCGGCAGGACGCAGGTCGCGACGGTGATCACCACGGAGCTCGGCGACCTCTTCCCCCGGATGAAGGCGCTGCTCACGAATCTCGTGGTCAGGTACGCGAAGAAGATGGTCCGGCCATGGCATATCGACGGCGCGGTCGCATTCAATGCCGCCCTGGCCGCCGGCAGACGGCATGCGCTCGTCTCGGTGCCGCTGACGCAGGATGACATCGCGTTCCTGCAGTACACCGGCGGCACGACCGGGGTGCCGAAAGGCGCGATGCTTTCGCACGGCAACATGGTCGCGAACCTGCAGCAGATCTCGGCGTGGATCGGCCCCGAGTTCCGGGAAGGCACCGAAATCGTCGTCACCCCGCTGCCGCTCTATCACGTGTTCGCGTTGACGGCGAATCTGCTGACCTTTCTCAAGTGGGGTGCCCTCAACGTCCTCATCGCCAATCCGCGCGACATTCCCGGTCTCGTCGCTGAATTGGGCAAGGTGCCGTTTACCGCCATCACCGGCGTCAACACGCTCTTCAGCGCGTTGGTGAAGGATCCCGGCTTCGGCAGGATCGACACCCGTGCGCTGAAGGTCGCGTTCGGCGGCGGCATGCCGGTGCAGCGCGCCGTTGCGGAGCAATGGACGGCGATCACCGGCGCAAGCCTGATCGAGGGATACGGGCTGACGGAGTGTTCGCCCCTCGTGGCCGGAAACACTCTGGGCACCAGAGGGTATACGGGAACTGTCGGACTGCCGTTCCCGAATACCGAGGTCAGCATTCGGGACGAGGCAGGAGCCGAGCTGCCGATCGGCGATACCGGCGAGATCCACGTTCGCGGTCCGCAGGTCATGAAAGGCTACTGGAACCAGCCGGAGGAGACAGCGAAGGTGTTCACCCCCGACGGTTGGCTGCGTACCGGTGACATGGGCTTCATGGACGATACCGGGCGCATCAAGCTTACCGATCGCAAGAAGGACATGATCGTGGTGTCGGGCTTCAAGGTGTATCCGAACGAAGTCGAGGAGGTGGTGATGGCGCATCCGGGCGTGCTCGAGGTCGCCGCCATCGGTGCTCCGGACGAACGTGCGGGGCACGTCGTGATGATCGTCGTGGTCAGGCGCGACCCTGGGCTCGATGCCGAACAGCTGATCGCGCACTGCCGCCTGCATCTGACCGGCTACAAGGTGCCCCGTCACGTTCGCTTCCGCGACGAGCCGCTGCCCAAGAGCCCCGTCGGCAAGATCCTGCGCCGGCTCGTGCGGGAACCGATGGAGAGGGAGGCGGAGGTCACGCAGGCGTGACGATGACCGGCGGTGCGGGGAGGCTTTCGGCCGTCGGCGCGTGCGGCAATGCGGGAAAGGCACTCCGGCGCTCGCCGGCTGAATCGATCGCAATGTTGCGCATCGAGCGCGCGGCGCCAGGAGCGGCGCGGCGCGACCGGGCGAGCCCGCTAACCGGGCGGGGTGCCGTCCTTCCATTCCTCGTCGGAACGGAAGACGCGGACCACGCGCGTGCGCTTGCCGCCGGCGTACTTCTCCATTTGGACCATGACCGGGTAGAGCTCCGCGAGCCTGGCACGCGCGTCGTCCTCTTTCTCGAAGGTCAGGATGGCGCCATCGGCGCCGCGCACGTCCGACCAGAGCCCGCGTCCGTCTTCGACCTCGATCTTGAACATCGCCCTTCTCCTCATGCCGCGTTGCCGCGATGTTACCGCGATTCAACCGCAGAATCGCGAGGGCGCCGGAACGCCCGCATCCGCTACTTCAGGGCGTCGCGCACCCGTTCCAGCTTTCCGCGCACTTCCCCAGCCACGGCGACGATGGCGAGATTGTCGGTGAGCTCCAGCACGGCGATCGGGTCCATGAAGCCCACGTTGATCTCGGTGAGCACGCCGAAGCCTTCCGCCTTCAGGGCCGCGGTGACTTTCCCGACGATCGTATCCATCGAGCCCTGCACCGTAATGCCGTACCCGTAGCTGCTCATATTCGTTCTCCTCGCATGACGACGAGAAATCACGCTGCCGCTACGCACCGCGCAGCGTCCTATGTCTCCAGCGGGCCGGCCGTTGGCGCGAACGAGTAGAAGGGCGGCTGCGCGACCCTCCCACGCCAGGTTCAGCGCGAACGCCCACACTGCCCACTTGACGGCCTGCGGGGCGGACTGCGGACGCATCGGAGTGAAAGGTCGGCAATTTCGCCGGCGAGGGCATCATTCCGGACGACGCGCCGCCCTGCTGGTCCAGCATCGTCTGCATCATGTCGATGCGCTTCTCCATCACATGCATGTGGGTCGCCTGGTCGGCCGCCTTGCCGGTCTGCCCCGTCATCCCCGTGCGCCCGCCGCCAACCCCGGGCGTGGTGAAAGTGTCGAAGCCCTGTGGGACGACCTGCGCGGACTTGCGTGCCAGTTGCAACTCGCTGCGCTGGAAGCGCGGAACGCGGGAGAAGGCCTCGTTCCGGTCGTGCTGTGCAGCGCCGTCGTCGGCGCGCTGATGATCATCGCGTGGCTGGGCGTGGCGGTCGCGATGGCGCCGTGGCTGATCGAGAGTTGATTCCCGGCAATCGCACCCTTGTTGCCCGTCGCATTGCCGGATCGGCCTGGCGCCATAGGACTGCACGCTCGCGCGGCAACCGCCGTTGCGCACGTCGGACGACTACCGCGGATTAACGTAAGATTCGCAGGTGCGTGCACGCACGAAGCGCGATCGTCGATCGCGAGCTCGCACCAGTCAGCCGGTGAAAATTGAAGGCGAATGACAACGCGCGCATCGGGCAAGTGCTCCGGTCCCTCGCGCTCTCCCGAATCGAAAGATCGCTTCGTCGCAACAGTGACGAGCTGCCGCTGCGATCGGAGTTGTTCAGCGCCGATCAGATGGAGCAGCACGGCAAGGGGCTGGCGGCCGCCCACAAGTTGACTTCCCGCCGCGGGCCGGACCGGCTCCTGCCGCGACTCGCGGCGAACGAGGCCGTCCTGGTCGATGCCTGCAACCTGCTCACGGCGGCGGTGACGGCCAAGCGCCGCATCACGCCGGCGGGCGAATGGCTGCTCGACAACTTCTATCTGGTCGAAGAAGAGATCCGGACCGCGAAGCGGCACCTGCCCAGGGACTACAGCCGCGAGTTGCCGCGACTTGCGAGCGGTCCGTCGGCGGGGCTGCCGCGGGTCTACGACATTGCGCTGGAAACCATCGCGCACGGCGACGGGCGCGTGGATCCGGAAGGCCTCTGCCGCTTCGTCGCGGCCTATCAGACGGTCACGCCGGTCACGCTGGGCGAGCTGTGGGCGATCCCGATCATGCTTCGCCTGGCGTTGATCGAGAACCTGCGACGGGTCGCGACCGACGTCACCGCGGGCCGGGTCGATCGGGACCTCGCCGATGGCTGGGCCGACCAGATGAAGGAGGTCGCGCAGACGGACCCGAAGGGTCTGATCCTGGTGATCGCGGACATGGCACGTTCGGATCCGCCGATGACCACGGCGTTCGTGTCGGAGCTCTCGCGACGGCTGCAGGGACACGGTCCCGCGCTGGCGCTGCCGCTGACCTGGATCGAGCAGCGGCTGTCCGAATCGCATCTCACGATCGAGCAGCTGGTCCAGTCGGGCACCCAGCAGCAGGCCGCGAACCAGGTCTCGATCAGCAACAGCATCGGCAGTCTCCGCTTCCTGGGTGCGATGGACTGGCGGAAGTTCGTCGAGACGATGAGTGTCGTCGAGCAGAAGCTGCTCGAGGATCCGGGCGGGTTGTACGGCGCCATGGACTTCGTCACCCGCGATCGATACCGGCACGTGGTCGAGGAGCTCGCGAAACAGTGCGCGTTGCCGGAGCTCGAGGTGGCGCGCCACGCGATCCGGCTCGCTCACGAAGGCGCCGGCGGGAGCGATCCGGACCCGCGCAGGGCGCACGTCGGCTTCTATCTGATCGACGCCGGCAGGCCTGTGCTCGAACAGGACGTCCGTGCCTCGAGGTCGACCATCGCGGCGCTGACGCGGCTTGCGGCGCGTTGTCCGTCGTTCGTCTATCTCGGTGCCATCCTGACGCTCACCGGCCTCCTCTGCGCCGGCATGATCTGGACGGCGCTTGCGAACGGGCCGTCCAACGCGACGCTGGCCTTGGTCGTCGTCGTTTCACTGCTCACGACCAGTCAACTTGCGGTGGCCCTGGCGAACTGGTTCCTGACGTTGCTGGTGACGCCCCGGCCGCTGCCGCGCATGGACTTTTCGCCGGGCATCCCGGTGGAATCGCGCACGCTGGTGGCAATTCCCGCCATGCTGAGCAGCGAAGGAGGCATCGGGGAGCTTGCCGAAGCGCTGGAAGTCCGCTTCCTGGCCAACCAGGACGCGAACCTGCACTTCGCATTGCTGACGGATTTTCTCGACGCCGGCGAGGAGACGAGGCCCGAGGATTCCCGCCTGCTGCAGCTGGCGGAGGAGAAGATCAGGGCATTGAACCAGAAGTATGGCGCAGCGCAGCGATCCGCGGCCGCGACGGCTCCGGGAGACCCCTTTTACCTTTTCCATCGTCACCGCGTCTGGAATCCGCAGGAGCGGGTCTGGATGGGCTACGAGCGCAAGCGAGGCAAGCTCGGCGACCTCAATGCGCTCCTGCGGGGCCGCGAGGGCGCGCGCAAGCGCTTCCTGTCCATCGTTGGCGAGACCGCGGCGCTTGCGGGCGTGAAGTACGTCATCACGCTCGATACCGACACCGAGCTCCCGCGCGATGCGGCCCGGGAGCTGGTGGGCGCGATGGCGCACCCGTTGAACCGCGCGCACTACGACGAGACGCGGCAGCGGGTCACCCGCGGATACGGCATCCTGCAGCCCCGCGTTGCGACGAGCCTGCCGGGATCCAACCGATCGCGGTACGCGCGCCTGTTCGGAGGAGATGCGGGCATCGACCCGTACACGCGCACCGTTTCCGACGCCTACCAGGACGGATTCGGTGAAGGTTCGTTCATCGGCAAGGGCATCTATGACGTCGACGCTTTCGAGCTCGCGCTCGCTGGGCGGTTTCCCGAAAATCGCATTCTGAGCCACGATCTGCTGGAGGGAAGCTATGCGCGATCGGGACTCATCACCGACGTCCAGCTGTACGAGGACTATCCGTCGCGCTACAGCGGCGACGTGAGCCGCCGCCGCCGCTGGATTCGCGGGGACTGGCAAGTCGCCGGGTGGCTGTCGCGGCGGGTTCCCGATGCGCAGGGAGCGCACCCGAGGAATCCGCTGTCGCTGCTGTCGCAATGGAAGCTTTTCGACAACCTGCGCCGCAGCCTCGTTCCTCCCGCGTTGCTCCTGCTTCTGCTGCTGGGCTGGACGCTTCTGGCACCTGCGTGGTGGTGGACGGCGGCAGTGCTCGGCATTCTGCTCGTCCCGTCGCTGATCGCCTCGCTGCTGGACCTGCTGCGAAAACCCGACGAAGTGCCGCTTGCGCAACACCTCGCGTTCGCGTCTCGTGCGGCGTTGCGGCGCCTGGCCCAGATCGCCTTTTCGCTCGCGTGTCTCCCTTACGAGGCCTACTTCAGCGCCGAGGCGATCCTGCGCACGCATTGGAGGATCCTCGTCACGCATCGGCGGCTGCTCGAATGGACGCCGTCCGGCGGGCAGGAAGGCCGCGACGGCGCCACGCTTGCCGCATCCTTCCGGTCGATGTGGTTCGCGCCGGCGGTCGCCGCCGGTGCGGCGGGCGGCCTGGTGTCGACGCATCCCGCCGCGCTGCCTGTGGCGGCACCGTTCCTGCTGATGTGGCTCGTCGCGCCGGTCCTCGCGTGGTGGATCAGCCGTCCGCTCGCGCCGCGCGTGGCGAGGCTCACCCTGGATCAGACGGCCTTCCTGCGCAAGCTCGCCCGCCGGACCTGGGCCTACTTCGAGACCTTCGTCGGACCAGCCGATCACTGGCTGCCGCCCGACAACGTCCAGGAGGTCCCCGCCGGCACGGTCGCGCACCGCACATCGCCGACCAACATGGGCATGGCGCTGCTCGCCGACCTGGCCGCCTACGATTTCGGCTTCCTGCCTGCCGGACGACTGGTCGAGCGCATCACCAATGCGCTGCAAACAATGAGCTCGCTCGACCGGCATCACGGGCACTTCTACAACTGGTACGACACGCAATCGCTCGAGCCGCTGGCGCCCCGGTACATTTCGTCGGTCGACAGCGGAAACCTGGCGGGTCATCTGCTGACGTTGAGAGCAGGCCTTTCGAGCCTGCCCGACGACCGGATCCTGGAATTGCGCCTGTTTGCCGGCTTCGTGGACACTGCGCGAGTGCTCGTCGACTCGCTTGGCGCCGATGTTCCGGCGGCGGTCGCGCAGCTTTGCCGCGATCTCGACTCGGCATTCGACGCGCGGCCCGCCACGGCCGCCGCCGCGCTGCGCTGGCTCAACCGGCTGGGCGCGGCAATCGCTGCCGCTGCCGCCGACATCGCCGGTCGGACCGGGACAGGGGAAGCTCCGGCAGCCACCGAAGCGCATGCGTGGGTGCAGGCGCTCGACCTGCAATGCCGAAGCGCCCGCGACGAATTGTTGCTGTTCGCGCCTTGGCTGGAGCTGCCGGCTCTCGAAGAGACGCTGGCCGAGCTCCCGGTTCTGGCGCGGGTCCCGACGCTGCGCGAGCTGGCGAACCTGATGCCGGCGTTGATGCCGCAGATCGCGCGCCTGCGGGAAACGACGGCGACGGATGCGCAGCGCGACCGTCTGGACGAGATGGCGCGGCTCGCCGGCACCGCCAGCGCGCACGCGGCGGGGCGCATCGAGGCGATCGAACGTATCGCATCGCAATGCGCGGAGCTCGCGCGCATGGAATTCGGCTTCCTCTACGACGGTGCGCGGCATCTGTTCGCCGTCGGATACAACGTCGACGAACGCCGGCGGGACCCGAGCTGCTACGACCTGCTCGCCTCGGAAGCCCGGCTCTCGACCTTCGTCGCCATCGCGCAGGGCCAGGTTCCCCAGGAGAGCTGGTTCGCGCTGGGGCGGCTGCTGACGTCCGCCGGGGGCCGGCCGATCCTGCTGTCCTGGAGCGGCTCGCTGTTCGAGTACCTGATGCCCTCGCTGGTGATGCCGACCTACGAGAACACGCTTCTCGACGAGACCTGCCGGGCCGCAGTGGACCGGCACATCGCCTACGGCAAGCAGCTCGGCGTGCCGTGGGGCATGTCGGAATCGGGCTACAACACGGTCGACGCGAGCCTCAATTACCAATACCGCGCGTTCGGCGTGCCGGGGCTCGGGCTGAAGCGCGGCCTCGCCGAGGACGTCGTCGTCGCGCCTTACGCGTCGGTGCTGGCGCTCATGGTCGCACCCGAGGCGGCGTGCCAGAACCTGCAGCGGCTGGCCGGTGGCGGCCTGGCGGGACAGTTCGGCCTCTTCGAGGCGATCGACTACACACCCTCGCGCGTGCCGCGAGGACAGACGGGCGCCGTGGTGCGGTCGTTCATGGCGCACCACCAGGGCATGAGCCTGCTCGCCCTCGGACATCTGCTGCTCGACCGCGCGATGCAGAAGCGCTTCGCGTCGGACCCGCTGTTCCAGGCGACCCTTCTGCTGCTGCAGGAGCGCATCCCGAACTCGGTCGCATTCTTTCCGCACGTCGCCCAGCTCGCGAGCATCCGTGCGAGCGGCAGCGAGGCGGATACGCCGATTCGCGTCATCGCGAACCCGGCCACGCCGATTCCCGAAGTGCAGCTGCTGTCGAACGGCCGCTACCACGTCATGGTCACCGGCGCCGGCGGCGGCAGCAGCCGCTGGAAGGATCTTGCGATCACGCGCTGGCGGGAAGACGCCACCTGCGACAACTGGGGCACGTTCTGCTACGTCCGCGACGTCGCGAGCGGCGAGTTCTGGTCGACCGCGCACCAACCCACGGGCCGGCGCGCGGAACGCTACGAGGCGATATTCTCGGAGGGGCGCGCTGAATTCCGTCGCCGCGACCACGCGCTGGACATCCATACCGAGATCGCCGTCTCGCCCGAGGACGACATCGAGCTGCGCCGCGCGCGCATCGTCAACCGCTCGCGGACCCGCAGGGTCGTCGAGGTCACCAGCTATTCGGAAATCGTCCTGGCGCCGCCCGCGGAGGATTCCATTCATCCGGCGTTTTCCAACCTGTTCGTCCAGACCGAAATCGCGCGTCGTGCGCAGGCGATCCTGTGCACGCGGCGGCCGCGTTCGCCCGGCGAGCACGCGCCATGGATGTTCCACCTGATGGCCGTGCACGGCGCGACGGCCACCGACGTTTCCTACGAAACGGATCGCATGCGCTTCATCGGCCGCGGCAACACGCCCGCGGTGCCGCAGGCGATGCGCGATCCCGCGCCGCTCTCCGGCAGCGAGGGCTCGGTGCTCGACCCGATCGCCGCCATCAGGGTCCAGGTCACGCTCGAACCGGAGCAGACCGCGACGATCGACATGGTCTACGGGGTCGCCGAGACCCGGTTTGCCGCAATCGGCCTGGTCGAGAAATACATGGATCCGCATCTCGCGGATCGCGTCGTCGAGTTGGCATGGACGCAGGCCCAGGTCGTGCTGCACCAGATCAACGCCACCGAAGCCGACGCACGACTCTACGCGCGCCTTGCCAATTCGATCCTCTTCGCGAACGCGTCGCTGCGTGCCGAGGCCGGGGTCATCGCGCGGAATCGCCGCGGGCAATCCGGGCTGTGGGGCTATGCGATCTCCGGGGACCTGCCGATCGTACTGCTGCGCATCGCCGATGCGGCGAACATCGATCTGGTCCGCCAGCTGGTGCAGGCGCACGCCTACTGGCGCCTCAAGGGGCTGGCGGTGGACCTCGTGATCTGGAACGAGGACCAGGCCGGATACCGGCAATTGCTTCAGGACCAGATCCTGGGGCTGATCGCAGCGCGCGTCGAGGCCCAGATGATGGACAGGCCCGGCGGGATCTTCGTCCGGCGCGGCGACCAGATATCCGAGGAGGATCGCGTCCTGCTCGAGTCGGTGGCGCGCGTGGTGGTCTCCGACGGCAGGGGCACGCTCGCCGAGCAGATCGGCGGGCGCGCGTTGCCGGGCGTGCGCGCACCGAGGCTCGTCCCGGAGCGGGCGCACCGGATCGAACCCGTTGCGCCCGAAGGTCCGGAGCGGGAACTGATTCTCGGCAACGGGCTCGGCGGATTCACGCCCGACGGGACCGAGTACGTCATTGCGACGGATCGGGACCACCTGACGCCGGCGCCCTGGGTCAACGTCCTTGCCAATCCGCACTTCGGCACGATCGTCTCCGAAAGCGGCGGCAGCTATACTTGGGGCGAGAACGCCCACGAGTTCCGCATCACGCCCTGGAGCAACGATCCGGTCAGCGATGCGGGCGGCGAAGCGTATTACCTGCGCGACGAGGAGACTGGGCATTTCTGGTCCGCCACGCCGCTTCCGGCACGCGGCCGGACGCCCTATGTCACGCGGCACGGATTCGGCTACACGGTTTTCGAACACGACGAGGACGGGATCCGCACGGAACTGTGGGTCTACGTGGCGCAGGACGCCGCGGTCAAGTTCGCGGCGCTGAAGATCCGCAACGCGTCGGGGCGGTCGCGGCGGATCTCCGTGACGGGATACGTCGAATGGGTGCTGGGCGACCTGCGGCCGAAATCGGTGATGCACGTCGTCACCGAAAGGGACGGCAAGTCCGGCGCGCTGTTCGCCCGCAATCCCTACAGCACCGAATTCTGCGAACGCGTGGCGTTTTTCGACGTCGATGACACGACGCGGACGGTGACCTGCGACCGCGCGGAGTTCATTGGGCGCAATGGCACGCTGGCCGCACCGGCGGCGATGAGGCGCACGCGGCTTACGGGCAGGGCGGGTCCGGCGCTCGACCCTTGCGCGGCGATCCAGGTGACGCTCGAACTGGCGGCGGAAGGCGAGCGCGACGTGACGTTCAGGCTCGGCGTCGGGCGGGACGCCGACGACGCCAGGGGTCTGGTGCAGCGGTTCCGCGGCGGGATGGCCGCGGGATCCGCGCTCGACGAGGTGCGGCGACAGTGGCAGCAGACGCTGGGCGCCGTACGCGTCGAGACTCCGGACGAAGCGCTCGACGTGCTTTGCAACGGCTGGCTCCTCTACCAGACGCTGGCGTGCCGGCTGTGGGCGCGAAGCGGCTTCTACCAGTCCGGAGGCGCGTTCGGTTTTCGCGATCAGCTCCAGGATGTCCTGGCCCTTGTCCACGCCGAGCCGCGCCTGACCCGCGCGCAGCTCCTGCTGTGCGCGAGCCGGCAGTTCGTGGAGGGAGACGTCCAGCACTGGTGGCATCCGCCGTCCGGTCGCGGCGTGCGAACGCAATGCTCGGACGACTATCTGTGGCTGCCGCTCGCGACCGCCCGCTACGTGCTGGCCACGGGAGACACGGGCGTCCTCGACGAGCCGGCCGCCTTCCTCGACGGCCGACCGGTCAACCCGGGGGAAGATTCGTACTACGACCTGCCTGCCCGATCCACCGAGGTCGCGACCCTGTACGAGCATTGCGTGCGCGCCATCCTGCATGGACTCCGGTTCGGCAGCCACGGCTTGCCGCTGATCGGCTCGGGCGATTGGAACGACGGGATGAACCTCGTGGGGATCGAAGGCAAGGGCGAGAGCGTCTGGCTCGCGTTCTTCCTCTGCTCGGTGCTGACGCAGTTCGCCAAGGTCGCGCGCCTGCGGGGCGACCTTGCGTTCGCGGAACGTTGCGATGAAGAAACGACCGAGCTCGCGACGAACATCGAAAGGCACGGCTGGGACGGTGCGTGGTACAGACGCGCGTACTTCGACGACGGCTCGCCGCTCGGGTCGGCAGGAGACGCCGAGTGCCGAATCGATTCGATCTCGCAGAGCTGGTCGGTGCTGTCCGGAATCGGGGATGCAAAGCGTTCACGCGCTGCGATGAACGCCGTCGATCAGCAGCTCGTCCGTCGCGACGACGCGCTCATCCAGCTCCTCGCGCCGCCCTTCGACCGGTCGAAGCGGTATCCCGGCTACATCAGGGGCTACGTGCCGGGCGTCCGCGAGAACGGCGGCCAGTACACCCACGGCGCGATCTGGGCCGTGATGGCGTTCGCGGCACTGGGGGACGCACGCCGCGCCTGGGAGCTGATGCGCATGATCAACCCCGTCAACCACGGCCGAACGGCCGAGGGTGCGGCAGTCTACCGGGTGGAGCCGTATGTGGTCGCGGCCGACGTGTACGCCATGGCGCCCCACACCGGCCGGGGCGGCTGGTCGTGGTACACCGGCTCGGCCGGGTGGATGTACCGGCTGATCGTGGAGTCGCTGCTTGGTGTGGAACTGGCCGTCGACCGGCTCCGTTTCTCGCCCTGCCTGCCGGCAGACTGGAAGGAGTTCAAGCTGCACTACCGCTATCGGGAAACGGTGTATCACGTCACCGTCGCGCAGACCGAGACCGCGGATCCGATGCCCGCTGTGTGGGTCGACGGCGAACGGCAAGCTGACAACGCGGTTCCACTGGTGAATGACCTCGTCGAGCACGCGGTCCACGTTCTCGTGCGAAGCTCGTCCGCAGCGTAGACGCGCCGCGCGGGTGTCGAAGGGCGAGGAGTTCGTTGCCGGCGTCACGCCCGGTACGTTGGCAATCGGGAAGATTCGCTTATGAAGTCATTCTTGCGGGGAACACTCGCGGTGGCGCTGGCTGGGTTCGCGCTTGCGCTCGCCGGCCGCGGTGGGACGGCGGCGACTCGCCCGCAGCGCCGGCACCGACGACCATCGCGCCGCCGCTGGCGCTCCCAGGACCCTACACGGTGGCGTGCAGCAACGTCGCGCAGGACTTCGGCCGGGTCGCTCCCGGCGAGGACGCAAAGGGGTACTGGGAAGGCTCGCCCGCGGCGCCGCGGGCTTCAATGACCGCGCGCAATCGGCGATCGTGGACGGAGGCTCCTGGGAGGACGGGCGTCGTCGCTTCGCGTCGACTGTGGGTCAGCCTTTCCGGCAGTCGTGCGGCAGGTACCGCGCGGGAATGTCGACGGGGACGCATATCCAGCGAACGCGCTCGTCGCGGTCCCGCGTGGGAGCGAGCAGAATCGACCTGCCGGCCACTTCGGGAACCGACGGGCCGAGCGCGAGGCGCACGCGGCCGTTCTCCAGGCTGACGTTCACGGCCCCGAGGAACTCGGTGCCTCGCTCGCGACCGATGATCTCGTAGTTGGGCGCGATCAACGACGATCTCACGAACCCCCATCCTTCCTCGACCTGCCGCTGCAG
>Ga0209048_10001202_pt1 | contig 26913 bp, 24 predicted proteins | sample FrelakmetCRP12CR_FD_187146 | JGI IMG/M metagenome (GOLD analysis project Ga0209048, IMG submission 187146) | Freshwater lake sediment microbial communities from the University of Notre Dame, USA, for methane emissions studies - CRP12 CR (SPAdes)... | ecosystem: Environmental > Aquatic >... | reverse complement strand
CGACGAGGAAGACCCGGCCGAGGTCGAGGCGAGCAAGTTCGACCTCGCCTACATCCAGCTCGACGGCAACATCGGCTGCCTGGTCAACGGCGCGGGCCTGGCGATGGCGACGATGGACACGATCAAGCTCTTCGGCGCCGAGCCGGCCAACTTCCTCGACGTCGGCGGCGGCGCGACGGCGGAGAAGGTCACCGAGGCGTTCAAGATCATGCTCGCCAGCCCCAAGGTGAAGGCGATCCTCGTCAACATCTTCGGCGGGATCATGCGCTGCGACACCATCGCCGAGGGCATCGTCGCTGCCTGCAAGGCGGTCAACCTTAGCGTGCCGCTGGTGGTGCGGATGAAAGGCACGAACGAGGACATCGGCAAAAAGATCCTGGCCGACTCCGGCCTGCCGATCATCAGTGCCGACTCGATGGCCGAAGCCGCCCAAGCCGTGATGGCCGCCCTCAAGTAAGCGCGCAAGGAAATCAACATGTCTATCCTGATCGACAAGGACACCAAGGTCATCACCCAGGGTATCACCGGCAAGACGGGCCAGTTTCACACCCGCATGTGCCGCGACTACGCGAACGGCAGGAACTGCTTCGTCGCCGGCGTCAACCCGAAGAAGGCGGGCGAGGACTTCGAGGGCATCCCGATCTTCGCCAGCGTTAAGGACGCGAAGGCGAAGACGGGCGCGACGGTGAGCGTGATCTACGTGCCGCCGGCCGGCGCGGCGGACGCGATCTGGGAGGCGGTCGAGGCCGAACTCGACCTCGCGATCTGCATCACCGAAGGCATCCCGATCAAGGACATGCTGATCGTGCGCAACAAGATGCTGGCGCGGGAGGCGGCGGGAGGCAAGAAGACGCTGCTGCTCGGCCCGAACTGCCCCGGGCTGATCACGCCCGACGAGATCAAGATCGGCATCATGCCGGGGCACATCCACAAGAAGGGCCGTGTCGGGGTCGTCAGCCGCTCGGGCACGCTGACCTACGAGGCGGTGGCGCAGCTCACCGACATCGGCCTTGGGCAGTCGAGTGCGGTTGGCATCGGCGGCGACCCGATCAACGGCCTCAAGCACATCGACATCATGAAGCTCTTCAACGACGATCCGGGCACCGATGCGGTGATCATGATCGGCGAGATCGGCGGCCCCGACGAAGCCAACGCCGCGGTCTGGTGCAAGGCGAACATGAAGAAGCCCATCGTCGGCTTCATCGCCGGGGTCACCGCGCCGCCGGGCAAGCGCATGGGCCACGCCGGCGCGCTGATCTCGGGCGGAGCAGACACCGCCGACGCCAAGCTTGCAATCATGGAGGAATGCGGCTTCACGGTGACGCGCAACCCGTCGGAGATGGGCAAGCTGCTCAAGGCTCTGCTGTAGCGTAGCGTGGCGCGCGGCGTCGTTCGGCGCGGCAAGGCGCCGGTCCGGCACCTGAACCGACTTCGTCGGCACTCCACGAATGACACGAGTCGACGCCGGTGGAACAACTCATGATGTCCGAGTTCTGGGTCGCGATCGGGCAGATCATCCTGATCGATATCCTGCTCGGCGGCGACAACGCGGTGGTGATCGCGCTGGCATGCCGCGAGTTGCCGGTCGCGCAGCGCACCTGGGGGATTCTTTGGGGAACCGTCGGCGCGATCGCGCTGCGCGTCATCTTGATCTTCTTCGCGCTGACGTTGTTGGCGATTCCCTATCTGAAGATCGTCGGCGGCGCACTGCTGCTGTGGATCGGCGCCAAGCTGCTCGTGCCCGATGCGGAGGAAGGCAACGGGCAGATCCAGGCGAACGAGAAGCTCTGGGCTGCCGTGAAGGCGGTGATCGTCGCTGACCTGGTGATGAGTTTCGACAACGTGATCGCGATCGCTGGCGTCGCCGAGGGCGCGTCAGGGCAGCACAGGATAGCGCTGGTGATCGTCGGCGTGCTGGTAAGCATCCCCGTCATCGTCACGGGCAGCCAGTTCCTCATCAGGCTCATGGACCGCTTTCCGGCCATTGTCACTCTCGGCGGCATGCTCCTCGGCTGGATCGCCGGCACGCTGGTGGCGACCGACCCGGCGCTCTTGCCGATCTTGCCTTCCGACGCGGCTCGCACGCCCGGAGGACCGCCCGAGGTCGCCGACGCGGTGCGCTATGGCGCCGGTGCCATCGGCGCCATCCTTGTCTACCTGGCCGGCAAGTGGATTGCGTCGCGTCGCCACGGCGCGCCTCGCGCCGCGGCGTGAGGCTGCGCAGCGTCCGGCTATTGAGTGAACGACCATGGCGCGAGTGACCGACGGGGACTCGAATCTGACGGCGTTCGCGTTGCTGGTGTTGGTGGGCTGTATCGCGCTCGTGGGCGGGTGGTGGCGTGCCCGCCGCGCGGTGCGTCCGCGAGTGCAAGCGCAGCTTGAGTCGGCCATCGCACCGCTCGCCACAGGCGCTGGACCAGCACCGACGCCGCCGATGCGCCAGGACCGCGCAGCGCTCGGCCGCTACCGCGTCGAACGCGAGATAGGGCGCGGTGCCATGGGTGCGGTGCTGCTGGCGCGCGACCTGGGGAGCGGACGCTTCGTGGCACTCAAGACCGTGGCGCTGGGCGGAGAGTTCGATCAACACGCGCTGGCCGAGGTGCGCCAGCGCTTCTTGCGTGAAGCCGAGACCGCCGGACGTCTACGGCACCCGGACATCGTCGCGGTCTGCGAAGCGGGGGAGGACCAGGGGCTGGTCTACATGGCAATGGAATACGTTCAGGGGCACGACCTGCAGCGCCATACGCTGCAGGCCGGGCTGCTGCCCGTGCCGGTGGTGCTGCATCTTGCCGCACGAGTGGCCGACGCACTCGCATACGCGCACCGCCAGGGCGTCGTGCACCGCGACATCAAGCCGGCCAACGTGATGATCGATCTTGATGCTGACACGGTCAAGGTGATGGACTTCGGGATCGCCCGCATCGCCGATTCGAGCCGTACCCGGACCGGTGTGGTTCTCGGCACACCGTCGTTCATGTCGCCCGAGCAGCTGGCCGGGCAGCGTGTCGATGGCCCTAGCGACCTCTATTCACTCGGCGTGATGCTGTTCCAGTTGCTGTGCGCTCGCCTGCCTCACGAGGCCAGCTCGATGGCAGCACTGATGAGCCAGATCGCCCACGAGCGCGCACCCGACATCCGCAGCCTGCGCCCGGACCTGCCCGAAGCGCTCGCCGACTTGGTGGCCCGGGTGCTCGAGAAGCGCCCCGAGCTGCGCCCGTCGGACGGTCACCAGCTCGCGCTCGATCTGCGCCGGATCGCCGCGTCGGTCGAGGCCTGCGCGGCGCCGCGGGTACCCCCCGAGGCAGGCGTGTTCGTGCCAGTCGTGAAGTTTTCACGCGACGATCCGGGGCACAATTCAGCCGCTTGATGCCTCGCCACACAGGATGAACCGTCTTCTTCATATCGACGAGCCTTCGCGCGTGCGCGCGGATTGCTGCCCGATGGGCCGCCGGACTCTCTCGCGACACGTGAGCAGATCGGGTTCCTCTGCACTCGCCGTGGGGGACCGGGCGTTGACATGACCCTTGAATTCTTCAGCGCGACCGATACCGGCCGCGCGCGCAACAACAACGAAGATTCAGTGGCTGTGCACGAAGGCGCGCAGCTGCTTGTGCTGGCCGACGGAATGGGTGGTTACAACGCCGGCGAGGTGGCCAGCAGCATGGCCACGTCGTTCATCAAGAGCGAACTCGGCCGCTGGCTGGAGGAGGCCTCGGAGAACGCTACCGACGCCGAGGTGCGGCGTGCGATGGACATCTGCGTCGACAACGCCAACCGTGCGATCTTCAACGCCGCCAACTCCAACCCGCAGTACGCCGGCATGGGGACCACGCTCGTGGTTGCGGTGTTTCGCGCCGGGCGTCTGTTGCTGGGGCATGTCGGCGACTCGCGCGCCTACCGATTGCGCGGAGGGCGGTTGACCCAGGCGACGCGCGACCATTCACTGCTGCAGGAGCAGATCGACGCCGGCCTGATCACCGCCGAGCAGGCGTCGTTCTCGTCGAACAAGAACCTCGTGACGCGCGCAGTCGGCGTCGAAGACACCGTGCTGCTCGAAACCCATGTGCACGACGTGATGCCGGGCGACACCTACCTATTGTGCTCGGACGGACTATCGGACATGCTCGACGACGAGAGCATCGGGCAAATCCTGCAGGGCAGCGAATCACTGCCCGCGGCCGGCGCGGCGTTGATCGATGCCGCCAACGATGCCGGAGGAAAAGATAATATTGCGGTCATTCTGGCGCGAGTGGGTGTGAGCGCCACGGCTGCGCGCTCGTGGTGGCCGTTTCGGCGCTAGGCGAGCGGCACGCGACAACCTGACGACGCAGCGGAATCGGGCACGGGAAAATTAGGGGGCAAGCATGGGCAAGTTGGTGGTAGCGCTGGACGGTGTGGTGATCAAGGAGGTACAGATCACCAAGGACAAGACTACGCTCGGCCGGCGTCCGTACAACGACATCGTGATCGACAACCTGGCTGTGAGCGGCGAGCATGCCGTGCTGCAGATGGTGGGTGCCGATGTGTTCATAGAAGATCTGAACAGCACTAACGGTACCTACATCAACGGCAAGGCGATCAAGAAGCAATTGCTCGCCCACAACGACACGGTGGAAATCGGCAAGTACAAGATCAAGTACATGGTCGATGAAGGCACCGATTACGAGCGGACCTTGATCCTCAAGCCGGGAGCGACGCCCTCACCGTCCGCCGCCGGGCACTCCAACTTCGGCGGGCTGCCGGCGTCCACCACGGCGATGATCAAGGTGCTCAACGGTGCCGCCGCCGGACGCGAAGTGAACCTGACCAAGGTCGTCACCACCGTTGGCAAGCCCGGCGTGCAGGTGGCCTCGATCACCAAACGACCGACCGGATACGTGTTTGCGCACGTCGAGGGCGCGGCGCGTCCCACGGTCAACGGCAATCCGCTCGTCGGCGAAACGGTGCCGCTGCGTAACGGTGACGTGATCGAGCTTGCTGGAACCCAGATGCAATTCGTGCAGACCTGAACGCGCGACGTGCCTGTCAGGCCCGCGTGACGCATTTCACGAAGCAATCCGAGACGCAAGGGCAACCCCAGGATCGCGCGGTAAACGCGACTTTCGCGACTTGCGCCGCCTGCATGCTGTCCGCACCATAGCGACCGGGCATACCCAGCGGGGGCATGCCTGCTTACCAGCCCGCCCATACTTCTATTACTGCCGCATCGCGCCCTGGTCGGGCCTGGCGTGCCGCCGGCGTCTCCTATGACGAAACTTCGGGACATCGCCCCAGGCTACAACGCACTGCAGCGCCTGCGCGGGCGGAGCGGTCGATGCTGATTCGCGTGCTTGGGTGTTCTGGCGCGATCGCAGCCGGCTGCAGGACGACGTCCTTTCTGCTCGGCGACGACGTGCTTGTGGACGCCGGAACGGGCGTCGGCGACCTGACGCTGGCCGAGATGGCGCGCATCGACCACATCCTGATCAGCCACTCGCACCTGGACCACGTGTTGGCTATCGGCCTGCTTGCCGACAGCGTGGTCTGCATGCGTGAGGCAGCGCATCGCCCGCCGGTGCAGGTGCACGCGCTTGCTCCGACGCTCGATGCGCTGCGTACTCACGTCTTCAACGGCGTGATCTGGCCTGATTTCACTCGCTTGCCGAGTGCCGAGCGTCCGGTGCTGGCGCTGGCGCCGATCGAAGACGGGCAGCGCCTGGTGCTGGCAGGCAAGACGATTGAAGTGCTCAGCGCCAGCCATACGGTTCCCGCCTGCGGATTTGCGCTCGAGGGCAACGACGGATGCTGGGTCTACACCGGAGACACCGGGCCCAACCCGGCGCTGTGGCAGCGCCTGCAGGCGATGAAGGTGGCGCACCTCGTCATCGAGACTGCGTTCGGCGACGGCGAACGAGTGCTCGCGAACACCAGCCGCCACCTCTGCCCGGCCACTCTCGGGCGCGAGCTGGCGCAGCTCGCCGGACCCCTCAACCCGAGCGTCGACGTGCACATCACGCACATCAAACCGGGCGAGATGCAAGCCGTGATGTCCGAGATCGCGCGGCTCGAGCTTGCGCACCGCGTTGTCGGGCTGGCGGCGGGGCAGACGATGCGGCTCGACTGAGGTTACTCGCCTGGCGCGTCCTGTCCTGGGCGCGGCTGAATCCGCGCTCTCTTCGCCCGCGCCGAGCCCTCGCTTTTGGTCCGACGCTGGCCAAATTGCGCTTCTACAATGCGCGCAGACGCCGATACATGTAGCAGTGTCTTGACTAGGTGGCGAACGGACAGTCGATCGGGAACCCATACGTCACGCATCATCCATGTGACCATCGGGCCAGGTCATGGGCCGCGGGCGAGTTCCACGCCGCAGTTCAAGCCGTCGTACTTTGAGATGTCCGAGCCGGCCCGCCTGAACTATGCCTGTGGCCGACGCCAGCTTGAGTGCTCCGGGGCCAAGACCAGCGCGCGCGGTGCGTCGACCGGCGCCGAATGAATCCATGGACAAACACTACCTCACACCCCTCTTCTCGCCCGAGTCCGTGGTCGTCTTCGTCGGCCAGGCCGATGACCCGGCGAGCCAGAACGCCCACGCCACGGTGCTGCGCGAGGCGCTGCGCGCGCAGCGCTACGCCGGCACGCTGCAATTCCTGGATACGCACACCAGCGGCACGCTCGGTGACCTGGCGCAGACGCGTGCCGATCTGGCCCTCATCGCGCTGCCGGCGCAGGACGTGGCCGCAGCGCTCGAGGTCGCCGGCCGCATGGCCTGCCGCGCTGCGGCAGTGATCGGAAGCGGTCTCGGCGTCGAGCATGCAATCGAGCTGAAGAAGATCGCACGCCGGGAAGGCATCTGCCTCCTCGGCCCGAACTGCCTCGGGTTCCAGCGTCCGCACTTGCAGCTCAACGCCAGTGTGGCCGGGCCACTGGCCAAGCCAGGCCCATTGGCACTGGTGTCACAGTCAGGTGCGCTGACCACTGCGATGCTCGATTGGGCAGGCAAGAATGCGGTCGGATTCTCGGCCGTCGTCTCGCTCGGTCGCAATACCGCGGTCGACATCGCCGAGGTGCTCGACTTCCTGGCCAACGACGCTCGAACCCAGAGCGTCATCGTCTACCTCGAGGGCATCTCCAACGCGCGCCGCTTCATGAGTGCGCTGCGGTCGGCCGCCAGCGCCAAGCCGGTCGTGGTGCTCAAGGCGGGCCGACAGGCCGCCGGCAACAAGGCGGCGCAGACCCACAGCGGCACCATCGTCGGCAGCGACGATGTGTTCGATGCCGCGCTGCGCCGTGCCGGCGCGGTGCGAGTGCGCTCGTTCGTCGAGCTGTTCTCCGCCGCCAAGTGCCTGGCCTCGCGCTACCGGCCGGTGGGCCGGCGTCTGGCGATCGTCACCAATGGCGGCGGGCCCGGCGTGTTGGCGGCCGACTGGGTCAGCGAGATCGGTCTGGAATTGGGCGCGCTGTCGCCCAAGTCGGCGGACGCTCTGGCGCCGCACCTGCCCGAGCTCGCGTCGCTCTCGGGGCTGATCGACCTGTCGGAAGACGCGACGCCGGAGCACTACAAGGCGGCCATCGACGTCGCCGGCCGCGACGGCCAGATCGATGGGGTGCTGACGATCCACTCTCCCAAGGTCGGCATCGACACCTGCGAGGTCGCTCGCGCCCTTGTCGAAATCAAGAATCAACTCGGCAAGCCCCTGCTTGCGTGCTGGATGGGCGATGCCTCGGTGGGGGTGGCGCGCGGCATCCTCAATGAGGCGGCCATCCCGAGCTTTCGCACGCCCGAGGCGGCGGTGGGCGCGTTTGGCAACATTGCCACCTTCTATCGGAACCAGCTTCTGCTGCAGCAGACGCCGCCACCGCTGTCGACGCTGGCCAAGCCCGACATCGAGGCGGCGCGCCTGGTGATCGAGAGCGTGCTCGCCGAGCGCCGCAACGTACTGACCGAGATGGAATCGAAGACGCTGCTGTCGGCGTTTCATATTCCGGTCACGCAGACGATCCTCGCGCGCAGCGCCCACGAAGCGATGATGAACGCAGCGCAACTGGGGTTTCCGGTCGCGCTCAAGATCGACTCGCCCGACATCAGCCACAAGTCGGACGTGCAGGGCGTTGCGCTCAACGTCATGAACGGGGCCAGCGCACGCGACACCTACAACGACATGGTGGAGCGCGTCGCGCGGCTGCAGCCCGCGGCGCGCATCAACGGCGTGACGGTGCAGAAGATGGCGCAAGCGCGGCGTGGGCGCGAGGTCTGCATCGGCCTTGTGACCGACGACCCGTTCGGGCCGGTGATCGTGTTCGGCGCCGGCGGAACGATGATCGAGCTCATCGACGACCGTGCGATGGAGCTGCCGCCGCTGAACCAGTACCTGGCGCGCCGCCTGATCGAACGCTCGCGCGTTTCTGAGACGCTGCTCGAATGGCGTGGCGCCAGCGCGGTGAACATGGAGGCGCTCGAGCAGATGCTGCTGCGCGCCTCGGAGATGGTGTGCGAGCTGCCACAGCTGCGGGAGATGGACATCAACCCCATCATCGTCGACGAGTCGGGCGCGGTGGCGGTCGATGCGCGCATCGTCGTCGAGAGCGCGCCGCAAGCCGCCAGTAGCCTGTCAAACCCCTACAACCACCTGGCGATCCTGCCGTACCCGGCACGCTACGAACAGGTGCTGCCGCTGCATGGCGGCGGCGAGTACACGCTGCGCCCGATCCACCCGGACGACGCGGCGATGCTGCAGCAGATGATGAACGCGCTCTCGCCCGAAAGTCGCTACTTCCGGTTCGTCTCGTCGATCGTCGAATTGCCGCCGTCGATGCTGGCGCGCTTCACGCTGATCGACTACGACCGCGAGATGGCGCTGGTCGCCGTGGCCAAGGAACGCAGCGCGTCGGCGAACGAGGAGATCGTCGAGACCGAGCGCATTGTCGGCGTGTCGCGCTACATCACGAATCCCGACCGGTCGAGCTGCGAGTTCTCGCTCGTGGTAGCGGACGACTTCAGCGGCAAGGGCCTCGGCTCGCGCCTGATGGAAAGCATCATGGACGTCGCGCGCGACAAGGGGCTGGCCGAGATCGAGGGTCTCGTGCTGGCCAATAACACCGGCATGCTCAAGCTTATGCGCAGTCTGGGGTTCGTCGTCAAGCCATTCGCCGACGACCCCGATTTCAAGCTCGTGACGCACGCCTTGTGAGCGGGGTGTCGCCTGCGCAATCGGTGCGGGCGTCGAAGTCTCCCGCGCGCCACCGAGACGGCGCAACGCGCGTCAGGCGACGAACAGCGTTGCCGGATGCTCCAGACGATCGCGCAGGCACTGCACGAAGGCGGCGGCCTGCGCCCCGTCGACGACGCGGTGATCGAACGACGACGACAGGTTCATCAGTTGCCGCGCGACCACCGCGCCGTCGCGGATCGCGGGCCGCAGCGCGATGCGGTTGACGCCGACAATCGCGACCTCGGGGTGGTTGATCACCGGCGTCGACATGATGCCGCCGAGGCGGCCGAGGCTCGTGATCGTGATCGTCGAGCCGGACAGCTCGTCGCGCACCGCCTTGCCGCTGCGCGCGGCCTCGGACAGCCGCACGACCTGTGCCGCGCATGCCCAGAGGTCGTGCGCCTGCGCATCGCGCAATACCGGCACCAGCAGGCCGGCATCGGTCTGCGTGGCGATGCCCATGTGCACTGCGTCGTAGCGCGTGAGCACGCCGGCTTCGTCGTCGAAGCGCGCGTTCGCCTGCGGAAACTCGGCCACCGCGAGCACGATCGCGCGGATCAGGAACGGCAGTGGCGTCAGGTGTCCGCGCTCCGCGCCCCACTTCGCGTTCAGGCGGATGCGCAAGGCCTCCAGCTCGGTGACATCGACCTCCTCGACGTAGGTGTAGTGCGGGATGCGGCGCTTGGACTCCTGCATCTTCTGCGCGATCTTGCGCCGCAGGCCGATGATCTTGACCGCGTGCGTCGCGTCGGTTCGTTGCGCGTCGCGAGGGCTCTCGCTCGCAGTCAGCACACGCCTTGCCGCGCTGCGTGAGAGGTAGGCGTCGAGATCGGCGTGCACGATACGGCCGGCGGTGCCGCTGGCCTGCACATTGGCCAGATCGACGCCCAGTTCCCACGCCCTTGCACGCACCGCGGGCGAGGCGACCGGGCGGCCCGGCGCAGACTGCGGCCCAGCTCGGCGCGACACCGGCGCTGGTGCCGGAGGCGCAGCCACCATTGACGCGGAAGTCTTCGCTGGCGCTTGAACCGTGGCTGCAACGGGTACCGCTGCCGGCGCATCAACCTCGCCCTGCAGTTCGATGCGGATCAGTTCCGTGCCGACAGCCATCATCTGGCCGACCTCTCCGCCCAGCGCCAGCACCCGGCCGGCCACGGGCGAGGGGATCTCAACCGTCGCCTTGTCGGTCATCACGTCGGCGAGCAAGTCGTCTTCGGCGACGGTGTCGCCGGGCTTGACGCGCCAGGCGACGAGTTCGACTTCGGCGATGCCTTCACCGAGGTCGGGCATACGGATCACATGAATGTTCATCGCTGCACCCTGACTTTCCCGCGCACTAACGGGCGTACCGCTGCGTGTTGCGCATTCCGGTGTCCGGCCTGGTGGCGGCCCGGCCGGCTCATGGCTCCATGACCCGCCTGAACGCCGCGGCCACGCGCGCGGGGCCGGGAAAGTAGGCCCACTCCAGCGCGTGGGGATACGGCGTGTCCCAGCCGGTTACGCGCTCGATCGGCGCTTCGAGGTGATAGAAGCAGTGTTCCTGCACCAGCGCCGTGAGCTCGGCCCCGAAGCCGCTCGTGCGCGTCGCTTCGTGCACGATCACGCAGCGCCCGGTCTTCTTCACCGACGCGACGATCGCCGGCAGGTCCAGCGGCCACAGGCTGCGCAGGTCGATGATCTCGGCGTCGATGCCCGACTCGGCCGCCGCCGCCGCGCTGACAAAGACCATCGTTCCGTAGGTCAGCACCGTCAGGTCGGCGCCGGGCCGGACCAGCGCCGCAGAGTCGAGCGGCACCGTGTAGTGGCCCTCGGGCACCTCGCTCGCCGGGTGCGTCGACCACGGTACCACCGGCTTGTCGTGGTGGCCATCGAAGGGCCCGTTGTACAGCCGCTTCGGTTCGAGGAAGATGACCGGGTCGTCGCACTCGATCGCCGCGATTAGCAGCCCCTTGGCATCGTAGGGATTGCTCGGCATCACGGTGCGCAGACCGCAGACATGGGTGAACAGCGCCTCCGGGCTCTGGCTGTGCGTCTGCCCGCCGTAGATGCCGCCGCCGCAGGGCATGCGGATGGTGATCGGCGCCGTGAAGTCGCCCGCTGAGCGGTAGCGCAGCCGCGCCGCCTCGGAAACGATCTGGTCCGAGGCCGGGTAGAAGTAGTCGGCGAACTGCACCTCGACCACCGGTCTCAGCCCGTAGGCTGCCATGCCGATCGCCGAGCCGACGATGCCGCCCTCGGAGATCGGCGCGTCGAACACGCGCGACTTGCCGTACTTGGCCTGCAGCCCCTCGGTGCAGCGGAACACGCCGCCGAAGTAGCCGACGTCCTGGCCGTAGATCACGACGTTGTCGTCGCGCGCCAGCATCACGTCCATCGCCGAGCGCAGCGCCTGGATCATGGTCATGGCGGCCATCTTCAGCCTCCCGCCTGGCGCAGTTGTTCGAGCAGGTGGGCCGGCATTTCCTTGTAGACGTCCTCGAACATCGATGCCAAAGGGGGGATGTGGCCGTCGAGCAGCGAACCGAACTTCGCCGCCTCCTTCAGCGCGGCGCCGACCTCGGCGTCGAGCGCCTTGCGCATCTCCTCGTGTTCCTGCTCGGACCACGCACCGAGGACCATCAGGTGTTGCTTGAGCCGCGCGATCGGGTCGCCGAGCGGGAAGTGCTGCCAGTCGTCTCCCGGGCGGTAGCGCGACGGGTCGTCTGAAGTCGAATGCGCCCCGGCGCGGTAGGTGACCCATTCGATCAGCGTCGGCCCGAGGTTGCTGCGCGCGCGCTCGGCGGCCCAGCGCGAGGCCGCGATCACGGCGAGGAAGTCGTTGCCATCGACACGCAACGAAGCAATGCCGCAGCCCACGCCGCGTGCCGCGAAGGTCGTCGCTTCGCCGCCGGCGATAGCCTGGAAGGTTGAGATTGCCCACTGGTTGTTGACGACGTTGAGGATCACCGGCGCGCGGTAGACGTGCGCGAAAGTCAGCGCGGTGTGGAAGTCGGCCTCTGCGGTGGCGCCGTCGCCGATCCAGGCCGACGCGATCAACTCTCCGCCCTTGATCGCCGAGGCCATGGCCCAGCCCACGGCCTGGATGTACTGCGTCGCCAGGTTGCCCGAGATCGAGAAGAACCCGGCGCGCTTGTACGAATACATCACCGGCAACTGGCGGCCCTTGATCGGGTCGCGCTCGTTGCTCAGCAGCTGGCACATCAGCTCGACCATCGAGATGTCTTCGCGTGCCAGCAGCAGGCCCTGCTGGCGGTAGGTCGGAAAGCACATGTCACCCGGCTGCAGCGCCATCGCGTGCGCGACCGCTATCGCTTCCTCGCCCAGGCACTGCATGTAGAACGAGACCTTCTTCTGCCTCTGTGCGATGACCATCCGCGCGTCGAACGCACGCGTCTTCATCATCGCGCGCAGCCCCTGGCGCAGTCGCTCCACGTCGACCTGCGGCGCCCAGGGCCCGACCGCCTGGCCGTCGTCGCCCAGCACGCGCACGAGCGTGTAGGCGAGATCGCTGACGTCGACCGGCGAGACGTCGACCGGCGGCCGCCGCACCTCGCCAGCGCGCGACAGATGCAGGTACGAAAAGTCGGTTTCGTGCCCAGGACGGCCGCTCGGCTCGGGTACGTGCAAGCGAAGTGGCACCTCGGTCATCCGCATTCCTCCATTCCCGTGGCGCCGCCTCGGTTGACGCCGCCGCCGGCGTTCGAACCGGCCATCGTGTCAGTTCGGTGTGCAGCGAGCCCGCGCGTCACCTGATCACCGCCAGCTGAGGCCGGGCAGGAGCTATCGTACCGCTCGCCCTGGCTTCGTGTGGAGTCCGTCGTCCTTGATCTGGCGTAAGGCAGCCGCCTGCCCGATAGGATCAGAATCCAGGCTTCGGTACTTCAGCACGCAAGGAGAAAGAGCATGAGCAAGCGCGATGTGGTGGTTTTGGGCTCAGCCCGTTCCGCGATCGGCACGTTCGGCGGCGCACTGGCCGACATCGAGCCGGCAGAGCTCGCTGGCACGGTGATGAAGGAAGCCGTCAAGCGCTCCGGTGTCGACCCGACGGCGATCAACTACGTGACGGTGGGCAACACGATTCCGACCGAGAGCCGCTTCGCCTATGTCGCGCGGGTGGCGTCGATACAGGCGGGCCTGCCGATGGAGTCGGTGGCGATGGCGGTCAACCGCCTGTGCTCGTCGGGCTTGCAGGCGATCGTGACGACAGCGCAGAACATCCTGCTCGGCGACTGCGACTACGGCATCGGCGGCGGCGTCGAAGTGATGAGTCGCGGCGGCTACCTCTCGACCGCGATGCGCAGCGGCGCGCGCATGGGCGACACCAAACTGATCGACATGATGGTCGCCACGCTCACCGATCCGTTCGGTGTCGGCCACATGGGCATCACGGCCGAGAACCTGGCCACCAAGTGGGGCATCACGCGCGAACTGCAGGATCAGCTGGCGTTCGATTCGCATCGCAAGGCCGCCGCGGCCATCGCGGAAGGCCGCTTCAAGAGCCAGATCGTTCCCATCGTCAAGCAGACCCGCAAGGGCGAGGTCGTCTTCGACACCGACGAGCACGTCAAGCCCGCGACGACGCTGGAGACGCTGGCCAAGATGAAGCCGGCGTTCAAGAAGGACGGCACCGTGACCGCGGGCAACGCGTCGGGAATCAACGACGGCGCGGCGTTCTTCGTCCTCGCCGACGCGTCGGTGGCGGCTGCGGCCGGACACAAGCCGATGGCGCGGCTGGTCTCCTATGCGGTCGCCGGGGTGCCCAACGAGATCATGGGCGAAGGCCCGATTCCGGCGACCAAGCTGGCGTTGAAGAAGGGTGGCCTCACGCTCGCGCAGATGGACGTGATCGAGAGCAACGAAGCCTTCGCCGCACAGGCCATTGCGGTATCGCGTGGGCTTGAACTCGACCCGAAGAAGACCAACCCGAACGGCGGTGCGATCGCACTCGGCCATCCGATAGGTTGCTCGGGCGCTTTCCTCGCCACCAAGGCGGTGTACGAACTGCACCGCACGGGCGGCCGCTACGCGCTGGTGACGATGTGTATCGGTGGCGGGCAGGGCATCGCCGCGGTGTTCGAGCGGCTCTGACGCGACGCGAACTGACCGCCTATGCGCTGACCGCCGAAAGCTGGCCGCGACGCGCCATGCGCGCGGCCCGAATCCTGGTGACGAGGACACAGGCTGTGGACCGTCGTTCAATATTGAGGACCAGCGGCGCCGCCTTCGGCGGCGCGCTCGCGGCCGGCTGCGCCTCGGTCGCCGCCGACGGCACGCCGCGCAGCCCGTTCAAGGTCGCCGCGGTGACGCTGCCTATCGCCGGGTCGGCCGAGGTGTTCCCGGTCCGGCGCATCTACTGCATCGGCCGCAACTACGAGGCGCATGCGCGCGAGATGGGATCCGACCCGACGCGCGAGCCGCCGTTCTTCTTCCAGAAGCCGACTGACGCAGTGCAGTTCGTCGCCCCGGGCAGCGTGGGCGACCACCCTTACCCGTCGTTGACGAAGAACTACCACTACGAGCTGGAGCTGGTCGCAGCGCTGAAGTCGGGTGGCAGCAATATCCGGCAAGCCGACGCGTTGCAGCACGTCTTCGGCTACGCGGTCGGCCTGGACATGACGCGGCGTGACCTGCAGCGCGTCATGGGCGACCAGAAGAAGCCGTGGGAGATCGGCAAAAGCTTCGACATGTCGGCGCCGATCGGGCCTATCCACCCGGTGGCGCTGACGCAGCACATCACCATGGGCCGCATTGTGCTGACGGTCAACGGCCAGATCAAGCAGGACGCCGACCTGAGCTACATGATCTGGAGCGTTGCCGAGCAGATCAGCAAGCTCAGCGAAGCGTTCGAGCTGAAGGCGGGCGACATCATCTACTCGGGAACGCCGGAAAACGTCGGCCCGGTCGTCAGGGGCGACCTGCTCGTGGGCCACATCGATGGCCTGCCGGAGCTGTCGGTGCGCATCGTTTGACGCGAGCCGCGCGCGCCGGCAAGCGACGCGCCACCCTCGCCGGTAGCGCGCGCGGCACTATCGCGCGGCGTGTTGCCGCCTTGATCGCACGGCCGCCGCCAGCCCTTGCAGCACAGGCACGGTCTGCGCAAACCCGATGCACGCGTCGGTGATCGACACGCCGCGCTTGAGCGGCACGCCGCGAACCAGATCCTGCCGACCCTCTTCGAGGTGGCTCTCGATCATCAAACCGACGATGCGCGACTCGCCTGCGGCGAGCTGCGCCGCCACGTCCTGCGCGACCGCGATCTGCCGCTGGTGCCGCTTGCCGCTGTTGCCGTGCGAGACGTCGATCATCAACTGCTCGCGCAGGCCAGCGGCGCGAAGCACGCCGCAGCTTGCGGCGACGTGAGCGGCGTCGAAGTTCGGTGCCTTGCCGCCGCGCAGGATCACGTGGCAGGCGTCGTTGCCGCGCGTCTCGAAGATCGCCGCCATGCCCATCTTGGTCATTCCCATGAAGGCATGCGGCGCGCGCGCGGCGAGGATTGCGTCGGCCGCGACCTGGATGCTGCCGTCCGTGCCGTTCTTGAACCCGACCGGGCAGGACAGTCCCGAGGCGAGCTGGCGATGGCTCTGGCTCTCGGTCGTGCGTGCGCCGATCGCACCCCAGCTGATCAGGTCGGAGATGAACTGCGGGCTCAGCAGGTCGAGGAACTCGGTTCCGGTGGGCAGGCCGAGCGTCGTCAGCTCCAGCAGCAGGCGACGCGCCCGCTCCAGCCCTTCGTTGATCGCGAAGCTACCGTCAAGGTGCGGATCGTTGATGTAGCCCTTCCAGCCCACCGTCGTGCGCGGCTTCTCGAAGTAGGCGCGCATGACGATGAGCAGATCGTCGTGCAGCTTGTCGGCGACGGCCTTCAGGCGACGTCCGTACGCGATCGCCTGCTCATGGTCGTGGATCGAACAAGGGCCGACGACGACGACGAGGCGGTCGTCGCGCCCGTGCAGCACGTCGGCGATCGCCATGCGGCTGGACTCCACCAGCGCGAGCGTGTCGTCGCGCACGGGGACGCGCTCCTGCAGCAGCGCAGGCGTGATCAGCGGCCGGACCGCGCCGATGCGGACGTCGTCGATGCGCGTGGTGTCGAGCGTGCTGTCGCGCGAACCGATCTCGCGGTCGTGGCTGGGGTCATCGAGGGTGCACATGCGATCGAGGCGGTGTCGGGAGGAGTCGGCGGCTCGAGTGTCGCCGATCCTCGGCGGCTTCCGGCCTGGCAACGGGCGCGTGGCGGTTGCCGAACGCGCCGGGTTGGCGCTCAGTCGAGCGAGACTTCGGTCCGCACGGCCCCGGCACGATCGGCGCGTGCGCTGAGCGCGAGCCGCGTGCCCTGCGGCGCGCGTACCACCCACTCGGCGACGGCGCGGTCGGCGGTGATCTCGCGGTTCGGCAGGAAGGCCTGAAGCGAGGTCTTCGGCGCGTGTCCTTCGAGCTGCGGACCTTCCATTCTCTCTTTGCCGCTGACAAGCGTGACGGCGGGGTCGTCGGGCAGGCGGATCTCGAACATCACGCCGCGCACGGTCTTGCGCTGCAGCGCGCGCTTGCTGACGTAGGCCGGCAGCCAGCCGCTGTTGCACACCGCGAGTCGCACGCGCCAGGTGTCGGGGCCGAGCGCGCGGACCTCGGTGCGCAGCAGTTCGAGCCTTGGCAGGCTGAGCGCGATCTGCGTCATCCAGGCCGGGAAGCGCGCCGCCTCGCGCTCGCGCAGGTGCGGCGGCGGGTTGCGCCAGTAATTCAGCCGGTCCCAGCCGCCGATCTCGACCGCGCCGAGCTGCGGGTGGTGAAACGGCTTCCAGTCGCGGTGCGCGAGGCCGCCGCACTGCTCGTCGCTCCACTTGAGCAGCTTGAGTTCGTCTTCCATCGGGTGGTCACGGTACCAGTCGACCCACTGGTAGTCGGTGATGCCGGCCTCCTTGTTGGGTGCCCAGATCTCGACCACCCAGAACAGCGCGCCGAGGTGCTCGTAGACCCAGTCCTGGCTGCCCGTGATGACTTCGCGCGGGTGGTACTTGAAGTCGTGGAAGGTGCTGATCGCCGGGTAGCCGGTGAGCCGCTCGCCGATCGCGCTGAAGCGCTTGTAGGTCCACAGATCCTCCGGGATCATTTCGTCGTCACTGTGCGTCCCCAAGGGGCGCAGGATGACTCCGCTGTGCGTGTGGTAGCTGATCGCCGCGCCGATGTTCTTGTGGTTGATGAAGAACTCGACCATCGCGCGTGCTTCGGGCTCGCTCGTCGGGTAGGGTCCGGCGCCGACCTGCTCGAACTCCTGTCGCCACTGGGCCGGGAAGTTGCGGTTCAGGTCGATTCCTTCGGGGTCGCGGTTGACGGTGATCGCCAGGCCGTCGTAGGCCTTGAGCGTTCCCTCGGGCATCAGGCGGAAGTACTCGCCGCCGAACTCGCCCGGTTCGCGGGGCACCATCAGGCGCGGTTCCTGTGGGTGGCGCTTGTAGGTGCCGTTCGGGTCGGGGATGCGCATGAACAGCACGTGGCCGTCGCCGTCGATGTCTTCCGCGGTCAGCCCGTCCACCGGGTCTTCGTCGTGCGGGTAGCGGCGGGTCGAGGCGCGGATGTGGCGCGGCCGGTCGGCCAGTGCGAGCTCGGCGCCGTCGGGGTTGAGGCGTGGGCACAGGTAGAGCGTGCGAGTGTCGAGCAGATGCGTGATTTGCCGCCCTTCGTCCGATGCAGTGCCGTAGCCACTCACGAGCCGGTGCAGGTAATACAGCACCGCGGTGCTGGCCGTCACCTCGGCCGCGTGAATGTTGCCGTCGGTCCAAAACGCTGGCTTGTCGCCCGGCGCGCCGGTGGCGCTGTTGGTGACCGTTGTGACCCAGATGTCGCGCCCCTCGTAGCTCTTGCCGATAGATTCCACTGTCACCAGGCCGGGGTGCTCGGCGGCATAGGCGAACAGCAGCTGGGTGAGTGTGTCGTGTCGGTAGAAGGTGTCGAAGCGAGGCTGGAGGGTGGTCGGCATGGTTATCGTGGGGTTGTGGCGACGCGATGGTAGCGGCCCGCGGCCGGCTCCGTTTGTCCCGGAGTGTGTTTGCTCGTCGCTGCAGGCTCTGGCAGCTTGCCGCCGCGGCCGTCCAGCGCTAACGCCGGGCCGTGCACCAACTCCTTGGGTTCGCTGGGCGCGAGAGCGATCCGCTGCTCGTTAGCGGTCCGCGATTCGGTGAAGACGATGGCGGCGCGGTTACTCGGCGTCGTGAGCCGAGCGAAGTCCGCGCTTGGGTCTTCACCCTGCAGGCGGGACGCCGCGACGGGGTGCTCGCGCAGCGAAGGCGGCACGATCGTCGAAGGAAGCGACGCCGAAGCCTCGATGTGCTCCTCGGCCAGCGTTGTGATGCCGGCGAAACTGAACATGATGTCGGTCGGCGTGTTGCGGGTCATGCCCAGCAATTGGCGTATGACTCACTCCATGAACAGCCGCCTCAGGCCCTTGAAGCTGAGCAGGTTGCCAGGGTTGCTCGTCTCGTTCAGCACGCCGCTCATTCGCGCCAGCAGCCGTGCGCTCTTCTTCGCGCGCCAGATCACGAGGTCGGCGAGCCAGGGGTAGACGTTGACGCGGTTGGCCTTCTCGTACATATCGAAGCGCGGCTTGAGCGCATGCAGCCGCGCCTCGTAGTCGGCGCGCACCGCGGCGTCGCCCGCCTGCGCGGCGCGTCCGGCAAGCATCGCCTGCGCCGCGTGGATGCCGGTCTCGAGCGCCTTGCCGATACCCTCGCCGGTGAACGAATACGTGGTGCCCGCGGCCTCGCCGGTGACGAGCAGGCCGGGGCGCGAAAAGCGCGCTCCCTCGAGTGTGCAACGCAGCGGCGCGCCCTTGAGCTCGCCCTGCAGAGTGCCGCTCGCCATCAGCTCGCGCGCCGGCGGGTAGCAGGCGACGAAGGCGTCGAACACCGCGCGTAGGTTCACGTCCTTCATCCCGAGCCGCCCGTTCTTCAGCGTGTTGTGGCTATGCGCGATGCCGACCCCGATGTTGAACACGCCGTCGCGGCAGGGGAAGATCCAGCCGTAGCCCGGCCGTAGCTTGCGGTGCCACACCACTTCGAGCGCGGTGATGCGACGGACCATCGCGTCGTTCCTCACGTAGCCGCGCAGCGCGATGCCGCTCGGCGTGCGTCGCTCGCACACGCCGGCAGCGATCAGCGCCTGCGGCACCGCGCCGGTGGCCAGCACCAGCCAGCGGGCGCGGATCTCGTGGCTCGTGTCGCCAACCCGCAGGCGCGCGCCGACGACGCGATCGGCTTCTTCAATTGGCGACTCGAACTTCGCCGGCGGCAGCATCCGTGCACCGGCGCCGACTGCGGCCTTGCACAGGATGTCGTCGAGTTGCTTGCGCGGCAGCACGGCCATCGTTCCCGGCACATCGATGCGCCCACCGCTCGGGCCGACGCAGCCGACGAAGTTGGCCGGCCGCGCCTGCGCCATCACGTCGTCGAGCACGCCCAGCCGGGCCAGTGCGGCGTAGGCGTCGGGGATCAGCCCGTCGCCGCAGACCTTGTCGCGCGGGAAGGCGTGCTGGTCGGCGAGCAGCACGTCGACCCCGGCCTGCGCGAGCGTGCGGGCACACGCGCTGCCGGCAGGGCCCGCGCCGATTACGAGCACCTCGCCGCGGGTGGGCAGGCCGGGGGCGATGTCGGTCGTCGGTGCGGTCACGTTCGTCGGTGCGGGCAGCGGGAGGCGTCAAGAATACCCGCAGCGCGACCGGTCCGAAGCGGCGACCGCCTTCAGCCGCGCACGAGTGGCTGCGCCGGCGCGCGCATTCGCCACGCCGCCAGCACCGCGAGCGCAGTCACCAGCGCGAGCAGGGCAAAGGTCTCGTGGAAGGCAGACAGCTCGGCCGCGGAAGGCGCCACTTCCTGCAGCCTCGCCCCGTGCGAATGCAGCCTCCATTCGAGAAAGATGCCGGCCAGGCTGACGCCCACCGCGCCGCCGAGCTGGCGCAGGAAGTTGATGCTGCTCGACCCCTGCGAGATCAGCCCCGATGGCAGGCCGCGCATCGCGCCCAGGTTAAGCGACGGCAGCACGAAACCGAGCCCGATCCTCCCGCAAACGGCCCACAGCGCAATCACCCAGAGCGCGGTGCCGCGTCCGACCCCGATCATCAGCACGAACGACAGCGCCAGCAGCACGAGCCCGAACGACACCAGGCGATGCACCGGCACGCGGTCGGTCAGCCGCCCGGCGATGCCGATCGTCGTTGCCAACACCAGCCCGGCAGGCAGCAGCACCGCGCCCGCCTGCGAAGGCGGCAGCCCGAGCGCGATTTGCATGAACACCGGCACCAGGTAGGTCGAGCCGAACAGCGCCGCGCCGTAGATGAACGCGACGCAGCCGCCGAAAGCGAACTGCGGATGCGTGAACATCGCCAGCCGCATCAGCGGGTGCGGCGTTCGCCGCTGATGGCGCACGAAGGCCGCGAGCGCCAGCGCCGACAGCGCAAGCAGCGCCAGCCCCATGCCGGAGTGGGTGCCGCGTAGCTGCACCATGCCATTGAGCAGCGACAGGATCGCGAGCGACAGTAGCGCGAGGCCGGGCAGATCGAACCGCCGCTCGCGGCTGACGGCGGCGCCGCCCGGCGCGCTGTGCGGCAGGTAGCGCCGCGCCAGCCAGACCGAGGCAAGGCAGAACGGCACGACGACGAAGAAGATCGAGCGCCAGCCGAACGCCTCGACCAGCACACCGCCGACGCTCGGACCCACGGCGGGCGCCAACACGACACCGATGCCGAACACGCTGATCGCCTTGCCCTGCTCCGAGCGGTCGAAGGCGTGCATGATGATGATCGCGGGAATGGGTTGCAGCACGCCGGCCGCGAGACCTTCGGCGACGCGCATCGCGAGCACCCATTCGAAGCTCCATCCGAGCCCGCCGCCGATACCGCCGAACATCAGCAACAACACGACCGCGACGTAGGTTCTGCGGTAGCCGAAGCGGTCGAGCAGCCAGGGCGTGGTCAGCATTGAGATCGTCATCGCCGCCATGAAGCCGGCCGACATCCACTGGGCGCGCTCCTGCCCTAGCGTAAAGACGCGGCTCATGTCGGGCACGGCGACATTGACGATCGTCGACGACATGATCGACGCGACGGTGCCAATCATCACCGTCGCCAGCACCCACCAGCGGTAGTTCGGCCCGTGGCGCTGGCGCAGCGCGTCGCGTGTCTCACTCATCTGTCGAGCTCGAGCGCGCTCCAGCCTCGTGTTGTCGACTGCGGCGGCAATCGCGCGAGGGCACTGGTATCAGGCATGCGCTCGATGATGCCGCAATTCGACACCTCGCCGACACAGGGCGGGACGCGCGCGATGTTGATCGCCATCAAGGCGTCCTGCGTGCACGCCTGCGAGGATTGCTCGATAGGAGAACACATTCATGAGCAGTCACGTCTCTGCCCGCCAGCGCACCCGTCTGAGGGCCGCGCTGACGCGGCTACAGCATGAACTGGAGCAGCAGATCGCGCAGCAGCTCGGCGGCGGTTCGCGCACCGACCACGCGCGAGAGGTGTTGTTGCAGGATGGCGACGACGCGCCTGCGCGCGACGCCGACCGCGAGGTCGACCTGGCGCGTAGCGACCAGGACATTGCCGAGTTGCGTGCGGTGAACTCAGCGCTGGCGCGGCTGCGCGGAACGGACTACGGTCTGTGCGGCGACTGCGGCGCCGAGATCCCGTTCGAGCGGCTGCAACACAACCCGCAGGCGCTGCGTTGCGTCGCCTGCCAATCGGTATTCGAAGCGCGTGGCGGCCAGATGCCTCGCGCGACGATCTGAGTCGGGCCGGCGCAAGAAGAGTCTCTCGACGTATTCGCGCATCTGCCGAACCCCGCTTTCGGGCTTGGACGCCGCGGCGGCGTGCGCTCGCTCAACGCAGCGCACCGGATTCGGTGCCTGACGCGACGAAGTCGGTCAACCCGGAGCCGACACCCGGGGCCGACCGGTCGGCAGCAGCCTTGACCCTCAACCGCCAAGCGTGTAGCAAAGGTTCGGTGTAGCCGCTTGGCTGCGCAACGCCCTTGAAGACGAGGTCGCTCGTGGCCTGGAACGCGGCCGAGGTGCCTTCGTGGCCAGCCATGGGCTGGTAGGCCGGGTCGCCGGCGTTCTGTTCATCGACGACCTTAGCCATTCGCGCCAGCGTCGCCTGCACCTGCGCCTTCGTCACGACGCCGTGCAGCAGCCAGTTCGCCATGTGCTGACTGCTGATGCGCAGCGTCGCGCGGTCTTCCATCAGGCCGACGTTGTGGATGTCGGGCACCTTCGAGCAGCCCACACCCTGATCGATCCAGCGCACCACGTAGCCGAGGATGCCTTGCGCGTTGTTGTCGAGCTCCTGTTGGCGCTCAAGCTCGCTCCATTGCGGCTTCTTCGCCACCGGGACGGTGAGCAGGTCCTTCAGGATCGTCTCGTGCTCGCGGTCCGGGTCGGCCCGCTTGTGCGTCTTCTCGAGATGCTTCTGCACCGCGAATACGTCGACCTGGTGGTAGTGAAGCGCGTGCAGCGTCGCCGCGGTCGGGCTCGGCACCCACGCGGTGTTGGCGCCTGCCCTGGGGTGCGCGATCTTTTGCTGCAGCATCGCCGCCATCAAGTCGGGCATGGCCCACATGCCCTTGCCGATCTGCGCCTTGGCGCGCAGGCCGCATTGCAGGCCGACGAGAACGTTGTTGCGCTCGTAGGCCGCGATCCACGCGCTCGTCTTCATGTCGCCCTTGCGGATCATCGGCCCGGCGTGCATCGCGGTATGCATCTCGTCGCCGGTGCGGTCGAGAAAGCCGGTGTTGATGAAGGCGACGCGGCTCGCCGCGGCGGCGATGCACGCCTTCAGATTGACGCTGGTGCGGCGCTCCTCGTCCATGATCCCGAGCTTGACGGTGCTTCCCGGCAAGCCGAGCAGCTTCTCGACGCGGCCGAAGAGTTCGCTCGCGAACGCCACCTCGGCCGGGCCGTGCATCTTCGGTTTGACGATGTAGACGCTGCCGCTGCGACTGTTGCGGATGCCGTCCGTTGCGCTGTGGCGTCGCAAGTCGTGCATGGCGATCGTCGTCGTGACGACCGCATCCAGGATGCCTTCGGGAATTTCCTTTCCGCCAGTCCACAGGATCGCCGGACTCGTCATCAGGTGGCCGACGTTGCGCACGAACAGCAGCGAGCGGCCGTGTAGCGCGATGTCTTCGCCGTTCGCGCCGGTGTACTGGCGGTCGGCATTGAGGCCGCGGGTGAAGGTCTTGCCGCCCTTGGTGAGCTCCTCGGTCAATGTGCCGTTGAGGATGCCGAGCCAGTTGCGGTAGGCGTGCACCTTGTCGTCGGCGTCGACGACGGCGACCGAGTCCTCGAGGTCAAGGATGGTGGAGAGCGCCGCTTCGAGCACCAGGTCGCACACGCCCGCCGGGTCGTCCCTGCCGATCGGCGTCGCGCGGTCGATGCGGATGTCGAGATGTAGCCCGTGGTGCGCGAGCAGCACCGACGAAGGCGCCTCGGCCTCGCCCTGGAAGCCGACGAACTGCGCGGGCTTCGCGAGGCCCGTCGTGCTGCCGTCGGCGAGCGTGACGACGAGCTTGCCGGCGTCGACGCGGTAGGCGGTCGAAGCGACGTGCGAGCCCTTCCTGAGCGGCGCGGTGCGGTCGAGCACGTGGCGCGCGTACTCAATGACCTTCGCGCCGCGCACCCGGTTGTACGCATTGCCGCGCTCGGCCCCGCCGTCCTCGGCGATCGCGTCGGTGCCGTACAGCGCGTCGTAGAGCGAGCCCCAGCGTGCATTCGCGGCGTTGAGCGCGTAGCGCGCATTGGTGATCGGAACGACGAGCTGCGGTCCGGCCTGCAACGACAGCTCGGCGTCGACGTTCTTCGTCGTCACGCGCACCTTGGCAGGTGCCGGCACGAGGTAGCCGATCTGCTCGAGGAACGAGCGGTAATTGCGCATGTTTGCAATCGGCCCGGGGTTGGCCTGGTGCCAGGCGTCCATCTCGGCCTGCAGGCGGTCGCGCTCGGCCAGAAGCGCGGCATTCTTCGGCGCGAGTTCGTGCACGATCGCGTCGAAACCCTGCCAGAAGCGCTCGCTGGCGATACCGGTACCGGGCAGCACCTCGCGGTCAATGAAGTCCTTCAGGACAGTCGCGACCTGGAGGTGATGGACGGATGTTCGTTCGGTCATGGTGCTGCGTCAGGAGGGGAGGGGGAAGAAGCCGAGCACGTCGCGCAGGCTGGTGCCGGTGCGCGTCGGTTCTGTGCCGAGTTGTTCGAGCGGCAGGCCCTGGCGGTTGACCCACAGTGTGGTGTAGCCGTACCAGGTCGCGCCGATCGCGTCCCAGCCGTTGCTCGAAACGAAGAGGATCTGCTTTGCCGGCAGGGCCAGCGCCTGCGGCCCGAGCGCGTAGGCGGCGGGATCGGTCTTGTACTTGCGTACGCCGTGCACGCTCAGCACGTGGGCGAGAAAGGGCTCGAAGCCGGCGCTCTTGACGGCGACCGCGAGCATCTCGGGGTTGCCGTTGCTGAGGATTGCGCAAGGCACGCCGCGCGCCTTGAGTTCGCGCATCACGTCGAGGTTCTCGGGGAATGCGCTCAGGTGGCGGTACTGGTTCATCAGCCTCGACTCGGTGGCGTCGTCGAGCGCCAGGCCTAGGCGCAGCGCCGCAAAGCGAAGCCCGGCTGCAGTCAGCTCCCAGAACGGCCGGTAGCGCCCGCTCATCGACGTCAGCCGCGTGTAATCGATCTGCTTGTCGCGCCAGAGCAAGCTGAGCGCGTTGCCGTGGCCGGGGAAGAGTTGCTCGGCGAGCAGCGCGACGCTGTAGACGTCGAACAGCGTGCCGTAGGCGTCGAAGACGACGGCGCGCGGAGCGGGGGGCGGCATTTCCACGTCGCAACTCTATTCGAGACCCGGGTGCCGATTAGGTACTGGAAACGCTCTGGATTCGTGACGTGGATGGCGTAATCTTGCAGTTGTGGACAAGCTCAAACAGATCGAATCCTTCGTCGCCGCCGTTGCCAAGGGGAGCCTGACGGCCGCCGCGCGTGCCGAAGGAGTGGCGCCGGCCATCGTCGGCCGTCGCATCGGCGCGCTCGAGCAGCGCCTGGGCGTTAAGTTGTTGCTGCGCACGACGCGGCGGATCACGCTCACGCACGAGGGCAGCGCGTTCTTGGAATCCTGCCAGCGCCTGCTGGCGGACCTGGCCAACGCCGAGGCAAGCGTCAGCGCGGGCGGCGTCAAGGCGAGCGGGCATCTGCGGGTCACCGCGCCGGCCGGTTTCGGTCGGCGCCACGTGGCGCCGCTGGTGCCGCGCTTCATCGAGCGCCACCCCGAGGTGTCGCTGTCGCTGAACCTGAGCGACCGCCTCGTCGACATCGTCAACGAAGGCGTTGATTGCGCGGTGCGTGTTGGCGATCTGCCCGACTCGTCGCTCGTCAGCGTTCGCCTGGCTGACAACCGCCGCATGTGCGTCGCGACCCCAGGCTATCTGGCGCGCGCAGGCACGCCGCGCCACCCGGCCGAGCTCGAGCGCCACGAGTGCCTGATGTTGTCGTCGGACACCAGCCAGACGCGCGGCTGGACCTTCCTCATCGACGGCCAGCCGACCTACCTGCGGCCGCGCGGGCGCCTCGACTGCTCAGACGGCCAGGTGCTGCACGACTGGTGCCTCGCTGGCCTGGGCATCGCCTGGCGCAGCACCTGGGAGGTCGAGGACGAAATCGCTAGCGGAGCGCTGGCGAGCGTGCTCGACGACTTTCGCGCGCCGCCCAGCGGCGTCTACGCTTTGTTCGCGCAGCGCAAGCATCTGGCGCTACGGGTGCGGCTGTGGATCGACTTCCTCAAGCACACCTACGGCGAAGCCGCGTACTGGGCGCGCCCGCTCACCCTGCCCTGAGGGGGCCCTGGTCCGGCGAGATCTCAGGTCGCGGCGCGGCCCGTGGCGACGGTCACTTGGCGGCGTCGGCGCCACACTTCTTGACGAAGCTCGTCTTCGCGGCGCCGGCCAGGTTCTTTTCCGCGGCCTGCGCTTCGCAGCCCGCGGCGGCGCTGCCGGCATCGGCGTCCTTCTCGCACTTCTTGACGAAGCTCGTCTTGGCTGCGCCGGCCAGCTTCTTCTCGGCCGCCTGCGCTTCGCAAGCGCTGGCCTTGGCCGTTGCGGGGCTCGACGCCGCGGTCGCGGCGAGGGAAGGGCCGGCAAGCGCGGCGCATGCAAGAGCAAGTGCCGGGAACAACTTGTTCGTGGCAACTCCAGTTCAATAGCGTGGTGCGCAGCGAGCGCAAGGTTGGATCGGTCTGGCGCAGGCCGCATTGGACCATGCCGGCGCGGCGCGTCAGAGGATTCGCCGCGGATGCGCCAGAACCTCGTGGGCGGCGTGCAGCCGACGAACCAGCACGCGGATGAAGGCCGCGTCGAACTGGTGCCGGCAGCCGGGACCCAACTGCGCCAGCGTCTCGGGAGTGAACGAGATCGTGGTGCATGGCTTGCTGACGATGATGTCGGCGCTGTGGCGGCGCAGTTCGGGGCTCGGCGCCAGGTAGGCCATTTCGCCGACCGACGTGCCGGCGCCAAGCTGGGCCACCTTCTTGCCCTCGCGGAAGACCTCCACCTCGCCCTGCGCGACGATGTGGAACGTGCACCCCTCCTCGCCCTTGCGATAGAGCGCGTGGCCGCCTCAAAGCGGGAGTCGACCAACTCGCGAACGCGGTCAAGGTTACACTCGGGCCCCGCGGCCGGAACGTCATTCTCGACAAGAAATTCGGTTCTCC
>Ga0209048_10001201_pt1 | contig 26928 bp, 22 predicted proteins | sample FrelakmetCRP12CR_FD_187146 | JGI IMG/M metagenome (GOLD analysis project Ga0209048, IMG submission 187146) | Freshwater lake sediment microbial communities from the University of Notre Dame, USA, for methane emissions studies - CRP12 CR (SPAdes)... | ecosystem: Environmental > Aquatic >... | reverse complement strand
GATGCTGCCGTAGTTGAGCTGGCCTGGCCTGGCCTTCGCGAGACGGACGAACTCAGCCAGCGTATTCGCTCCGAGCGTGGGCCCGACGACCAGCACGTTCGGTGACGTCGCGACCTGGGTGACAGGCGCGAGCTCCTTCACCGGGTCGTAACCCAGGCCCTTGATCAGCAGTGGCGCGGTGACCAGCGGGCCCTGGATCGTGAACAGGAACGTATAGCCATCGGGCTCGGCCTTGGCCACCGCACCGGTGCCGATGTTGCCCCCGGCGCCCGGACGGTTGTCGACAACGACGCTCTGCCTGAGCACCGCCGCCAGCGGCTCAGCGATGAGCCGCGCGATGATGTCGGGCGAGCTGCCGGCCGGGAACGGCACGACGAGCTTGATCGGGCGCGAAGGCCAGGGCTCGGCCAGAGCCGGCAAGGCGACCGACGCCACGGTGGCGGCGAGGCTGTTCAGGACATGACGGCGCTGCATGGCAAGCACTCCGGAAATCGCGGATCGGCAACCTGGCGCTTCGGATCGGGCGCCCTATGGCCCGGGCCACGCAGGTGATGTCTCAGGCACGAGCCTCGGCCCGGGCATCGCGACTCAGCAGTCGCGTCAAGGCCTGTGCCGGCGTCGCCTGCCCCGACAGGACCTGCGTCACGGCGAACGTGATCGGCATCTCGACGCCGAGTGCGTGGGCGCGCTGCGCCACGGTGCCCGCGCAGAGCACGCCCTCAGCGACGTGGCCGAGTCGTTGCAGGATCTCTGGCAGGGCCAGGCCTCGCGCCAGGAGCAAACCGACCTGGCGGTTTCGCGACAGGTCGCCCGTCGCGGTGAGCACGAGATCGCCCAGCCCCGACAGACCCATGAACGTCTCCGCGCGCGCGCCGAGCGCCACGCCGAGGCGCGTCATCTCGGCCAGCCCACGGGTGATCAACGCAGCGCGCGCGTTCAGCCCGGGTCTCGGCTGACCAGCCCCGACGCCGCCCGCTCCCTCACCGCCGCGATCGCCCGCCAGTCCGTCGCAGATGCCCACCGCGATCGCCAGCACGTTCTTCACTGCACCCCCGACCTCGACGCCAATCACATCGTCGGTCGTGTAGACACGCAAGACCTCGCTGTGAAGCGCGCTGACTGCGGCCTCGCACAGCGGCGTCGACGCGCTTGCGACGACGAGCGCCGTCGGTTGCCCTCGCGCCACTTCGATCGCGAAGCTCGGGCCGGACAGCACCCCCACGCCCGGCACATCGGGCTGAATCGCCCGCGCCACCTCGTGCCCGAGGCGGCCGCTTCCCTGTTCGAAGCCCTTGCACAACCAGATCAAACCCGGCGCGCTCGGTCCGTGCAGCGACATCCGGCGCAGCATCTCGCCAAAGCCCGACATCGGCGTGGCAATGATCGCCAGCCCGCCACGCGCATGCGCCAGTGCCGCTTCAAAGTCTGAAGTCAGCGCGAGTTCGGCCGACAGCGCCACGCCCGCGAGATAGCGCTCGTTGACGCGTCGCTCTCGCATCAGCGCGCACTGTTCTTCGCTGCGCGCCCACAGCACGGTCGGGTTGCGCGCTGCGGCACTCACGGCCAGCGCCGTACCCCAGGCACCGGCGCCGAACAGCGTGAGGTTCATCGGTCGCGGCGCGGGACGGCCCGCGCGACCGACGCCGAAGGCGTCTTCGGGGCTGCCAACGTTCAGGCTGAAGCGATGATGCCCGAGCCGTTGCCCGAACCGTTGCCGCCAGAGGTCGCAAGTGCCTGCTTCTGCTGCGCTTCGAACATGGCCTGGAAGTTGACTTCGGCCAGCAGTACCGGCGGAAAGCCGGCGCGTGTGCAAACGTCGGAAACGATCGCGCGCAGGTACGGATAGACGATCTGCGGACAGGCGATACCGATGACCGGCTGCAGCTGGTCCTGCGGGATGTTGCGGATCTCGAAGATGCCGGCCTGCTTGGCCTCGATAAGGAACAGCGTCTTGTCAGCAACCTTGGTCGTCACCGTCGCGGTCACGCAGACTTCGTAGATGCCTTCGGAGATCGGCGACGCAGCGAGCCCGAGGTTGATCTCGACCTGGGGCTGCACCTGCTCGAGCAGGATCTGCGGCGAGTTGGGCTGCTCCAGCGAGAGATCCTTCAGGTAGATGCGCTGAATCTGGAACACGGGATTTTGGTTGTCGTCGGCCATAGAGGTCTCACTGTCGAGAAGCAAGGCACGCCAGCGGACTGCGACGAGCCAAAGGGAGAATTATCGCAGCAGGGCCGCACCGTGGCGCCCTGCCCCGTCGGCCTGCACTGATCAGGCGGGTGTTCGAAGCAACGCCGCGAGCTTGCCGCTTCGGTCGAGCGCAACGAGCTCGTCGCAGCCCCCCACGTGGGTCGCGCCAATGAAGATCTGCGGCACCGTACGGCGACCGGTGAGCTCGATCATCGCGGCCCGCTCGGCCGGCTGCAGGTCTACCCTTATCTCCTCGATCTCGGCCACGCCACGCTGTTGCAACAGGCTCTTGGCCTGCCTGCAATACGGGCAGGTGTGGCTGGTGTACATCTTCACGGCTTGCATCGTCGTCTTCCCGCAGTGGTGTTCAAGCCGATCTTTCGAGCGGCAGGTTGGCCTCGCGCCACGCGGCCGTCCCGCCGGCCAGCGCGCGCGTGTTGTCGAAGCCGAGCTTCCTGAGCGTCACCACGGCCCGCGTCGCTCGCGTTCCTGACGGGCACACGATCACCAGCGGCAAGGCCTTGTTCTTCGGCAGGTTGGGCGCGCCCTCCAGGCTACCGAGTGGCACGCTGCGCGCGCCGGCGGCGTGGATCGCAGCGTATTCGGCCGGCTCGCTGACATCGATCAGCACCGCCTTCTCACGGTTGATCAGGCGCACCGCCTCGGCAGTGCTGACCTTGCCGCCCTGGGTGCCCCGGCTGAGCATCGGCCACAGCAGCAGCGCGCCCGAGGTGATGGCGGCGAGCACGAGATACCAATGGTCGAGCAGGAAACTGAGGAAGTTCACAGAGGCAGTCCGGTCGGCGCACGAAGGCGTGCCTGGCGCGCGATTATAAAATCCAACGTACACCGCTTGTTTGCCCGGCCACTGCCCACTCCATGTACAAACTTGTCCTGATTCGCCACGGTGAGTCGACGTGGAACCTCGAGAACCGCTTCACCGGGTGGACCGATGTCGCGCTGACCCCGACCGGGGTCGAACAGGCTCTGCAGGCGGGCCGGCTGCTGCGCAGCGAGGGCTTCGAATTCGACCTGGCCTACACGTCGGTGCTCAAGCGAGCGATCTGGACGCTGTGGCATTCGCTCGACGAGATGGACCGCACCTGGCTGCCGGTGGTCAACGACTGGCGTCTGAACGAGCGCCACTACGGCGCGCTTCAAGGCCTGAACAAGGCCGAGACGGCGCGCGAGTTCGGCGACGAGCAGGTGCTAGTCTGGCGCCGCAGCTACGACACGCCGCCGCCCGCGCTGGCCGACGACGACCCGCGTTGCGAGCGCGGCGATCCGCGCTACGCCAGGCTCGCGCCCGGACAGGTGCCACTGACGGAGTGTCTGAAGGACACGGTGGCGCGCGTGCTGCCGTTCTGGCACGAGTGCCTCGCGCCGGCGATCCGGTCGGGGCAGCGCGTCGTGGTTTCCGCCCACGGCAACAGCATGCGCGCGCTCGTGAAGTACCTCGACGGAATTTCCGACGCCGACATCGTCGGCCTGAACATCCCGAACGGCATTCCGCTGGTGTACGAGCTCGACGCCGCGCTCAGGCCGATCCGCAGCCATTACCTCGGTGACCGCGAAGCCGCCGCCAAGGCAGCCGCCGCGGTGGCCCGACAGGGCAAGGCCTGAAGCAGCGGTGTCAGTCGGTCTGAACCGCCAGCGCTGCCTCGATCTCGGAGCGCAGCCGCTGCGCCAGGCGGCGCCGGTCGGCATGGGCGACGCTCAGCGCCGGCAGTACGCCAACCCTTACCGTAAGGCCCTGCGCGCAGACCACCGACCACAGGCTTTGCAACAGTGTCGTCTGCTCGAGAAACTCGACGGCGGGGCTGATCGCATGGTCCTGGTCGAAGAAGCGCAGCGAGACCGGTTGCGCCGGCGTCGCGGTTGCAATGGCGCCCTGCAGCAGGTTGGCATGAAACGGCAGCAGCGTGTGTCCGTCGGCGGTCGTGCCTTCGGGGAACACCGCCAAGGTGTCCCCGGCCTGCAGCGCCGCCGCCATCTGGTGCACGACGCGCAGGGCGTCGCGCGGACGGTCGCGCTCGATATAGAGTGTCCCTGACGCGGTCGCGAGCCAGCCGAACACCGGCCAGTGCCGCACTTCGCTCTTGGAGACGAATCGCGCCGGCACCACGGCGTTGATCGCCAGTATGTCGAGCCACGAGACGTGGTTGGCCACGAGCAGCTTGGAGCCGGCACGCGGCGTCCCTTGCGCGAGCAGATCGACGCCGAGAACGCACAGGCATTTGGCCGACCACCGCTGCACATGGCGCATCCGTGATGAGGCGTCGATCCGTCCGAAACGCGTCGCCACGATGAGCGCGGCGTGGAGCACGTGAATCGCCAATCGGGCGAGCCGCCACAGGGCGCGCAGCCTGCGCGCCGGCGCCGAAGCCGGTCGCCCCCGCGCGAGCCCCTCGATCCCCGGCGGCATCAGGCCTTCTCGGCCACGTATGCCACCTGACCCGCCACGAGCGTATAGCGAACGCGCCCGGACAACTCCATGCCGCTGTACTCGAAGGCGAACGGCGTGTGCCGGCCCTGGCTCAGCAGCTGCGCCGGCTGCACGGTCCAGTGCGCCGCGGGGTCGAACACGCAGACGTCGGCCACGCCGCCGGCGGTCAGCCGGCCGGCACTCGACGCCAGCGATCCGATTGCATCGCCGAGCACCCGCACCGGCTCGCTGGTGACAACCGCCAGCGCGCGCGACAAGCCGGCCCCGCTGTCGTTGCCCCACTTGAGCGCCAGGCCGAGCAGCAGTTCGAGCCCGGTCGCGCCGGGAGCGGCCTCGGCGAACGGCAGGTTCTTCTCGTCGGCGCCGACCGGCGTGTGGTCGCTCACCAGCGCGTCCAGCGTGCCATCGGCAAGCGCGCTGCGCAGCGCGTCGCGGTCGTGCCCGTGGCGCAACGGTGGCACCATGCGCATCGCAGAATTGAAAAAGCCGATGTCCAGGTCGGTCAGATGCAGCGAGTTGATGCTGACGTCGGCCGTGACCGGCAACCCTTGCGCCTTGGCCGCGCGCAGCAGCGCCACACCGGCCGCGCTCGACAGGCGGCACAAGTGGACGCGCGCACCGGTCTCGCGCACCAGTTCGAACACCGTGTGCAACGCCACCGTCTCGGCGCTGACCGGAACACCCGCCAGACCGAGCCGGGTCGCCATCGCGCCTTTGGCGGCGACACCCGCGCCCAGCCACGGGTCCTGCGGGCGCAGCCAGGTCGTGTAGCCGAAGGTCGCCGCGTACTGCAACGCGCGTTGCAGCACCTGAGTGTCGCGCACCGCAACATCGGCCTGCGAGAAGCCGACGCAGCCGGCCTCGGTCAACTCGACCATCTCGGTCAGCGTCTCGCCGGCGAGGCCTCGCGTCAACGCTCCGAGCGGGAACAGACGACAACGGCTGAGCTTTCGCGCCCGCAGCTTGAGCATCTCGACCAGGCCCGGTTCGTCGAGAACGGGCTCGGTGTCGGGCTGGCAGACGAGGCTGGTGACGCCACCCGCCGCCGCGGCATTGAGCTCGCTCTCGAGCATGCCTTCATGCTCGTGCCCGGGCTCGCGCAGGCGCGCCGCCAGATCCACCAGGCCCGGGGCGACGATGCAGCCGCCCGCATCGATGCGGCTCTCGGGCTGGAAGTCGGCCGGCGCCTGGCCGACGGCAACGATGCGCCCGCCGGCGATCGCGAGGTCGCCGACCCGGTCGAGCCGGGAGGCTGGATCGACCAGACGGCCGCCGCTGATCAATATCTTCATGCGCTGACCTCCGCGAGGTCGTCGCGCAGCGAGGCTTTCGCGGGGTCGGCCACCGCCCGCACCCGCTTGCTTCGATCCCCGCTTCGCGGGGCCCCTCTTTCGCAACTCATGCGGGGTTCCCCGCGATGATGCTCATGACCGCCATCCGGACCGCGATACCGAACGTCACTTGCGGCAGGATCACGCTCTGGCGCCCGTCGGCCACGGCCGAGTCGATCTCGATGCCGCGGTTGATCGGCCCCGGATGCATCACGATCGCATCGGGCCGGGCCAGCGCGAGCTTCTCCGGTGTCAGACCATAGCTCTTGTGAAACTCGTCCGCACTCGGCAGCATGCCGCCGCTCATGCGTTCGTTCTGCAGCCTCAGCATGATGATCACGTCGGCATCGCGGATGCCCTCGGCCATGTCGTGGCAGACGCGCACGCCCATCGCGGCCATGTCGCCCGGCACCAGCGTCTTCGGGCCGACGGCGCGCACCTCGGGCACGCCGAGCGCCTTCAGCGCATGGATGTCCGAACGCGCGACACGCGAATGCACGAGGTCGCCGACGACCGCCACGGTCAGGTTCCCGAAATCCTGCTTGTAGTGGCGGATCGTGTACATGTCGAGCAGCCCCTGCGTCGGGTGGGCGTGTCGCCCGTCGCCTGCGTTGACGACATGCACGTGCGGCGCGCAGTGCTGCGCGATCAGATAGGGCGCGCCGCTTTCGCTGTGGCGCACGACGAACATGTCGACGTGCATCGCCGAGAGGTTGGCCACGGTGTCGAGCAGGGTCTCGCCCTTGGCCGTGCTCGAGCGCGCGATGTCGAGGTTGAGTACGTCGGCCGAGAGTCGCTTGGCCGCGATCTCGAAAGTCGTGCGGGTGCGGGTCGAATTCTCGAAGAACAGGTTGAACACGCTCTTGCCGCGCAGCAGTGGCACCTTCTTGACCTCGCGGTCGTTGACACTGAGAAAGGTACCTGCGGTATCGAGGATGTGCAGCATCACCGCCCGCGGAAGACCCTCGGTCGATAGCAGGTGGACGAGTTCGCCGTGGGCGTTGAGCTGCGGGTTGCGGCGATCGAGCATCAGGCGCCCTTGATGTTGAAGCTGAACGCGCCTGAATCGCTTCGCGCAAGCGACAGGCGCTGTTCGCGCGGCAGCGTGATGCGCGCTGCCGAGTACGCGGGCTGGATCGGCAGCTCGCGCCCGCCGCGGTCGACCAAAACCGCCAGCGTCACGCTGGCGGGTCGGCCGAAGTCGTAAAGCTCGTTGATCACGGCGCGGACCGTGCGTCCGGTGTAGAGCACGTCGTCAATCAGCACCACGTGCTTGCCGCTCACGTCGAAAGGCAGGCGCGTCGCATCGGCGCCGGCGGCCAGCCCGCGCGAGCCGAAGTCGTCGCGGTGCAGCGTGCTCGAGATCACGCCATGCACGCCAGGTCGCTGCAGGTCGCGCTGCAATCGTTCAGCCAGCCATGCCCCACCCGACCAGATGCCCACCAGCACCGAATTGGGCTGCAGCAACGACCTGACCCCGGCCAGCAGGTCGATGTAGAGCGCCTCGGCGTCGAGCGTCAGACTGCTCATTCGTCGATGCCTCGCAGATACTGCTCGAGAATGATCGCTGCCGCCGCAGCATCGAGGTCGCTTGCGCCGCCGGCCGCAGCCTCGACCGTGCTGTAGCGCTCGTCGACTTGATGCACTGGCAGACGAAAGCGCCCCTGCAACTGGCGCGCGAAGCGTTGCGCGCGGCGCGTGTTGGTATGCGCGGCTCCGTCCGGATGCCAGGGGACGCCAACCACCAGCGCGTCGGGTCGCCACTCGGCGATCAACGCGGCGATGGCGTCGAAACGCGCTTCGCCCTCGGCACTGAGCGTGCGCAGCGCGGTGGCGGTTCGCGTCAGCGAATTACCACTGGCGACGCCAACGCGGCGGGCACCGAAATCGAAGCCCAGGAATGCACGGCAAGCCGGCTGCGATGCTGCCGTTGCGACACTCATGCGTGGCCGGCTTCCTGGCTCAGCATGCGCAAGTCGATTCCCAGCAACGACAGCGCGCGTTCATAGCGCTTCTCGACCGGGGTGTCGAAGATCACCTCGGGCGAGGCGCCGACATTGATCCAGCCGTTGCGGCCCATTTCGTCCTCGAGCTGCCCGGCGCTCCAGCCGCTGTAGCCGAGGGTGACCAGCACGCGCCTCGGGCCGGTGCCGTTGGACAGTGCCTCGAGCACGTCCTTGCTGGTGGTCATCTCGAGCCCGCCCGGAATCGTCAGCGTCGAGTTGTAGTGCGACGCCTTGTCGCCGATATGCTCGTGCAGCACGAAGCCGCGTTCGGTCTGCACCGGCCCGCCGAAGTAGACCGGCGCGTCGGCCAGGTCCTCGCGCTCGAGCGTCAACTCGACCTTCTCGAACAGGTTCTTCAGCTTGATGTCGCTCGGCTTGTTGATCACCAGCCCGAGCGCGCCCTTCTCGGTGTGCTCGCACAGGTAGACGACCGCGCCGGCAAAGGTATTGTCGGCCATGCCCGGCATGGCGATCAGGAACTGGTTCGTCAGGTTGATGGGCGCGGCGGACATGAATCGATTTTAGGACACCCTCCCGCGAGCGGGTCTTCCCGCCGCGTGAATTGGTGGAAACTGTTCCCCATGGACAAGCCCCTTGCCGGCGCGCTGGTCTGGTTCCGGCGTGACTTGCGCTGCGTCGATCATGCTGCGCTGTACCACGCGCTGAAGGTCGCGCGCGAGGTGTGGTGCGCGTTCGTGTTCGACCGCGACATCCTTGACCCGCTGCTTGAAGCCGGAGGCCGGGCCGACCGGCGGGTGGAGTTCATCCACGACAGCGTGCTGGAGCTTGCAGCCGGGCTGCGTGCGCTCGCCGCACGGCACGGTCTGGCCGCTGCCGGCCTGATCGTGCGCCACGGCCGAGCTGTCGACGAGATCCCGCGCCTGGCGCGGCAGCTTCATGCGCAGGCGGTCTACGCGAACCACGACGACGATCCGGCCGCGTTGGCGCGCGACGCGCAGGTGCGCGGCGCGCTCGCCGACGCCGGCATAGCGCTGCACACGTCGAAGGACCACGTGGTGTTCGAACGCAGTGAGTTGCTGAGCGGGAGCGGCGAACCCTACCGCGTCTTCACACCGTACAAGAGCGCTTGGCTGAGCAAGCTCGACGCGTTCTACCTCAGCGGCTACCCGGTCGAGCGACACGCCAAGAGCCTGGCCGCACTGCCCGCTTCTGAGGCGCAGGAACTCCCCACGCTTGAGAGCCTGGGTTTCGAGCACACGAACCTGCATCAACTCAGGCTCAACGGCGGGAGTGCGAGCGGTGAAGCGCTTCTTCGCGACTTCCTCTCGCGCATCGACCGCTACCACGAAACACGCGACTTCCCCGCGCTCAAGGGGCCGAGCTACCTTTCAATGCACCTTCGCTTCGGGACCGTGTCGGTCCGCACCTTGGCGCGCGAGGCGCACGCACGGATGCAAGCCGGGTCGCGCGGCGCCGCGAACTGGCTCGCCGAACTTGTCTGGCGCGACTTCTTTCACCAGATCCTGCATCACTACCCGCATGTCGCGGGCGCCGCGTTCAAACCCGAAGCCGGCTCCCTGCACTGGGAGCACGGTCGCCACGCAGACGCGCTGTTCGCCGCCTGGGCCGAGGGTCGCACCGGCTATCCGCTGGTCGACGCAGCGATGGCGCAGATCAACCAGACCGGCTACATGCACAACCGTCTGCGCATGGTCGCGGCGAGCTTCCTGGTGAAGCATCTCGGGATCGACTGGCGCCGTGGCGAAGCCTACTTCGCCCGGCACCTGAACGACTTCGACCTTGCTGCCAACAACGGCGGCTGGCAGTGGGTCGCGTCCACGGGCTGCGATGCGCAGCCGTGGTTTCGCATCTTCAACCCGGTGACGCAGAGCGAGAAGTTCGATCCTGGCGGGCGGTTCATCCGGCGCTACCTGCCGCAACTCGGCGCGCTGCCCGACAAGTTGATCCACGCGCCCTGGCTCGCAGGCCCGGCCGACCTGGCGGCGGCAGGCGTAGAACTGGGCCGGGACTTTCCACGACCACTGGTGCAGCACGACGAGGCGCGCGTGCGAACACTTGCCCGCTTTGCCGCGATGAAGGCTGCGCGCTGATCCTTCTGTGGCGTCAGACCAGACCCGCCTTTCGGGCCTTGGAGCCCACCCGCAACGCGCCGCTCGCGAGCGCGGAACGCAGAGCGCGTCATCGCCGGGCTAAGCGCCCGCGGCCACCGACGTGTAGCGCCCGATCAGCGCCAGCAGGTCTTCCTCGGAGTACGGTTTGCCCAGGTAGTGTTCGACCCCGAGTTCGGCCGCCACCTCACGATGCTTTTGCGCGATCCGCGAAGTGATCATGATCACGGGCAGGTCGGCGAGGCGCGAGTCCGCGCGCAGGTTGCGCACCAGGTCAAACCCGTCCATGCGAGGCATCTCGATGTCGCTGAGCACAACCTGCGGCTTCTCCTCGCTCAGCCGCTCCAGCGCCTCCAGGCCATCCTTGGCCAGCGCGACGCGGTAACCCTCGCGCACCAACAAGCGTTGCGTGACGCGGCGAACGGTCAGCGAGTCGTCGACGACCAGTACCAGCGGCACGGCGCGCGCGGCAGGCGCTGCGGTCGCGGGAACGGCACCTCGCGCCATCTCCAGCGACTGGCGCATCATGGCGTGCGCGCTCTCGCCGAAGAACGTCGCCAACGCCACCGGGTTGTATATCAACGCCACCGCGCCCGAGGCGAGCAGCGTCATTCCGGCAAGCCCCGGCAGGCGGGACAGCTGCGGCCCGAGATTCTTGACGACAGCCTCCTGGTTGCCTAGAACCTCGTCCACGTGGACGGCTATGCGCTGCTGCGCGCTGCGTATCACCACCACCGAGCGCATCCGGCCACCCTCGGCGCTGCGCGCGCTCTGTTGCAGCAGCGCACCGAGCCAATAGAACGGCAGACGGCTATCGCCCAGCGCATAGCTGCCGCTGGCGTAAGCCTCGTCGACCTCGGCCGGCGCCGCGCGTCGCACGGTCTCGACCAGCGTCGAAGGCACCGCCACCGTGGCGCTGGCACAGCGCAGCATCACGACCTGCGTTACCGCGGTGGTCAGGGGCAACACCAGCTTGAAGCTCGTGCCCTTGCCCGCTGCGGTCGAGGTCTCGATGCGCCCGCCCATCGCGGCCACGTCCGAGCGCACCACGTCCAGGCCCACGCCGCGTCCTGCGAGCTCGGTCACGCTGGCGGCGGTCGAAAACCCGGGGGCGAAGATCAGCCGCGCCAGCTCGGCGTCGCTCTGCGCCTTGTCGGCGTCGATGAGGCCGAGCGCAATCCCCTTGTCGCGGATGCGAACCAGGTCGAGACCGACCCCGTCGTCGCGGAACTCGACCGCCACTTCGTTGCCCTCTTGCTGCAGCGCGACCACGATAGACCCGACCTCGTCCTTGCCCGCGGCAGCGCGCTCCTGGGCCGACTCGATGCCATGGGTCACGCAATTGCGCAGCAGGTGCTCGAACCCCGCCGTCATGCGGTCGAGCACGCCACGGTCGAGCTCGATCGAACCGCCGACGATGTCGAGCCGCACCTGCTTGCCGGTCTCCTTCGCGGCCTGACGAACAACGCGGTAGAGGCGGTCGGAATGACTCTCGAACTCGACCATTCGCGTGCGCAGCAGATCGTCCTGCAGGTCGCGCGTCAATCGTGTCTGCGCCGCCAGCTCGTCCTCGGTGCTCTCCACGGCACGCTGCAGCGCACGCTGCACCGTAGCCACGTCGTTGATCGACTCGGCCATCATGCGCGTGAGTTCCTGGAAGCGCGTATAGCGGTCGAACTCGAGCGGATCAAAACTTTCGGCTGCGGCCTTTGCCGCTTCCAGGCGTGAACTCCTCTGCGTCTCGCCCTGGATCTCCAGTTCTCGCAACTGCTGGCGCAGCCGCTCGAGGTTGTCCCCGAGGTCGGTTTGCGAGGCCTTGATCAGCGCAACTTCGCCTTCGATGCGCGTGCGCGTGATGCTCACTTCGCCAGCTTGGTTGACCATGCGGTCGAGCAGCGGCGCCCGCACCCGCACCGCGGACTGCATCGGCTTCGCCGCAGCGCGGTCGGCGGCGGCCACTTCAGGCGCTGAGGCGCCGAATCGCGCCCAGTCGATGGGCGGCAGCTCGACCGCCGGCGGCGCCTCAGGTACCGGCCGAGCGCCCTCCTCGCGCTCGGCTTCAGGAGCTTGTTCCACCAAGTTCGGCTCGCCCGCCGCCTGCGACTCAATCGGCTCCGGCTCAACGCCTGGCAGCACCGTCTGCACCGCAGCGGCCGTGGCGTCGGCATAAGCCTGCGCGTCACGCGATCGCAACGCCTCGAAAGCTGCCATCAACGCGTCGCCGCGGGCTTGCAGTGCTTCAACGTCGGCCACCTGTGCGGGTGCGCCAGCCAGCAGTTGCTCGATCCGGGACTCGAGCCGGTGACACATCTCACCCAGGCGCATCGCGCCGCCCAGGCGTGCACCTCCTTTGAGAGTGTGCAAGGTGCGCATCGCGGCTGCCGGCGCAGCCAGGTCATGTGGCCGCAGTACCCACTCGCGCAGCCGCGTGGCAAGCTGCGGCAGCAGTTCCTGCCCCTCTTCCTCGAAGATCGGGAACAACTCGGCATCGACTGCGTCGATCGCGTCGATGTCTTCGTCACGATCGTCAAAGCGATCACGCTGCGCGACCGGCGCGGGTTCCGGCAGATCCGCAAGCGGCTTCAATTCGGCCAGGCCAAACGGCCCGAACTGGCTCGCCACCACATCGAGCGCGCCGCTGACCGAGACGGGTGCGGGCTCGGGTTCGGAGATCGGCGTCGGCGCCTCCTCGGCAAGCGCTACTGCACGATGCTCGACATCAGCCTCTGTCGCCGGCTCCGGCACGTGTTCGGGAGCCGAGGTCTCGCCCGCCGCCTCCGCGGCATGCATGGCCTCGGGCGCCTCGCCGGGCGCTGCCCCGACCTGGGCTTGCTCCTGCTGGAGGCGATCGGCCGCGACCTCGTGTTCCGCAAGGCGCTCGAGCAGTCCCGACAGCGGCTTCTTCAGGAAGCCCGCTGCGAACTGGTGCAGCAAGCGGCGGATGTCGTCGGCCACTTCGACGTACAGCTGGGCCTCGTCAGCGTCGCCGCTGCCTCGGGCGTCCGAACGCAGCAACGCGTGCTCGAGCGCGCGAGACAGCTGTGAAAGGTCCGCAAACCCGACCGTTGCCGAGCTGCCGGCGAGTGAGTGGGCCAGTGCGGCCGCGCTCTCGCCGACCGGGCGATGCAGTTCCATCGCCCACTCCGCCAGTTCAGTGCAGAGGCGGCGCGACAGCTCGTCAGCCTCGTTCAGGTAGATGTTGAAAAGCGGAATTCCGATCCGCAGTTCGCCAACGCGCTTGATCTGCTCTTCGTCGATCAAGGGCTGCGCCTCGCCATCGGCGATCTCGGCCAGATCGCCCGGCTCGGTGACCTCGGACAGCGGCGCCGGCAAGGTCGTCAGATCGTCGACATCGACCTCTGGCGCAGGCTCGGCGGTCGACGCGGCACCCGGTTCACGAGGCACAGGCTCGAGCGCGGGTGAAACCGACTCCGGTGTCGGCGCGGACTCCCGCGGCGGCTGCTCCAGGCTGCCCATCGGGTAGGGCTCCGTGGCGTACATGTCGAACGCTGGTTCGACCGGCGGTACCTGTGTCTGACCCGTCGCCGGCACCAGGGGCGACCCCACGGTCACCCCTGCCGCGTCGAGCGGCAACAAATCGAGAGACAGGCTCGGCTCGCCCTCTTCGGCCGTCGCATGCGCCGGCACCGCCGTCGCTGCGGCGCTGAAGTCAAGCCTGAGATCGAGGCCTTGCATCGTCTGCGCGCCGCCCCGCAAGGCGGGCTCCGGTACCTCCGCGGCGGACGGAGCCATCGGCGCGGATTCGGCGACCAGCCCCGCCATGGACGGCGCCGTGTCCGACCAGACAGGTTGGTTCGATGGCAGCGGCGCGATCTGTTCGTCCGCGGCCAGCGGTATCGTCGGGATCTTGAACCCGTCCACCGGCAGGCCCTGGTCGATGGCGTCGACCCAATGCCCAAGTTCGGCCAGCGCACCGGAGGTGAACGCGAGCAGCGGCGGATCCGCAGGGCGCTGTTCTGCAAGTCGCGTGTTGTAGACCTGCTCGCACGCCCAGGCGTGAGCGCCGAACTCGCTCAGCCCGACCATGCGCGAGCTGCCCTTGAGAGTATGAAAGGCGCGCCGCAACGTGGTGAGCCGCGCCAGATCGGCCGGCTCCTGTTCCAGACCGTCCAGCGCCGCCCGCGCCCCCGCCAGCACTTCGCGCGCTTCTTCGAGGAAGACCTCGCGCATCTCACCGTCTTCGTCTGCCGCCTTGGGCGCGGGCGCGGCAGCTGCTCGGCCCGTCACACGTGTTGCGGCCGAATCGGCGTCGAGTCCAATCGGACCGGAAGCGGTATGCACGAAGTCCGTCAACGCCTCGGACAATTGTTCGCGCGCTGCGCTCAGCGCAGGCTCGTCGGACGCTGACTCGAACGCAGCCTGCGCCGTGGAAACGGCAGCGACGAGCGCGGGCTGATCGGCTGCACGCGCCTCCTGCGAGAGCAACTCCAGGTCGCGCGCGAGCTCGGCCGGCGCGACGTCGCGACGCGCCGCCACAAGGGCGAGCGACTGTGCCTGTTCGATCAGGCGCGGCGTCGCCGCTGGCGGGGTCGGCTGGCCGTAGACGACGTGCGAATGCAGGCGCCCCATCAATGGGCTGAGCGTCCCACTCTGCGCGTCGAAGGCGAACAGCGACTTGGCCATCTGCGGCTGCACGCTGAACATGTCGATCAGGAAGCCGAGCGCACCCAGGTTTCCGGCGAGCCGGTCGAAGGTACCCGTCTGCGCGGCACGCTCGGGGTCGACTTCGGTCGACAGCAATGCGTCGATGTCGTCGCGCATGCGCAGAGCGGCCTGCGAAGCCAGGTCGAGCCCGAGCACCGACAGCACGCCTCGCATCGCTGCGAGTTGGTTCGGCACCGGCATCAGCACCTGCGGCGCCGCCGGATCGCGGAAGTACTGGTCTATCAGTTTTTCCGACTCGGACAGCGATGCGCGCAGTTCGTGCACCACGCTGCCCAGCGTCTGGCGGTCCGAGACGCGGCGGTACAGATCCTCCATCCAACTCTCGAGAGTCTGCGGCGCCTGCCCGCTGCGCACTGCAGCCACGCGCTCGGCCAGACGCAGCACGCGCTCACGTTGCTGCGCATCGTCGAAATCGGCATCCTCGAGCGATGCGTCAAGGTAGAGCAGGCTCGTAGCCACCTCCATCGCCAACGCAGGCGGGGGCGCGGCGGCCACGTTCTGGGTCTGGGTGATGGTGGTCTGAAGCTCCTCGGCGAGCACGTCACCGCCACGGTAGATGCGGCGCAACGAGTCGCCGACGAGCGAGAACTGCTCACTCAGCCCGGCCAGCCGGTGCACCTCGCCGCCGGCGACGGCTCCCCAGGCGTCCTTGGCGCCTATGACCCGCTTGCGCGCCTGTGCGATCAGCGCGGGATCGAATCGGCCCAGCGCACTCGTGTTGTAGTCGACCGGTTGATGCTGGGCAAGGTTGTAGGCCTGGCGCACCGAGGTCAGTCGCGGCGCGCGGCCGCCCACCCCCGGCGAATCGGCCTGGGCGCAGAAGAACAGCAGTTCGTGCGCGAGCCGCTCCGAGAGTTCGTCGTGTCCGCCTTCGAGCAGGCGGAACTGTGGCAGCAGGCGTGACGCAACGCGCTTGCTGAACACGTCGAGCGCGAGCAGACCCTGAGCCTGCGCTTCGAACATTGCCGCTGCGAGCTTCCACAGCGTCGCGGCATGGGGTTGCGAAGCGCCAGCGCCTAGCCCGGCACAGAACTCGCTCAAGTGTTCGAATGCGGCGCGATGCTTCTTGCCGTCGGCGCTGCGCATGAACACGAGCAGATGCTGCTCGAGCGTGCGTCGGGCGCGGGCGTCGGGCAGCAGCGGCTGCGCCGTTGCGTCTGCGGGAAGGGAGAGCCAGCGCCAGTCATCGCTCCACAGGTCGGAAGGATGAACCTGCTCCGCATCGGCAAGCTCCTGCAGCGCACGGTACTGCGGGAACATCGCCAGCGCCGAGACCTTCTTGCCCGCCAGCAAGCGACCGACGTAGTCGAGCAATGCAAACGACGCGCGCTCGATCGCATCGACGATCTCGACCGTGACCCTCTGCGGTTTGGCGACGAAGCGCTGCACCACCGATTCGCTCGCCCGCAACACCTTCGCCGCCGCCGGCAGTCCGACCAGCTCGAGCGCGCCCGCGCCCTGGTGAATCTGCTGACGCGCGCTGCGCAGCACTGCCGGGTCTACCGCATCGACGTCCGAGTCGTAGACGGTCTGGTAATCCTTGACGAAGCGGCGCAACGCCTTGTGCGCCGCGTCGAGCGAACGGCGAAGCTCATCGTGCACCCAGGCGAGCGCGCTGAGGTCGACCTCGTCTTCCGCGTGAATGTCTGCGCGCTGGCTGTCCATCGAAACCTTCCAGGGTTAGGTGCGGATTCGGCAGCGACTCAGGCGGCAGGCCGCCCCCAAGTCGCCCGCGTGCCTGCGGCGAATGAAGTGAGTCCGGCGCCAGCCATGTCACTCGATCTTGAACCGGGCCACCGACTGCTTGAGCTCCTCGGCGGTCTTGGACAGTTCGCGAACCATCTGCGCCGTCGATCGCGTGCCCTCCCCGGTCTGCTCGGTCACCGCGAAGATGTGCTGGATGTTGGCGGCGACTACGTTGGCCGACTTGGCTTCGCTCAAGGCCTGATCGGAGATTCGCCCGATCAGGTCGGCCAGCTGGCGCGACACGCGATCGATCTCTCCCAGCGCGGTGCCGGCCGCGTCGGACAACTTCGTTCCCGCGACGACGCCCTGGGTGCTGCGCTCCATCGCGCCGACGGCGTCCTGGGTGTCCGTCTGAATGGTCTTCACCAGCGCCGCGATCTGACGCGTCGCGTCGGCCGAGCGTTCAGCCAGGCGCTGCACTTCCTCGGCCACGACCGAGAACCCGCGCCCGGCCTCGCCCGCGGACGCGGCCTGAATCGCCGCGTTGAGCGCGAGCACGTTGGTCTGCTCGGTGATGTCGGAGATCAGCTCCGTGATCTCGCCGATCTCCTGCGACGACTCGCCCAGGCGCTTGATGCGCTTGGAGGTCTCCTGAATCTGGTCGCGAATCGCGTTCATGCCGCCGATCGTGTTCTGCACCGCGACCAGCCCCGATTCCGCAGCGCTCAGCGACTGTCGCGCAACCTGGGCTGTCTGCTGTGCCTGCGCCGAGACCTCGTTGATGCGCCCTGCCATCTGAAGCACCGACTCGCCGGTATCGCGGATCTCGCGCAACTGTTCGCTCGAGGCAGCCAGTAGTTCGGTCGACGTCGCCTCCACCCTCTCCGTCGTGTCGGTCACCCGGCCCACCGTGCCCTGCACTTGCGACACCAGCGAGCGCAATTCCTCCACCGTGTAGTTCACCGAGTCGGCAATCGCGCCGGTGATGTCCTCGGTCACGGTTGCCTGCTGCGTCAAGTCGCCTTCGGCGACGGTCTGTAGCTCGTTCATCAGGCGCAAGATCGCAGCCTGGTTGGCGTCGTTGACGCGTTTGGCTTCCTGTTCGAGCCGTTCCGCGTGCATGCGCTGTTCCTCGGCCAACGCGGCGCGCTGAACCTGGTCGCGCACGTACAGCCGCAGCAGGCCGAACCCGCCGGTGGCCAGCAGAGCGGCGGAGAGCACCAGCAACACCAGATTCAGCCCGGAGAAGCCACCCTCGGCGCCAAGCTTGCGTTGCACCACTTCCAGCCCCTGGCGAAGCGTCTCGCTGTCACCGATGATCGATGATTGGGCCTCCCGCGCAGCGACCAGCCCCTGCAGGTTGCCCAGGATCGCACCGGCCTCGCGACGGGTTTCGTCATACTGCTTCATCAGCTTGGCCAATCGGTCGCGCGTCTGCGCATCGCGCGCTGGTGGCAGCCGAAGCTCGGCGCTGCCGTCGATAAGCCCTTGGGCGATCTCTCGGAACGAGTTCAGATCCTTGCCAAGCAGAAACACCGCCTCCGGGCTGACGCCTTCCATCGTGAGGAACTCGTTGGCGCTCTTGCCGATGCGCTGGGTCAGCATCACGAGTTGTCCTGCCGCCGACTGCTCGGCCGCGGAAGCCTCCAGTTGCAGTTTGATCGATGCGACGGCCTCGGCAGCTTCGAGCAGGTCCGACGACTGCATATTGATCGCGCGCAGCGCCTGTCCGACCTGCGTCAGCACCTTCTGCTGTGCAAGCACGACCTCGGCATTCTTGCTGGCGCGATCCACCAGCGGCAACAAGGGCTCGAGCGCCTCCTGCACCGCCGCCGGCGCAGCCGCGATGGTGGAGTCGCCCCGCTGCAACCCAAGCACCGTTCGCGACAGCACCTCGGAGCTCTCGCGCACCTCGGGGAAGGCCTTCGCACTGCCGACCACCGCCTGCGACACCGACTTGGCCAGGCGCTGCGACTGCATCAGCGCCTGACCGCTGGCGGCAACCTGGGTCGCACCGCGACTGGCCGAATTCAGCGCCGTCAGCGTCATCACCAGAAGACCCGCGACGCCGGCAAGAACCAACCCGCCGAGGATTCGCTGTTGCTCGAGCTGCGGCCTGTTGCCGATCAACGGCAAACCACCGGTGTCGGAGGCTGGCGCACGTGGCTCGCCTGAGTGTTCGGAAGACCCTCCGATGTCGGTCGGGGCGCCCTCGGACAGGATCGACGACTCCGCGTCCTCGCCCTGCTGAAGCGTGCTCGAGTCGTCGCTCGCCTCGCGCGCGTGATGCGTCCCCGCCGCGCCCTTAACACCAGCGTCGCGCTGCGTCTCCACGGTGTCGAATGGCGAGGCCGATGTCGCCGCAGGGGCTTCGACGAGCGTCTCGTCGCGATTGCGCCAAGCTTTGAGTGTGTTCAGAAAACTCATGTGTGCCTCGTATTGAGTCTACGTGCGCCGTGGCGCCCCAGCCCTCACCAAGCCGCTGACCCGCCCCCGTCCGGGGGCCAGAGTGCGGACGTCAACGCGGCATTTGCGACGACACTGCAGGTGTCTGCGGGCCATCATGTGCCAACGATCTTCAGGAACGCTTCGTGGCGTGCCAGCTCTGACAGGCGAAGTTCCTGCCAGACCCGACCCTGCGCGTCGCGAAAGCGTCCGCCCACGAAGGCGGGTCGCGCCTCCGACGCGTCGACCTCGCTCACCAACTGCTCGGCACTGCGCAAGCCGGCCAGGCGGTCTACCCAAAGTGCGCAGTTGATTTCCAGCGAAGCGCTGAAGGCGACAAGCTGCGCCCGCTCGCGCGCCGCTTCGCCGCTTCGCTCGCTGCCCTTGACGCCGAGAAAGCCGGCCAGATCGACCACGCCGTAGAGCCCACCGCGAAGGTTGGCCACGCCGAGGAACCAGGGTTGCGCGTGGGCGACGGCAACGATCGCGCTCGGCGCGAAGATTTCGCCCGCTTCGTGAAGAGGCAGCAGAAAGCCACGGCCGCTGCACTCGACGGCCAGCCATGACACGCCGCCTGCCTGGCCGCGCGCGGCAGCCAGCCGCTGCGCGAGCCGGCTCTGAAGTTCGCGCAGTGCTTCCTTATTGGCCATGGGTGCAGCGCGTCGTTGAGCGGTGCCGAGTCAGCGGCCGATCAGGCGCCGTCGAACGCCTTGATCTTGGCCACCAGTTCGTCGGCGTCAACCGGTTTGACGATGTAGTCGCGGGCGCCCTGGCGCATACCCCACACCTTGTCGGTTTCCTGGTTCTTGCTCGTGCACATGATCACCGGCACGTCCGCGAAGCGCACGTCGCGCGTGATCGAACGCGTGAGTTGGAACCCGTTCTGACCCGGCATCACGACATCCATCAAGATCAAGTCGGGTTTGTCCTCGCCCAGTCGTCGCATCGCATCCTCGCCGTTCAGCGCCGTACGAACCTGAAACCCGTGGCGGGTCAGCAGGCTCGACAAGTAGTGCAACTCGGTCTTGGAGTCGTCTACCAGCAAGATCTTGTGAATGGCCATGGGTATCCTCTGTCAGGCGTGGCCTGCCGCGATCGGCAGGCGCCGTGCTGCGCGAACTCCGGCATTCAACTGCCGCGGCGGTGCCGCTCGACGGCCAGCAGCAACTGGTCCTTGGTGAATGGCTTGGTCAGGTAGTCTTGAGAGCCGACCATGCGCCCACGCGCCTTGTCGAACAACCCGTCCTTCGACGACAGCATGATCACCGGTACCCCGGAGAACTTGGGGTTGCGCTTGATGATGGCGCAGGTCTGGTAACCGTCCAGGCGAGGCATCAGGATGTCGCAGAAGATCAGGTCGGGGTCGTTGTCGTTGACCTTGGACAAGGCGTCGAAGCCGTCCTCGGCCAGTAGAACCTCGTAGCCGCCTTGGCGCAGAAAGATCTCGGCACTGCGCCGAATGGTATTGCTGTCATCGATGACCAGCACGCGGGCAGCCAAAGCAGGCACTGCAACCGATCCGTCGTCGCTCACGGAACACTCTCCTCAACGGCTTGGGTGCGCCGGTTGGCGCGCCTCGCTCGGCTGTTATCGGCCGCTCACGTCAGATCTGAACCATTTCGAAATCTTCCTTGCGCGCACCGCATTCCGGGCAGGTCCAGTTCATCGGCACGTCGGCCCAGCGCGTGCCCGGCGCGATGCCGTTCTTGGGATCGCCCGCGGACTCGTCGTAGATCCAGCCGCAGATCAGGCACATCCAGGTTCGCAGGTCACTCACAATGTTTCGACGCTTCACTACAATGAGGCAAGATTGTAGCCAAGCAAGTTGTCGAAAAATCAAACGTTTGTAGGCACATACGCAACATTCCTCACCATTTCCTAGAGGTTTGTCGCGGTCCGATTTCCATTCCGTTCGCCGCACCCAGCGCGGGGCCGAACGTCCATCCTGAAGCGTCCGCCATGCCTATTGCCGAATCCCCACCCGCCGATGCCGGCGGCACCTCCGAGGCGTTGCAGGACCAACCGGCGCCAGCCTGCGTGATGAGTTTCAACGCCAGCGATCCCACCGGCGCCGGCGGTATCGCCGGCGACGTGGCGACGATCGCCGCAATGGGTGCCCACGCGCTGCCGGTGGTCACTTCGGTCGTGCTGCGCGACACCGCTGAGATCTTCGAGCACAGCGCGCTCGACGCCGACGTTGTCGTCGAGCAGGCGCGCAGCGTGCTGGAGGACGTGACGATCGCGGCCTGGAAGGTCGGTTTTCTCGGTTCGGCCGAGGTGGTGAGCGCGGTGGCCGAAGTTCTCTCCGACTACCCCGACGTGCCGCTGGTGGCCTACATGGCCAACCTCGCATGGGTCGAGGAAGACGAGCAGCAGGCCTACCTCGACGCGTACCGCGAACTGGTGCTGCCGCAGACCGAGGTGCTGGTCGGCAACCACCAGACGTTGACCGACTTCCTGCTCCCGGACTGGAGTTCGGAGCGGCCAGCGTCGCCGCGCGAGCTGGCGGTCGCGGCAAACCAGCACGGCACGCGCTTCGTGCTCGTCACGAGCGTGCTGGTGCCTGGCACCGGCAGCGCCGACCAGTACATCGACAACGTGCTCGCCTCGCCCCAGGGCGCGATCACGGGCGAGAAGTTCGAGCGCTTCGAGGTCGCCTTCGTCGGCGCGGGCGACACGCTGGCGGCGGCGCTCGCAGCGCTGCTGGCATCGGGCGCCGACCTTCATGCTGCGGTGGGCGAGTCTCTGACCTTCCTCGACCAGGCGCTCGACGCGGGATTCCGTCCGGGCATGGGCAACGTCATCCCCGACCGCTTCTTCTGGGCGCTCCAATCTGACGAAGAAGGCGAGGCAACAGAGGAAGCCAGCGCAGAAGCCCACCCGAAGGACCCACGCCATGTCCACTGAACACGCGCACAGTGCAGCCCTTTTCGCCCGCGCGCAGCGCGTCATCCCTGGCGGCGTCAACTCTCCGGTACGGGCGTTTCGCGCCGTCGGCGGCACGCCGCGCTTCATTGCACGCGCTCAGGGTGCCTACCTGTGGGACGCCGACGGCAAGCGCTACATCGACTACATCGGTTCGTGGGGCCCGATGATCCTCGGCCACGGCCACCCGGCCGTGCTCGAGGCGGTCACGAAAGCAGCGCGCGAAGGACTGTCATTCGGCGCGCCGACCGAGCGCGAGATCGAGCTTGCCGAGGAGATCCTCAAGCTCGTGCCGAGCATGGAGCAGATCCGCCTCGTCAGCTCGGGCACCGAAGCGGCGATGAGCGCGATCCGCCTCGCACGCGGCGCGACCGGGCGATCGCGCTTCATCAAGTTCGAAGGCTGCTACCACGGCCACGCCGACGCGCTTCTCGTCAAGGCGGGTTCGGGCCTCGCAACCTTCGGCAACCCGACCAGCGCCGGCGTGCCGCCCGAGGTGGTTCAGCACACGACGGTGCTCGAGTACAACAACCTCGTCCAGCTCGAGCAGGCCTTTGCGCTGCATGGCGGCGAGATCGCGTGCGTCGTGATCGAGCCGATCGCCGGCAACATGAACTTCGTCCGCGCCAGCGTAGCGTTCATGAAGCGGTTGCGCGAGTTGTGTTCGCAGCATGGTGCGCTGCTCGTGTTCGACGAGGTGATGACGGGCTTTCGCGTCGCGCTCGGCAGCGCGCAAAGCCTGTATGCCAAGGCGATTCCGGGATTCGCTCCTGACATGAGCGTGTTCGGCAAGGTGATCGGCGGCGGCATGCCGCTGGCAGCCTTCGGCGGTTCGCGCGCGGTGATGGAGCAGCTCGCGCCGCTTGGGCCGGTGTACCAGGCTGGCACCTTGTCGGGCAATCCGGTCGCGACCGCCTGCGGGCTGGCGACGCTGCGCGAAATCCAGCGGCCGGGCTTCTTCGAAGCGCTTTCGTCGCGCGCACAGTCGCTGGTCGCAGGGCTGCTGGGCGCCGCGCGCGACGCCGGCGTGCCGATGCGTGGCGATAGCGAGGGCGGCATGTTCGGCTTCTTCTTCAGCCGCGCCCTCGATGACGCCCTGCCGCAGAACTACGGCGCGGTGATGGCCACCGACAAGGAGCGCTTCAACCGCTTCTTCCACGCCATGCTCGAGCGCGGCGTGTACCTGGCGCCTGCCCTCTACGAAGCGGGCTTCGTCAGCGCGGCTCACGACGTCGACGATATTGCCGCCACTGTCGCCGCGGCCCGCGCAGCGCTGCGCTGAACGCTGCGCTGCCGCTCGGTCCTCCGGCCGCGAGCCAGTCGGCGCGCGCGCTCGAGGCCGGCGCTGACCGCCTCCTAGAATCGACGCCATGCATCTTCACGTTCTCGGCATCTGCGGAACCTTCATGGGAGGCCTTGCGGCACTTGCGCGCGAAACGGGGCACAGGGTCACCGGTTGCGACGCCAGCGTCTATCCGCCGATGAGCGATCAGCTCGGCGCGCTGGGCATCGAGCTGATCGAGGGCTACGCTGCCGAGCAGCTCGCGCTCGCACCCGATGTCTTCGTGATCGGCAATGTGGTCACGCGCGGCAACGCGCTGCTGGAGGCCGTCCTCGATGCCGGGAAGCCGTACACCAGCGGCCCGCAGTGGCTGGCCGATCACGTTCTTGCGGGTCGGCACGTGCTGGCCGTGGCGGGAACGCACGGCAAGACGACGACGACCGCGATGCTCGCCTGGGTACTGGAGGAGGCCGGGCTGCAGCCGGGATTCCTCGTCGGCGGCGTGCCAATGAACTTCGGCACCTCGGCCCGTCTCGGGAATGCCGGCCCGACCACACGGCTCGCCACCGGCGCGCCATTCGTGATCGAGGCCGACGAATACGACACCGCGTTCTTCGACAAGCGCAGCAAGTTCATCCACTACCGGCCTCGCACCGCGATCCTGAACAACCTCGAGTTCGACCACGCCGACATCTTCGACGACCTGGCCGCCATCGAGCGACAGTTCCACCATCTCGTGCGCACCGTGCCGGCGAGCGGCAGATTGATCGTCAACGCGCGCGAAGAGAGTTTGAAGCGCGTTCTCGCGCGGGGTTGCTGGAGTGAAGTGGCGCGTTTCGGCGCGCGCAAGGAGGAACCCGGCGCACTGCGCGCGCGCGGTGAACCGCATGCGTTCGACGTGCTCCGTGGCAGCCTGAAGATCGCCCGCGTGGAATGGGCGCTGCTCGGCGAGCACAACCAGCTCAACGCGCTGGCGACGATCGCCGCAGCCGAGCACGTCGGCGTGGACCCCGCAACCGCAGCGCGGGCACTGGCGACCTTCCAGAACGTGCGACGCCGCCTCGAACTGCGTGGAACCGTGGCAGGCGTCGATGTATACGACGATTTTGCCCATCATCCGACAGCCATTCGCAGCACCGTGAACGGCCTGCGGCGCAGGCTCGATCAACAGCCGCCGGGAGCCGGCACGCCGCGCCCGCGCATCCTGGCCGTGTTCGAGCCGCGCTCGAATACGATGAAGCTGGGCACGATGAGGGAACAACTGCCATGGTCGCTGGAGGAGGCCGACCTCGTCTTCTGCCACAGCGGCGGCCTGACCTGGGACGCCGCGCAAGCGCTCGCGCCGATGGGCGCCCAGGCGGTGGTCTGCGACAGCGTCGACGCGCTCGTGTCCCGGGTCGTGGCCGCGGCCCGACCGGGCGACCAAGTGCTGTGCATGAGCAACGGCGGCTTCGGCGGCGTGCACGACAAGCTGCTTGCCGCCCTGTGCGCGAAGGCGTGACATGACGGTGCAAGAGCGCGCTTTGCCGCGCGTTGGCGGAGACAGCCCGCTCGCCTCCTGCTGGCGTGCAGCCCAGGTCGTGCAAGCGGGCGTGGCCTGATGGCGCGCTCCCCGGTCACCCACCTGCTGTACCTGCACGGCTTTCGTTCTTCGCCGCAGTCGACCAAGGCCCGTATGGTTGGCGATTGGCTGGCGCGGCATCGGCCGGATGTCGTTTGGAACTGTCCGCAATTGCCGCCTTCGCCGGCCGAAGCGGTGCGAAAGCTCCTTGCCGAGGTCGCGCGCTGGCCGCGCGACAGCATGGGCGTGATCGGCAGTTCGCTCGGCGGCTTCTATGCCACCGTGGTCGCGGAACGGCTCGGCTGCCGCGCGGCGCTGCTCAACCCGGCGGTGGACCCGGCGCGCGATCTGGCGAGCTATATCGGCGAGATCACCGCCTGGCACAGCGACGATAGATTCCACTTCCGCGCCGAGTTCGTCGAGGAGTTGCGTGCACTCGCTCCCGCGGTGTTGACCGAACCCGGGCGGTACTTCGTCGTCATCGCCAAAGGCGACGAAGTGCTCTCCTGGCGCGAGATGGCTGCGCGCTACGCCGGCTGCAGGACCAAGCTGCTCGAAGGGAGCGATCACGCGCTGAGCGACTTCAAGCTGCATCTGCCTGACTTGCTGCGCTTTCTCGACCTCACCTGAGACGCCAGCGCCCGAACCTGGACACGTGTCGTCGGCCCGCGAAGATGAAGTCGGGGCGGGACTTCAAGCGACAATCGGCCCCATGTTTGCACTCTACGAAGACGGCGGGAAGTTCTACGCCGGCCGCGTGATGTCGGAGGCCGAGGCGTCGACGCAGATCGAACTCGAATCGGGCAAGCGCGTCAAGGTCAAGGCGGCCAACGTGCTGCTGAAGTTCGAGCAGCCGCTGGCGGGTGAACTGCTGGCATTGGCGCAGCGCGAATGCGCGGATGTCGATCTCGACCTGGCCTGGGAGTTCGCTCCCGCCGAAGACTTCACGTTTGCCGATCTGGCGCGCGAGTATTTCAGCGCCAACGCGGGAGCCCTGCAGCAGGCGGCGATGCTGCTGGCGCTGTTCGGCGCACCTCACTACTTCCGGCGCCTCGGCCGCGGCAGCTTCAAGAAGGCATCCGAAGAGACCGTCAAGGCCGCACTGCTCGGCATCGAACGCAAGAAGCGGCAGACGGCGCAGATCGATTCCTGGGCGAACGAGCTTGCCGCAGGAACGTGCCCGTCACCGATTCGCGAGCAGCTGTACAAGATCCTCTTCAAGCCCGACAAGACTGCGGCCGAGTACAAGGCCGTGGTCGAGGCGGCCCGGCGCGCGCAGAGGGCGCCGCTCGATCTGTTGACGGCGGCCGGCGCCATCGACAGCCCGTACGAATTCCACTGGCGGCGTTTTCTCTTTGAAAACTTTTCGCGGGGCACTGCGCTGCCGGCCCTGCAGGCGACCGCGATCAAGGAGACGCTGCCGCTCGCCGGCTGCTCCGGGTTCTCGATCGACGACTCGGCGACGACGGAAATCGACGACGCGCTCTCGGTGCAGGGTCTGGGCTCGGGAACTGTCGTCTTTGGCGTTCACATCGCCGCGCCGGGCCTGGCATTCGCGCCCGATTCCGAGATCGACCGGGTCGCGCGCGAGCGCTTGTCCACCGTCTACATGCCGGGCCACAAGCTGACCATGCTGCCCGATGCCGTGATGCAGGCGTACACGCTGACGGCCGGCACCGAGTGCCCCGCCGTGTCGCTCTACGTCACGCTCGACGAAGCGACGCTCGCGATCAAGGCGAGCGAGACCAGGCTGGAGCGCGTGCCCATCGTCGCCAACTTGCGCCACGACCGCCTCGACGCGGCGATCACCGAAGCCGCGCTGCTGGGCCAAGCGCCGGCGGACTTCGCGTTCGCACGTGAACTGGCGTTCTCGTATCGCCTTGCGCGCCACCTGAAGGCGCAGCGCGAGGTCGTTCGCGGCAAACCGGAGATCTTCAACCGTCCCGACTACAACTTCCGCCTCCTCGGCCACGAAGGCGGCGAGCCGCGCGGCGACGAGCTGGTGCAGATCACTCCCCGCAAGCGCGGCGCGCCGCTGGACCTGATCGTCGCCGAAGCGATGATCCTCGCCAACAGCCACTGGGGTGGCTGGCTGGGCGAGTGCGGCGTGCCGGGCATCTACCGCAGCCAGGCCAGCCTCGCACCCGGAGTCAAGGTGCGCCTGGGCACGCGGCCACTGCCGCACGCAGGGATCGGCGTGGCGCAGTACACCTGGGCCACATCGCCGCTGCGCCGCTACGTGGACCTGGTGAACCAATGGCAGATCATCGCCTGCGTTCG
>Ga0209048_10001200_pt1 | contig 26944 bp, 25 predicted proteins | sample FrelakmetCRP12CR_FD_187146 | JGI IMG/M metagenome (GOLD analysis project Ga0209048, IMG submission 187146) | Freshwater lake sediment microbial communities from the University of Notre Dame, USA, for methane emissions studies - CRP12 CR (SPAdes)... | ecosystem: Environmental > Aquatic >... | reverse complement strand
CAGTTGGCCGGCGACCGGCCCGGTCCCCGCCGCGGTCGCCTCGGACCCGGGCTTCCGTCTCGCGAACCGACCACCCGTCGGCGATGGCCTTGCGGGCCAGGGCCTCGATTGCGGCGGCGTCGGCCAGGCCCAGCAGTGCGCGCGCGTGGCCCTCGCTGAGGCGCCCGTCCTGAACCATGGCCCGGACTTCTGCCGGCAGCTTCAGGAGGCGGAGGGCGTTTGCGACGGTGGAACGGTCGCGGCCGACCAGCCGGGCAACCTCGGCCTGCGACACCGCGAACTCCTCCATCAGCCGCTGATAGCTCGTCGCCTCTTCGATGGGGGAGAGGTCATCGCGCTGGAGATTCTCGATGAGCGCCAACGTCAGAACGGTCCGGTCATCAACGTCCCTGATGATCGCGGGGATCTTTTCCCATCCCAGCCGCTGGATTGCCCGCCACCGCCGCTCCCCCGCGATCAGCTCGTAACCGCCCTGGCGGGGCCGCACCACGATCGGTTGCAGCAGGCCGGAGGCCTGGATCGAGGCGACCATTTCATTGAGGGCGGCCTCGTCGAAATGAGTTCGCGGCTGGAAAGGATTGGGGCGGATCGCACTGACGTCGAGCTCCAGTGGTGACGAACTCCGTTCACCGGCGGCCGTCCGGCTCGATGGTCCAAGGAGGGCCTCCAGACCCCGGCCCAGCCGGCGGGCTTCGGTCATCGCCCGGCCTCCTGACGGGGCGCTCCCGGATCTTCGGCGGCCGCCAGCGCCTCGTTCCGCCTGAGGAACTCCTGGGCAACGCTCAGGTAGCTCTTGGCGCCGATCGACTGGACGTCATAGAGCAGGACCGGCTTGCCGTAGCTCGGCGCTTCAGCCAGGCGGATGTTCCTGGGCACGGCGGTGGTGAAGACCTTGGCTCCGAAATACTCCTTGGCATCCGCCGCGACCTGGCGGGAGAGGTTCACTCTCGAATCGAACATCGTGAGCAGCACCCCGTCGATCGCGAGCGAAGGATTGAAGTTCTGCTGCACCAGGTTGATGGTGTTCAGGAGCTGCGAGATCCCCTCGAGGGCGTAGTACTCGCACTGAATGGGAATCAGTACGCCGTCGGCGGCCGTGAGGACGTTGAGCGTGATCAATCCGAGCGAAGGAGGGCAGTCGATGATGACAAACTCGTAGGAGCTGCGGACAGGGGCCAGCACGCGGCGGAGAGCGGATTCCCGCTCGAGCCGGTCGACCAGTTCGATCTCTGCGCCGACGAGATCCTGGGTCGCGGGGATCAGATCGAGGAAGGGCAGGGCACTCGGGCTGGAGATTCTCACATCGTCGAGCGGCCGGCCATCGATGATCGAATCGTAGAGCGAGAAGCGAAGGGCGGCGCGGTTCACGCCGAGTCCGCTGGTGGCATTTCCCTGCGGATCTGCGTCGATGAGCAGCGTCTTTCGCTCGGAAATCGCCAGCGAGGCGGCCAAATTCACCGCCGTGGTGGTCTTGCCGACTCCGCCCTTTTGGTTCGCAATCGCGACGATTCTAGCCATCTAATGATAAGTCGTTGAAATATAATGAGTTATACTATTTTCATCTCGGACTATCTCACGAGACACTCTCAATATAGGCGTAGACGCGCGGGATGCCAAAGGTGAAGTCCCGTTTCACGTGGAACGGCGCGCAGAGCCGGCCTCGCAGTTGTTTCACGTGCAACGAGCCATGGCCGAAGGGGCGATTGCTCCGCCCTATCGCCCAGCCCTGACCACGGCGTTGACCAGAGTTTGAAGATCGCTTGGGGAGATTCCCGGGATCCGTCCCGCTTGGGACAGGGAGGTCGGCCGGAGCCGCTCCAGCTTCTCACGGGCCTCGAACGAGATCCCGGTCAGCTCCCGGTAACAAAGTGTTTCAGGGAGGACAAATGTCTCCAGCCTCAGCAGGGCAGCAGCCTGCTCTCCCTCCCGCTGCAAATAGCCCTCGTACTTGAGCTCAATCTCGGCCCATTGGAAACAGTCTGGCTCCCAGGCCTCGCTACGGTTCACAAGCAGGTCGGCCAATCGCACACCAGGCCTCCGGGCAAGCTCTGCAGCCTTCATCGATTGGGTAATGGGCCGTGAATCCGTGACCGCAATCAGGGGGTTGGCCACCTCGGGACTCACGCTTGTCCGCCTGGCGGTCGCCAGCAGTCTTTCTTCTCGATCCAGCCTAGTGTGGGCAGCCTCGGTTTCCTCACCCGTCAGCAGTCCGCGGCCCTCGGCCACCGGCAGCAGGCGCCTCAACGCATTGTCTTGGCGAAGCAGCAGACGAAACTCGGCCCTTGAAGTAAACAGCCTGTAGGGCTCATCCACCCCCCGCGTGACCAGGTCGTCGATCAGGACGCCGATCATTCCCTGGTCTCGACGGAGCACCACCGGCTCCAGATCCAGCGCACTTGAGGCCGCGTTCAGGCCGGCGATCGCCCCCTGGCCCGCTGCCTCCTCGTACCCGGTTGTCCCGTTCACCTGTCCTGCGAAGAAGAGTCCGTCGAGCCCCCGCACCTCGAGCGTTGGCTTGAGCTGCGTCGGCGGAAAGAAGTCATACTCGATCGCATAGCCGGGCCTCGTCATCCTCACCGATTGCAGGCCGGGAATCTGCCGCAGCATCTCAAGCTGGATCGCTGCCGGAAGCGAGGTCGATAGGCCGTTTACGTACATCTCCGAGGTCTCGAGTCCTTCCGGCTCCAGGAAGATCTGGTGCCGCTCCGCCTCGGGGAATTTCACGATCTTGTCTTCGATGGACGGGCAATAGCGCGGGCCGCGGCTTGCGATGGCCCCACCATAAAGAGCGGACTCCGAGAGATGGCGCTGCACGGTTTCCCGGAGTTCGCGGCCAGTCCATGTCAGGTAGCAGGGAAGCTGGGGGAGGGAAGGGACACGTTCATAGAACGAGAATCGGGAAGGCCCCTCCCCATCCTGCTTCGCCAGATTGACGAGATCCACGCTCCGCCCATCCACCCTCGGCGGCGTTCCAGTCTTGAATCGTGATACACTAAGTCCTTGTGCAACAAGAGCTTGCGACAACTCATCCGATGGGGACTCTCCCGCTCGCCCCGCTGCGACTGAGTGGTCCACCCCAACGTGGATCCGCCCTCGGAGGAATGTGCCGGCGGTCAGCACGACCGCCCTTGCCGAGATCCGGTCGCCATCACGAGTGACGACCCCCGCTACCCGGCTCCCCGCCACGGTCAGACCGGTGACTGTTGCCTGCGCGAACCGCAGTCTGGGTTGGCGCTCGAGAAGCTCGCGCACGGCTCGGCGATAGAGACCACGATCGCATTGGGCGCGCGGCGACCAGACCGCGGGGCCCTTGGAGCGATTCAGCAGCCTGAACTGGATGCAGGCGCGATCCGTCGCCCGTCCCATAATGCCGCCCAAGGCGTCGACCTCGCGAGCCACGGTGCCCTTGGCGATTCCACCGATGGCCGGATTGCAGCTCATCTGGCCGATCATCTCGAGCTGCTGGGTGATCAGCAAGGTGTCCGCCCCCGAGCGCGCGGCGAGCGCTGCCGCCTCGGCGCCCGCGTGCCCTCCTCCGATGACGATGACGTCATAGTGATGCATGGCTACGCCGTCCGGACCCAGCTCCAGAGTTCCTTGAACGTCGGGCGCTTGCCGTAGGCGAGGATGCCGACGCGGTAGATGCGCGAGGCGAGCCAGATGATCGCCAGCACCCCCACGAGCGTGGCTCCCATCGATAGAAGGAGCTCACCCGGCGGGAGCGGCGCGATCGAGTAACGGAGCGGCGTCACGAACGGGGCGACGAAGGGAATGAGGCTCAGGGTGCGGGCCAGCGAACCGCTCGGATCATTGAGCACCGGGAACATGCACATGAAGCCGGCCACGATGCCGATCATGACCGGCTGCTGGGCCTGCTGGGTGTCCTGCTGCGTGCTGCACATGGCGCCGACCGCGGCATACAGGGACGCGTACAGCATGAACCCGAGCAGGAAGAACACCAGGAAGATGATCAGAAGGGTTGGCGGAATGGTGGGTACCGAGATATCGGCTGCCGCGTCCGCGGAAAGGTGGAACAGGTGCAACACCGGCACCAGGTTGGCCGTGAGATAGAGCGCCGCGGCGGCCCAGATGCCCAGCTGGAACAGGCCGACGGAGCCCACTCCGACGACTTTGCCCAGCATCAGCTGGAACGGCGACAGGCTGGAGGAGAGCACCTCCATGATGCGGCTGGTCTTTTCCTCGAGGACCGAACTCATCACCTGGATGCCATAGAGCAGCAGCGAGATGTAGAGAATGAAGGTCATGGCGTAGGCAAGGATGAAGGACGAGGTCCCGGTCTCGCCCGTCAGTTTGCCTTCGGTGATCTTCGACGTCTGCAATTCGATCGGCGCCGTGGCGCGGCGTACGACCGCGGTGTCCACCTGCTCCTGGACGAGCCGTTCGGTCTGGATCACGGGTCGCATCGTGCCCCGCAGTGATTCCATGTCACTCAGCGAGCCGACGTTCGAACCAAAGTAGGCCACCGCGCCGGTGGCCAGGGCGTCATCCGTCAGCACCACGAAGCCGACCGGGGCGCCCTCGGGTCCGCGGGAGCGCCCGATCAGTGCCGTGAGGGAATCGGCTACGAGCTGGGCCCGGCCCATCGCGAGGACACGCTGCACGGAATACCGGGGCCGCCCGGTACTGGATGGCCCGATACGGCTCTCCTGGAGGGCGGTCACCATCAGGTCGCCAAAGTCCCCGCTGGCGGCGTCCACCACCACGATCGGCTTGGCGCCGGTCTCCCGACCGGCCAGAAAGACCGGCAGGAAGATCAGGACGCCCATGAAGAGCGGGCCGAGGATCGTGCTGATGACGAACGCCCGGGTGCGCACCCGCGTGACGAATTCCCGGCGTATCACCGCGAAGACTTTACGCATGGGCGTCCTCCGTGGCGGGAGCGGTGGCGGCATCGCGACCAACGCGATCGATGAAGATGGATTGAAGCGAGGGTTCGACGATTTCGAAGCGTGACAACCCGACCCCGCTCGTCACCAGGCTTCGCAGGAGCTCATCCGAGTCGGCGCCGGCCGCGAGCTCAACCTCGGCGCTCGCCCCGTAGTCGTCGACCCTGGCGACCAGCTTGCGATCTTCGAGTACCCTGGCTGCGCGCGCGGCGTCGCGGTGGTAGGCGAGGGCGACATGGCGCTTTCCGGCGCCGGCCTTGATCTCGGCAAGGCTGCCGTCGAGGATCTTTTCTCCCCGGGCGATGATGGCGACCCGGTCGCACATCTTCTCGGCCTGCTCCATGATATGGGTCGAGAACAGCACGGTGCGGCCACCGCGTGCGATCTCGACCACCACGTCCTTCATGACCTGGCTGTTGACCGGATCGAGCCCGCTGAATGGCTCGTCGAGAATGACGAGTTCCGGCTCATGGAGGAGGGCGCCGATGAACTGCACCTTCTGCTGCATGCCCTTGGAAAGGTCCTCGACCTTGTGGTTCGTCCAGTCGTGGAGGCCGAGCCGGTCGAGCCACTGCAGGCTGCGGCGGCGCGCCTCCGCGCGGGAGAGCGAGCGGATCTCGGCCAGGAAGATCAGGTGGTCGAGCACCCGCATCTTCTTGTAGAGCCCACGCTCCTCCGGCAGGTAGCCCACCCGGTGGGCCAGCTCCCGCCCGGTGCCTTCGCCGCCGAGCAGGGTGATCGTCCCTTCATCCGGGGTGATCACGTGGAGAATCATGCGAATGGTGGTGGTCTTCCCGGCTCCGTTGGGCCCCAGGAGCCCGAAGATGCCTCCGCGCGGCACCTCGAGGCTGAGGTCATGAATGGCGGTGTGTCCCGCAAACCGCTTGGTGACATGTTGGAGCAGGATGGCGGCCTGACTCATGACTGGTGGCTCCAGGTTGGCGAGGCGGGCGAGATGCCCCGGTCGGGGCGTCCCGGCGGCTTGTACGGGAGTGTGGGGAGCCGGGTTTCCGGGAGAAACGCCGATTGTCGTAACTGGACTGGCCGGGGCCCTGGCCAGTGCACTGCTGCTAGAGCGTCAGGCCACCGAGGGGAATGATCCCCGCCACCTCGGTGCCTGGCACCACCAGGTGCTGGTGGTCTACCCGGACGCCGAATTTCAGGGTGCGGCGGAGGAACTCTTCCCGGGTGGTGCCTCCGGACGTGGGGTCATAGCTCCCGACGTCGTGGAGCAGCACGCCTTGGTCGTTCCGCTCATGGAACCGCCCCACGTGGGTCTTTCCCCCGAGGGTGTCCACGACCACGGTCACGCCGTGGAGCTCGTCGTGACCGGGGTGGAAGACGTGGCCGGTCATGCGGCCTGGGTCTTGGCGCAGTGCCGATCGAACGCCGCCACGAGGTCGGCCGCCACGTCCTGCGGTGCCCTTCCCTCGATCTGGTGGCGATGGACGAAGTGCACGACCTCGCCATCCCTGAGCAACGCCATCGAAGGCGAGCTGGGCTGGTAGTCGGCGAAGAACTGGCGGGCCCGGGCGGTGGCTTCGAGATCCTGCCCTGCGAATACCGTGAAGACCTGGTCGGGCTTGACCGCCTGCTTCAGCGCGTGAGCTAGGGCGGGGCGGGCGTTGCCTGCGGCGCAGCCGCAGACCGAGTTGACGAAGATGAGGGTCGTGCCCTTCGGGTCACCCAGCGCGACATCTACCTCGGCGACCGTGGTCAATTCCGTGGCGCCCATCCGAACCATCTCTTCGCGCATCGGCTGCACGAGGCGGGGATCATACGGCATGGTCGTGGTCCTTTTCCTGGTGTGTGTTCGTTCCGTCCTCGAGAGCCTGGCGCAGCGCATGCCACGCCAGGGCCGCGCATTTCACCCGGGCCGGGAACTCGGCGACGCCGGCAAAGGCGCCCAGCTTCGGGGGCAGCGGTTCGGCGGAGCGTGCTCCGCCCTCGGTGATCATCCGGTGGAAGCCCTCGAACATCCGGGCGGCCTCCGCCCTGGTCTTGCCCTTGATCTCGGTGGTCATGAGCGAGGCCGAGGCCCGCGAAATGGCGCAGCCGTTGCCCTGGAAGCTCACGTCGGCGATGCGGTCTCCGTCGAACTTGAGCCAGACGCTCAGCTGGTCGCCGCACAGCGGGTTGTAGCCTTCGGCCTTCCGGTCGGCGTCAGGCATGACCCTGAAGTTCCTCGGTGCCCGGTTGTGGTCGAGAATGAGGCTCTGGTACAGCTCGCCCAGGCTGCTCACAGGCCCATCACCTTCCGCACCGTGCGTAGAGATCCCGCCAGGGATTCCACGTCAGCCTCGGTGTTGTACATCCCGAACGACGCGCGGACCGTGCCGCCGACTCCGAGCCGGCGCATGAGGGGCTGGGCGCAGTGGTGCCCGGCACGGACGGCAATGCCGTCCCGGTCGAGGATCGTTCCAACGTCGTGCGGGTGGACGCCCTCCATGACGAAGGAAAGCACTCCCACGCGCCGGGCAGGGTTGCCGAGGACTCGCACGCCGGGAACCTCCCCCAGGACAGCCGCGGCGTGGCCCAGCACGCGCTCCTCGTGGGCCCGAAGTGCGCCGGCGTCGAGCGCCGACAGGTAGTCGATCGCGGCGGCCAGGCCGATCGCTTCCGCGATCGGGGGTGTGCCCGCCTCGAACCGCATCGGAGGGGGGGCGAAGGTCGTTTCCTCGAATGTGACCCGCTCGATCATGCCGCCGCCGCCCTGCCAGGGTGGCATGGCCTCGAGCAGGTCGCGTCGGCCGTACAGGAGGCCCACGCCGGTCGGTCCGTAGAGCTTGTGACCGGAACAGGCATAGAAGTCCGCCCCGAGGGCCTGCACATCGATGGGGAGATGAGGCACGGCCTGGGCCCCGTCCACCACCACGAGAGCCCCCGCGGCATGGGCCAGGTCCGCCGCCTGCCGCACGGGGAGCACCGTGCCAAGGACGTTGGAAACGTGGGCAAGCGCCAGCAGCCGCGTGCGCGGCCCGAGCAGGGAACCCAGGGCGCCGAGGTCGAGCTCCCCGGCCATCGACACCGGAATCGCGCGGACAACCGCCCCGGTCTGCCCGGCGACCAGCTGCCAGGGAACGATGTTGGAATGGTGTTCGAGCTCGGTGACCAGGATCTCGTCGCCCGGGCGCAGGGTGGCGCGCCCCCAGCTCTGCGCCACGAGGTTGATACCGGCCGTCGTGCCCGGGGTGAAGATGACCTCGCTGGCGTCCGCCGCGCCGAGAAAGCGCCGAGCCGTTTCACGCGCGGCGTCGTACTCCGCGCTGGCCTGCTGGCTCAGTTCGTGTACCCCGCGGTGGACATTGGCATACCGGTGGGCGAGGAAGTCGTGCATCGTGTCGAGGACGACGCGAGGCTTCTGGGCGCTCGCGCCGCTGTCCAGGTAGACGAGGGGACGGCCGTGGACCCGGGTGGCCAGGGCGGGGAAGTCCTGGCGGACCGTCTCGACATCGAACCCGGTGGCCACGGCGACGGACATCTCAGTCTCCCGCGTGCCGATCCAGTCGTGCCATGACCATCGCTTCCAGTCGCTGCCGCACTCCCACGAACGGGATCTCCTCCAGCACCTCGGCGGCAAAGGCGTAGGTCAGGATCTTCCGCGCCAGCGGCGTTTCGATGCCGCGGCTCTGCAGGTAGAACAGCGCCGTCTGGTCCAGCCGGCCAACGGTAGCGCCGTGCGTGCACTTGACGTCATCGGCAAAGATCTCGAGCTGCGGCTTCGTGTCGACCCGGGCCCGGTCGGAGAGCAGGAGATTCCGGTTGGTCTGCTTGCCGTCGGTCTGCTGGGCCTCCGGGGTGACGTACACCTTGCCGTTGAAGACGCCGTGCGACCGGTCGTCGAGGACGCCCACGTAGACCTCGCGGCTGGCGCAGGCGGGGTGGGCGTGGCGGATCGAGGTGTGGTTGTCGACCAGCTGTTCACCCCGCCCCATGTAGAGCCCCTGGAGCGTCACGTGGCAGCCGGGCCCGTCCATCAGGACGTCGAGGTCGTTGCGGTGGATCCGGCTTCCCATTGTCACGGTGAACGACGAGAGCTGGCTGTCCCGCTCGTGCCTGACTACCGTCCGTCCGACATGGAAGGCCCGCTCGCTCTCGAGGCCCAGCTTGCCGTGGGTCAGGTGCGCGCCGGCCCCGACCAGGGCCTCAGTCACCGTGTTGGTGAAGTGGACTCCATCGCCCAGGGTCCGGTAGGTCTCGATGATGGAGGCCCGCGCGTTCGCGCCCAGCAGGATCAGGTTGCGGGGGTGGATGGCGGGGGCCTCGGCTCCCGAATCCGCCAGGAACAGAACCTCGATCGGGAGGTCGATCTCGGTACCGGGCGGCACGAAGAGGCAGGCGCCGTCCTCGAACAGGGCCGTGTTCAGCGACGTGAAGGCGTGATGTACGAACCCCGCCGATCCTGCGAAGTGCCGGTCAAGGACCGCACTGTCGGCCCGGAGGGCGCGATCGAGACTGCCGATCCTCGTGCCGGCCGGCAGCCGCCCGATCCGGGATAGCCCGGCGTTGAGTCGTCCGTTGATGAACACCAGGCGGTGCCAATGGCGCTCGCCGACCTGGAGCCGGTCGACCTCGCCTGCGGTCGGCACCCGGCCCGGCAGGGCCGGCCCAAACCGGGTCTGGGTGAAGGGCGCCAGCGGAGTGAACCGCCACTCTTCGTCGTGCGACCCCGGGAAGCCCTGTTCGTGAAAGTGGGCCATCGCCTCACGCCGTACGGCCGGCACTGTGGCGGCCGCCGGCGCCGCGAGCGCGGACACCCAGTTCGAGGCCCGGCCAGGAGCGGGGACAGCCTGACCCGCGGGGGTCCGACGGGTACCGACCGCAGCCTGGCTCATGCCGCCGCTCCGGCTCCAGTCAGCCAGTCGTAGCCGCGGGCCTCGAGTTCGAGGGCGAGGCTCTTGTCGCCCGATCGGATGATGCGGCCGCCGGCCAGGACATGGACGTAGTCAGGTACGATGTAATTGAGCAGTCGCTGGTAATGGGTTACCACGATCGTGGCGTTGTCCGGCCGGCGCAGCTTGTTCACCCCATCGGCGACGATCCGGAGCGCGTCGATATCGAGCCCCGAGTCGGTCTCATCGAGGATCGCCAGCCTGGGCTCGAGCACTGCCATCTGGAGGATCTCGTTGCGCTTCTTCTCGCCGCCGGAGAAGCCGGCGTTGACCGGCCGGGACAGCACCTCCGGGCCCCACTCGACCATCCGGACCTTCTGCTCCAGCAGGTCCATGAAGTCGATCGGGTCGATCTCCTCCTCGCCGCGGGCCTTGCGCTGCTCATTGTAGGCGGCGCGCAGGAAATAGGCGTTGCTCACGCCGGGGATCTCGACCGGATACTGGAAGGCCAGGAACACACCGGCCAGGGCGCGCTCCTCCGGTGCCATGGCGAGCAGATCCTGCCCCTGGTAGAGGACTTCGCCGCCCGTGACCTCGTAGGCGGGGTGCCCGGCGAGCACCTGGGCCAGCGTACTCTTTCCCGAGCCGTTGGGGCCCATCACCGCGTGCACCTCGCCCGCCTTCACCGTCAGGGTGATGCCGCGGAGGATTTCCTTGCCGCCGGCATTGGCGCGCAGATTCCTGATTTCAAGCACTGACTGCTCCTTGGCCCCTGGCCTTGGTTACCCGACGCTGCCTTCGAGGGTGATCCCCAGCAGCTTCTGCGCTTCGACCGCGAACTCCATGGGGAGCTCCTTGAAGACTTCCTTGCAGAAGCCGTTCACGATCATCGAGATCGCGTTCTCGGTGTTGAGGCCGCGCTGCTTGAGGTAGAAGATCTGATCCTCGCCGATCTTCGAGGTCGATGCCTCGTGCTCGACCGAGGCCGATGAGTTCTGGACGTCGATATAGGGAAAAGTGTGGGCGCCGCAGCGGTTGCCGATCAGCATCGAGTCGCACTGGGTGTAGTTGCGCGCCCCCTCCGCCTTGGGCAGGACCTTCACCTGGCCGCGGTAGCTGTTGTTGCCCTGCCCCGCCGAGATGCCCTTTGACACGATGGTGCTGCGGGTCCGCTTGCCGGCGTGGATCATCTTGGTGCCGGTGTCGGCTTGCTGGCGGCCGTTGACGACCGCCACCGAATAGAACTCGCCGATCGAGTCGTCGCCCTGCAGGATGACGCTCGGATACTTCCAGGTGATGGCTGATCCCGTCTCCACCTGGGTCCAGGAGATCTTGCTGCGGGCTCCCGCGCACTTGCCGCGCTTGGTCACGAAGTTGTAGATGCCGCCCTTGCCCTCGGCATCCCCGGCATACCAATTCTGCACAGTGGAGTACTTGATGGTGGCGCCTTCGAGCGCCACCAGCTCGACCACCGCGGCATGCAGCTGGTTGGTGGAACGCTTGGGCGCGGTGCACCCCTCGAGATAGCTGACGGTGGCGCCTTCCTCCGCCACGATCAGGGTGCGCTCGAACTGCCCGGCGTCCGCGGTGTTCATCCGGAAGTAGGTGGATAGCTCCATCGGGCACCGGACGCCCTTCGGGACGAACACGAAGGACCCATCACTGAACACCGCGGAATTCAGCGCGGCGAAGAAATTGTCATTGTAGGGCACCACCGAACCGAGGTACTTGCGGAGCAGCTCGGGATGTTCCCGGACGGCTTCCGAGAACGAGCAGAAGATCACGCCCGACTCCGCCAGTGTCTTCTTGAACGTCGTGCCCACGGAGACGCTGTCGAAGATGGCGTCGACTGCCACCCCGGCCAGCATCTTCTGCTCCGTCAGGGAGATCCCGAGTTTTTCATAGGTCCGCAGCAGCTCGGGGTCCACCTCGTCGAGGCTCCCAAGGGGCTTCTTGGTCCTGGGCGCAGAGTAGTAAATGATGTTCTGGTAGTCGATCGCCGGGTACTGGATGTTCGCCCAGTGGTGCGGCTCCTTCATCTCGAGCCAGCGGCGGTAGGCCTTGAGCCGCCAGTCGAGCATGAAAGCCGGCTCCCCCTTCTTCTCGGAGATCAGCCGGACCGTGTCCTCGCTCAGACCCCTGGGGACGACATCGCTCTCGATGTCGGTGACGAATCCGTACTTGTATTCCCGGTTGACCAGGGATTCGACTTCGGAACCCATCACGCCTCCTGAGAGGGCAGGGACGCCTGGTCCTGACCCTCGGCAAACTTCACGTCGTACTCGCAGGAACCGCAGCCTTCGAGCATGTGGGTGCGGCGCTCGATGCTGCCCCCCAGCGCCGCTGCCAGGAACCGCGCCTCCGCGGCACAGATCTCGGGGAAACGCTCGGCCACGAGCCGGATCGGGCAGTTGTGCTCGGCAAGTTTGCCGCCCTCGGCTGCGGTGCCCCACTCAGCCATGTACCCCTCATCGGAGAGCACCCTGGCCACGACCCGGAGCCGCTCGAGCGGGGACGCGCCCTCGACCACTCCGGCCAGGCGGCGGCCCAGTTCCTCGAACTGCGATTCCAGCATTCCCACGGCGGCGGCCCGCCCTTCCCGGGCCACGACATGGTCAAGGATCTGGCTCAGCGTCTCTTCGTAGCGGCGGGGGAACCGGGCCTCTCCGGCAGGCGTCAGCCGGTAGGCGAAGACCGGAGCCCCCACGCCGCGCTGCTGGCGCTCGTGGACGACCAACTGCTCCAGCTCGAGTTCCTTGAGGTGGTGCCGCACGGCATTGAGCGAAAGCCCGAGTTCGCGAGCCAGCTCCTTCGCGGTAAGCTGACCGGCCCGCTTGAGGGCAAGGAGGAGCTCGCTGCGGGGCCCGCGCTTGCTGAGACCGCTCGGTTCGAGCTGGACGAGAGGGGATCCCATAGGTTTGGAATGCTATCCATGGGTACGCGAGTTGTCAATTCGTCTGGTTTAATTGGCGTGAATAGTCGGCATGTTGCCTGGCGACGGTCTGAGGCCAGTGCTAAGTAGCCATAACGGCAACTCTTAAATGCTGTCTGGCGCAGGAGAATCGTGCCGCTGAGATCAGCAGGGGCAATCGGGATGGAAACGTGCGAAATGTAGTAGTATGTATTACAACTTCTCCGTAACAACTCATTTCTCTGGCGCGGGAAATCAATCGGCAACATATTGAGCTGAGGACATTTGCCGACTACTGGTAATCGAACAGGCGAGTCAGAATGACCGTCCACCGCATCAGGCTGCTAGGCGATCCGATCCTTCGGAACCGGTGCGAGCCGATCAGCAAGCACGGCTCAACCGCAGTCCGGGTCGTCATCGATGATCTTCGGGAAACTCTCCTCGACTTCCAATCCCGCTTCGGCTACGGCCGGGCCATTGCCGCGCCCCAGATTGGTGCCCCTCTTCGCATCGTGCACGTCGAGATGGGCCAGCCCTGGTCGTTGATCAATCCGGAGATCGTGGACGTGGGCGAAGAGGACTTCGTCGTCTGGGATGACTGCTTCTCGTTTCCCAACCTCCTGGTCCGCGTCTCCCGCGCCCACCGGATTCGAATCAAGTACGAGGACGTCAAGGGCAGGACACACTTTGCCGACCTCGAGGGTGACCGGGCGGAACTCCTGCAACACGAGCTCGACCATCTCGATGGCGTCCTGGCAGTTGATCGGCCTCACGGCCTCGACCCCTTCTGCCTCCGGGAAGAGTGGAACCGGCTGCACTCGCTCTCCGGCCGGTACGGGCACCCCGAGCCGCGATCCGCGCTCTACTCCGCACCTCTCGCCGGACTGTTGTAACGTGAGCGGGCCCCCTGCCGGGCCTGGGGAGCGGCTGCTTCGTCTCTGGCAGCGGCTGCATCCGCTTCCCGGCGGCAGCTGGCTCTTCAGCCGGTGCCTTGGCGTCATGGTGCCGTACACGGGATCGGTGGGGGCCCACGTCCGCGATCTCCGCCCGGGCTTGGCGAGAGTCACCATGCGCGACCGCCGGGCGCTCCGCAACCACCTTGGCTCCATTCACGCCATCGCCCTCGCGAACCTTGGAGAGGTGACTTCAGGCCTTGCCCTGCTCGCCCTGCTGCCGCCTGGAATCCGCTCCATCCCGGTCGCGCTCACCATCGACTTCCTGAAGAAGGCCCGGGGCGCGCTGGAATGCCAATGCACCTGCACCGCGCCATCCGTCAGCGACTCGATCGAACACGACATCAACTCGGAGATCCGCGACCGGCAGGGTGAGGTGGTAGCCCGGATCCGGGTGCGCTGGCGACTGAGCCCGCCCCCCGCCTGATCCCATGCCCACCAGCCTCGATACGGCCCTCGCCCGGCATGCCGGGATCCGGGTTCCGCTCATTTGCGGGGCGATGTATCCCTGCAGCAATCCGGAGCTGATCGCGGCGGTCTCGGAGGCGGGGGGCATCGGCATCGTGCAGCCGATAGCGCTCACCTACGTCCACGGGTACCAGTTCCGGGAGGGACTGCGCAGGATCAGGCAGCTGACCTCGAGGCCGATCGGATTCAACGCACTGATCGAGCAGTCTTCCCGGCGATATCACGAGCGGATGGTGTCCTGGGTCGACATCGCCCTCGAGGAAGGGGTCCGCTTCTTCGTGACCTCGCTGGGCAATCCGCGATGGGTGGTGGATCGGGTCGCACCGTCCGGAGGGGTGGTCTACCACGACGTGACCGAGCGGAAGTGGGGGGAGAAGGGGCTGGCCGGCGGCGTCAAGGGACTGATCGCCGTCAACAACAGGGCCGGCGGCCACGCCGGCCCACGCGATGCGCGGAGCCTGCTCGACGAGCTGGCGCCACTGGGTGCCCCGGTGGTTTGCGCCGGTGGAATCGCCAGTGGTGAAGGATTTGCGGAGGCGCTCAGGATGGGGTATGCCGGCGTACAAATGGGCACCCGCTTCATCGCCACTCCGGAATGCCACGCCGCCGATGCCTACAAGGAGGCCATTGTGGCAGCTGACGAGAGCCAGGTGGTACTGACCGAGCGGCTGACCGGCGTCCCGGTGGCAGTGCTCCGGACGCCGTACATCGAGCGCCTTGGGCTTCGCGCCGGGCCGCTGGCCAGAGTCCTCCTCAGGGGGCGCCGCACCAAGCGCTGGATGCGTGCGCTCTACGCGCTGCACTCTCTCCGCCAGCTCAAGCGCTCCCTCAACCAGGCCGGCGGCGAGGTGGATTACTGGCAGGCGGGCAAGAGCGTTCGCGACATCGATTCCATCATCCCGGCGGGCGACATTGTCCGCGCCTGTGCCGAGGCGGCGGCCCGGTGAACCCTGTCGGAACCGATCGCGCGCCGGAGCCCCGGGGGCACTATGCTCAGGCCGTCGTGCACGATGGCCTGGTCTTCGTGTCGGGGCAGCTCCCCATTGACCCCGACAACCCTGCCCGCCCGCCGGGTGACATCCGGGCTCAGACCGGCCAGGTCCTCGATAATCTCGCTGCCATCCTGGAAGCGGCAGGCAGCGATCTCTCTCGGTTGCTGCAGGTCACCATCTATGTCACCGACCTCGCGTTCTGGGACGAAGTGAACGCGGTCTATGCCGCCCGTCTCGGCGGGCACCGGCCCGCACGAGCCGTGATCCCGATCGCGTCGCTCCACCGAGGCTTCCAGGTGGAACTCCAGGCCATCGCCGCCATCCGCACACCCTGACGGTGCTACGCCACAGGCGGCCCCCGATGCCGCCCGGAAACCTCCTCGGCGAGGACGGGTGTTCACTGGCGCACCGGTCCCCCTGAGGATCAGAACCAGCGGCCAAGCCGGACCGTGACGAGGCTCATGTTGTCCCGCGTCATCCCGTAGTCCACGCGAACCATCCCAAGCGGCGTGGCGGCTTCGAGCCCCGCCCGGCCTCCTACCCACCACACGCCCCCCGGCACAGCCCCGCCACCGGTTGCCACCTGGCCCGTCGCGCCCTCCAGCAGGATCGAGACAGGTGCCACGATCGGGTGGACCAGCGACAACTTGACCATGGCCTCCCGGTCACCGCGCACCTCGGCGTAGTGCAGGCCCGGGAACGCATCCGTCCCGCCGAGCGGGAAAGTGAGCTGCAGCGGCAGATCGGTTCCCCAGCCATAGCGCCCGGTCAGCGCCATCTTCAGCTGTTTCACCTTGGCGCTGACTCCGCCGTCGATGGCCAGCCGGGTGTAGGCCCCGGTCAGGGAGTATTGGGCATTGAGGCCCGGTTCTCCGTCTGGTGCGCCGTCACCCAGCGCTGCCGCGACGCCGCCAGTCAGGTGGGCCCCCCTGCCGTGCTCCGCCCAGGTTGATCCGAGAGCAGAGATCTCGATCGACCAGGCTCCTCCCAGGCTCTGCGCGACTCCGAGGTTCATCGTGGCTTCGTTCACCGGCTCGCTGAACTGGGCCGGCGATGGCAGTGTCGAATCGGTGACATAGTACCGCACGTTCTCATGGGCGAGATCGATGCCCAGGACCGGCACTGCCCTGCCAGCCGCCTGCTTGGGCAGGCGGAAATCGAAGGCCAGTTCCTGGCGAAGCTGGCCGGCGATGATGGCGACGCTTCCTTGAGCGCTCGAACCCAGCAGTGCTCGATCCATTACTCCCAGCCACACCCGGCCCCCGAGGTCGCTGCTGTACGCGATGCCGCCTGCTGCCAGTCGGGAGGGTTCGGGCACGATCAGTGGCGAGAAGCTGACCTGGTCCCCGGCTGGGCCCGGATCGAGCCAGATCCCCCGGTACCATTCCCCGCTGCCCAGTTCCTCCAGCCCGCGGCCGAGTGCAGCGGTATCGACCTGGGTGCCGCTGGCCAGACCGAGCGTCTTGCCCACCGCCCGGTAGTCGCCGTGAATGCCCCCCCTCCAGTGTACCGTGGCGACGGTAGCGGGAAGCACGGGAGGTGCGGGCGCAGGGGTGGTGCAGAAGCCGCCCAGGTTGGCTGCCCGGGTCGCCGCTTCCCCGAGCGCCACCAGGGTGTCGAGGATCCGGGGCGTGAACTCCAGCGGCTTGAATCGCTTGACGTCTGGTCGAATCCAGACATCGCCGCTGTCCACCCGGGGAGTCGATTGCTGAAAGAGGAAGTCGACCAGGCGGGCGAGGAGCCCTTCCGGAGTGTCGAGGGCCGCAGTATCGGTCTGGCTTCCAGTCACGTCCGAGACGATCAGGCGCCTGGGTCCGAGGGCGCGCGCCTCGGATACGGGTATGTTGGCGGCCAGGCCCCCATCGATCAGCAGGGAATCGCCCACGGGGACTGGCCTGAAGATGAGCGGGACGCTCAGGCTGGCACGCACCGCATGGGCCAGGTCGCCCCTGGCCAGCACCACGACACCCCGGGTCTCCAGGTCGGTGGCCACCGCGCGGAAGGGGATCGGCAGGCTGTCGAAATCGCCACGGGCCGCCAAGTTTCCCTGGAGGAGCGACCGGCTTATCATGGCGTTGACTTCGCTCTCCCGAACCGTGGCGGTCTGGAGGGCGTACCCGTGATCTCGCTTCTCCCAGACCAGCATTGGGTGCAGCGAGCGAAACGGCAGGGGCGCAGTGGGCTCGTAGCGGCCGAAGGCCTTCTCCATCGGCATGGCCCGGGCGATGGAATCCACCTGGTCTGCCGTGTAGCCGCTGGCGTAGAGGGCTCCGATCATGGCCCCCATGCTGGTTCCGACGATGAGGTCCGGGTGGATTCCAAGGCTGTCGAGCACCCGGAGTACGCCAATGTGCGCCAGCCCTTTCGCGCCGCCGCCGGACAGGACGAGGGCGGTCGAGGCTGGTCCGCAACTCTGGGCCCGTACCCTCGCAGGAAGGGCGGTGAGAAGGATGAAGAAAACCAGCAAGAGCCGAGGCATCGGGCTCAAAGGTAACCCCGCTAGCAGCGGGTCCTCGCGGAGCGGATCTCGCCCCTTGCGCACGGCGCCGCAGGGTCGCAATACTTGGCCCACGGCCAGCGGTACGGACCCTAATTCGCCAGGGCGGACGCCCTGATTACGGAGGAGTGGCAGCATGACGTACGTGATCGTTGAGGCCTGCATCGGCGTCAAGGACCGCGCTTGCGTGGACGTCTGCCCGGTGGACTGCATCTATGAGGGTGAGGATCAGCTCTACATTCACCCTGATGAATGCATTGACTGCGGCGCCTGCGAGCCGGAGTGCCCCGTGACCGCCATCTTTCCCGAGGAAGATGTGCCGGCGGACATGACCAGCTACATCGCGAAGAACAAGGACGTCTTCAACTCCAGCGAGCCGCCGGGCAAGCCGAAACGCTGAGCCTGGGACGCCGCCAATGGCGATCACGCTCCCCTTCGGCCCGACGCTGAAGGGGGGCGCCTCATTTTCCGGGATGACAGGCAGATGACAGGGAGAGGAGAGAGGCCCCGGTGCCGAACTGCATGGCCGCGGCACCGGGACCCTACCACTGGAGGAACTGCAGATGGAACGGCGGCGACCATGGATCCACGGTGCGGTCCGCCACACTTTAGGACGCCCGGGCCCCGCAAATGGTTTCAGGGCAATTTCCGGAGGAACCGCGCGATTGTGTCCGTTGTCACGTCAGGCCGCTCCAGAGGCGGGAGGTGGCCGGCTCCCTCCACCACGACGAACTCCGCTCCCGGGATGGCGTTGGCCATGGCCCGCATCTCCTGAGGCGGGGTGATGGTATCCGCGGCTCCCGCCACCACCAAGGTCGGAATCCCCCCGAGGGTCTCGAGGAGTGGCCGGCTGTCCGGTCGGTCGCGCAGGGCGACGAGGGCGGAGCGGATGCCGGGGACAGGTGTCGCCAGGATTCCCGCCCGGACCTCGGCGACCGTGCCGGGGATCCGGATCAGGGACTCCGGCGCGAAGAGCCGCGGCAACATGGCGTCGGCGATCGCCTCCGCACCGGAGGCCGCTGCCCTGGCGGCTGATTGGTCCCGTCCCTGGCGAGCCTCCTCCGAATCCGCCTCGGCCCTGGTGGTGATCAGGATGAGGCCTGCCACCCGAGGCCTGTAGCGACGGACCACGTCGAACGCGATATACCCGCCCATCGACAGCCCGCAGACCACCGCCCTTTTCACCCCGAGCAGGTCCAGCACCCCGATCAGGTCGTCGGCATAGGCCCTGATTGACGGCTCCCCTTCCGGGAGCGATGACTCTCCCATTCCCCTGAGGTCCGGCGCGATCCGCCGCCAACCGTCGAGGTGCTGGACCTGGTGGCGCCAAAGGTCACGCCCCAGCGGATAGCCGTGAACGAAGAGAATTGCTCTGCCGCTGCCCCGATCCTCCAGGGCGATGGAGGCGCCGTTGACGGTCAGCCGGGCGGACCGGTCGGATGACGTGGAGAGAAAGGAACGAACTGTTTCCGGCACGGGCGTTGGTTTCCCCGAGGGGTCCACACATACGAACAACAGTTCAGCTGTCGCAACGGTGACTCCGTCTCCGGTGCGGACGGCTGTCTGTTTCATGGTGAAGCTGGTTCGGCCGATAGCTGAAGTCTCCTGGGTGAACCTGAGGACGTCCCCGGGCAGGGCCTGGGCCAGGTAGTCGATGGTGGCCCGTCGCACCGCTGGCCAGACCCCGGCCGCCCGGAACATCTCCATCCCCGGACCACGGGCGAGGAGTTCCCAGCGCGCCCGCTCGAAGAACTGGAGGAACGCCGCCTGGTTCAGGTGGCCCCAAGCGTCACACTGATCCGGGTAAACCGTGAATTCGATCGCTCGGGAAGGCATGCCGGGAGACTATGCGGTGGGCGCGAGAGGCGAAAGGGCCGGAATCCGGGGGGAGACGGGTGGGAGGTGATGTCCGGGATGATGATGTAGATTGGGGTGCCCGTTCGGGATTGCCGGACTTGCCCGCCCATTCCGTTCCCTATCGTCCCGAGTACCGATGCCTCCAGCCACCGACTACATCCGACACGCCGCCCGGCTTGCCCGGAAGCTCCAGATGGACGCCGCGATGGGCGGCACCCCGGCGCCCGATGCCGAGTTCTACAAGGCGCTTTCCAAGGCGCTCGACGAGATTGCCGCCGGCCTCGAGAAGGTGAGCAAAGCGGAGTGAGCGAGGCCATCGAGCTGCTTGCCGATCCGGCGGAGGCGGCCCGGTTCCTGGATGATATTCGCGCCGAACCACTGGTCGCCGTCGATACCGAAGCGGCGAGTTTCCACCGGTACCACGACCGCATCTACCTGATCCAGGTCTCGACCCGGGTCCGGACCGCCGTCCTGGATCCGCTTGCGGTGAGCGACCTCGCCCAGCTGGGCGAAATCCTTGCCCAACCCGGCACTGAGACCCTCTTCCACGACGCGGATTACGATCTCAGGATCCTCGATCGCGACTACGGGTTTCGCGCCCAGCACGTCTTCGACACGAGGATTGCCGCGCAGCTGCTCAATGAGCCCGGGATCGGGCTGGCGGCGCTGCTCGAGAAGTACTTCGGATTGCGGCTGGACAAGAAGTACCAGCGGGCCGACTGGTCGCGCCGGCCGCTGACGCCAGAAATGCTGGCTTACGCCGCGAGCGACACGCGGTACCTGCCTGCCCTGCGTGACGTGCTCCGGCAGCAGCTGGTGGACCGGGGGCGGTGGAGCTGGGCGCAGGAGGAGTTCTCCCTCCTGGAGCAGGTTTGCTGGACGGAGCCGGGCCCGCCGGAGGAGGCATTTCTGAGGATCAAGGGCGCTCGAACCCTCAAGGGGCGCGGCCTTGCGGTGCTCCGTGAGCTCTACGATTGGCGAGAGCAGGCGGCGCGGAGCCTGGATCGGGCCACCTTCCGGGTACTGGGCAACGAGACCCTCATGGCACTCGCGGAGCGACAGCCGCGCGATCGGGCGGGCCTGCAGGGCATCCCCGGCCTGTCATCGGAAGGCGTGGCCCGCCGCGGCGACGAGTTGCTGGCTGCCGTGGCGAGGGGCCTGGAGGTGAGCCCGGATTCGCTCCCGGCAATCGAGAGGGGCCGACGGCCACCTCGCGATCCCGAGTTCGACGCGCTGGTGGAGCGCCTCAAGGTGGCGCGCAACACCGCCGCGCTTCGGCTCGACCTCGCCACCGGGGTTCTCTGCCCCAACGCCACCCTCGAAGGGATTGCGCGAATCAGGGCGCAGTCAGCCGAGGCGTTGCTGACGGTTCCGGGAATCCGGCGTTGGCAGGTGGAGGTGCTGGGTGAGGAGTTCCTGACGGTCGTCCGGGCGACTGCCGCCGGCCCTGACCGCTGACTCAGCCGAGGAACGCCCTGATTCGCGGGTCCATCCGCTCCGGGGTCCAGTAGGGCTCCCAGACGATTTCCACCTCGACCTCCCCGACTCCCTCGAGCTCCTCGACGGTCCGCTTCACATCACCCACGATTTCAGGTCCCGCCGGGCATCCTGGGGAGGTGAGAGTCATCGTGACCTTCACGTCGCCGGTTTCCGCGACAGTCACCCCATAGACCAGCCCGATGTCGATGATGTTGAGGTTGAGTTCCGGGTCACGCACCTGGCGGAGCGCCTTCCGGATGGATTCTTCGGTCTGCATGGGAACCTCCTCGTTGCCGGCAAAGTACGCCGTCGGCAGCGGCCCCGCCATGAGGCTTGCCCGTGCGTCAGCAGGTGCTGGCGCGGACTGCGCACCCCGGCCCGGTCGCCGACACTACGGCGTCGGAGAGCCCCGCGCGCAGCTCCCTCAGCCGTTCGATCGAGTGGCGCCCCCGGGGCCGGTAGCTCCGGTTGGTGAGGAAGACGAGGAAGAGATCCTGCGCGGGATCGATCCAGATTTCCGTGCCGGTCCAGCCGGTGTGTCCGTACGCCGATGGCGAGAGCATGCTTCCGAAAACGCTCGGCTCCTGGAGAGTGGTATCGGGCGTGTCCCAACCGAGCAGGCGGCTTCCGCTGGCGGGGTTCCGCTGGAGGAATCGTTGGACGGTACTCGCCTGGATGAACGGTCCGTTCGCAGCCCTGCCTTCCCGAAGCCAGGCCTGCGCGTAGCGTGCCAGGTCGGTCCCGCTCGAGAACAGCCCCGCATGGCCGGCGACCCCGCCCAGGCGCTCGGCGTTTCCGTCACTGGGAATACCGGCCACTGGCCGCCCGCGATACGTCCCCGAAGGCGCAACCTCCGCCCACATCGATCGGGGTGGGCGGAACATGGTGCGGCGCATGCTGAGCGGCTCGAAGACTTCGCGGGTCACGAAGTCGTCAAGGGAGTCGCCGGTGAGGGCCCGGACCAGCTCGCCGAGCAGCATCGCATTGAGGTCGCTGTAGACCGCGGAGTCCGCCGGAGGCCGATCGAGCGGCGTCGAGTAGAGGAGAGCGAGAGCGCTATCCCGGCTGGGTGCCAGCCGGTAGAATGGGCGCCAGGCTGGCAACCCGCTCGTGTGGTCCAGGAGCATCCTTACCGTGACAGCCCCGCGCTCGCCGCCGGTGAAGCGAGGGAGGTACCGGGAGACCGGGGCATCGAGGTCAAGCAGTTGACGGTCGGAGAGGACCATGATGGCGCTGGTAGTGGCGACCACCTTGGTCAGCGAGGCGAGATCCCAGAGTGTGAGCCCCGGCTCCGGCCGCGGAGACGAGGGGTGCCAGGTCAGGTGTCCGTAGCCTCGGGCGTAGAGCACGGTGTCGCGCCGCCCGATGACTACCACCGCCCCGGGGTAGAGACCGTGGGAGATTCCCCGGTTTACTGCAGCATCCACTGTGGCGAATGACTGCGCCGACGCCCGGACGGCGGGGAGTCCAGCCAAGGAGATCGAAACAACCGCCAGCCTGGCGACCCGCCATGCTGCTGTTCGAGTCACTCGACCCAAGTCTTTGTCATTCATAGGCTTAACAATCAAGAAGTCCGCCATAGCCGGATGCCGTGAGTGCATGCCTCACGATTCGGCTCACCGTTTAGTTCGCTGCATTACCCCATTTCGTGCTCTGGCGTTCCGCCAGAGCGGCCACGCTCACCGGACGGCCACGATGAATCAGGGCAGAGTCTGTGCCGAGCGCGAGGGGTTGCTTGATCTGGTCGGAGCACCAGGGGATTACAGACTCAACCGTTCAGTTGATACAATCGGGCCGCCGAGGCGATCCGGTGGAGACGGGAGTCAGGGATGCTCCGGGAGATTGCGGATATCACCCAAGGGCAGCTGGTAGAGAAGCTCGAGTGTCTGGCGGTCCCGGTCGGAAGGCGTCGTGGCGCGCGAGGAGGGGAACATGACATCGGCAGGATCCCCCGAGTGCGGCAGGCCGAGGGCGTGCCCGACCTCGTGGAGGGCGACGGTCCGGAGTGCGTCGACAGGGAGCGGGGTGCCATCAGGATTGTGAACGGCGAGGACTATCCTGGCCGAGTGGACGGCGCCATCTGATGACCAGGACAGGTCGGTCTGGCCGGTCCGGTCCTGGTCGAGCCGGTCGATCCAGCGCACAACGATATCCGCCCCGGCTGTATCGTCGATCTCGACGAACTGAAATCCGAGCCCGAGCCCGGCCCAAGTTTGGAACGCCGCGAGGGCAAGATTGGCCATCTCGGGCTGGTAGCCATCGACTCCGCCGGGTACGATGGCATAGTGCAGCGGCGCCCCGGTTGCCCCGGGCCACCGGCGGATCAGTGAGTCGGCATCGACCACGAGCGAGTCCAGATAGACGTGCTCGCGCTCTTCCCGTAGCCGCTTTCGGGTGGCGAGACGGATCCAGGGATCGGGTCCGGCGCTGCCGGCCCTTGCCGGCAGGCCTGGGGTACCGGGCATCGATGGCGCCGAGCGCGCTGCCGACCCGGTCAACCCACGGGCTGCCGCCGCCGCAGGCAGCGTGTCGGCCGCGGCACGCTCCCAGGCGCGCCACTGGTGAGCCTTGTCGGCGAGGATCAGGCCGACCAGAACGAGGGCGAGGACGATGACGAGGGCCCGGAGCATGGCGCTCAAATATGCCCCCAAGACCACCCGCGTGCCTTTCGAGGGTGGCGCCCCTGCTTGTGCTCCCACTAACATTCCCGCCTGCCCGCCGCCTCTGCCCCACGCTGGAGCGAGTCATTGAAGGAAGCCGTCGCCCGAACCCTGATCCGGTTTCGCTGGACGGTGATCGTCCTCTGGGCGATCCTCGGCTTCTTCGCATCACGCCAGGCGCCTCACGCGCTCGAAAGCTTGAGCGTGTCGGGCGCCACCAGCCAGCGCACCGAGTCAATGCGGGCAGACGCCCTGCTGCGGGAACGGTTCAGCCGCTCGCTGAACGACCTCATGGCGGTGACCTTCACCGCGCCGGAGCGGATCAGCCGGCCGCTGCCCCGGGCCGTGCTGGACAGCCTGGTGGAGGCCTTCGGGAGCCAGCCGTGGATCCACGGCCTGGTCTACTACGCCCCGGGCTCCGACACTACCTACCTGTCGCCTGATGGATCGACGACCTTCCGGACGACGAGCGACAGCACCTTCGTGAGCGCAGATGGACGCTCCACGTTCATTCTGCTCGCCCTTCGCATCCGCTCCGACAGCGCCGCCAAGGTGGTCCTCCCCCTGCGCCAGCTGGTTCGCGAGACACTGGCCGGGTTCGCGGTGGACACCTCGCGCTACCAGGTCCGGGTGACCGGCCGGGCCCCGCTCGATCTCGACATCCGGACGATCTCGGCGGCGGACAGCAAGCGCGGCGAAATCCGCCTGCTGCCGCTCACGATGGGGGTACTGCTGCTCGCCTTCGGCGCGCTGGTCGCCGCCATGCTGCCGTTGGTGATCGGATTTCTGGCCATCTGGACCACCATGGCCATCGTCAGCGTGGTCGCCCAGTACACGCCGATGTCGGTCTTCGTGCTCAACATGACGACGATGCTGGGCCTGGGGGTCGGCATCGACTATTCGCTCCTCATCGTGACCCGGTTCCGTGAGGAGCTGAACAAGGGCCTGCGCCGGCGGGATGCGGCACTCCGCACCCTCACCACCGCCGGCGTCGCGGTTGTCACTTCCGGGTTGACCGTGGTGGTGGGTTTCGCCGCCCTGCTGCTGACCCCGTTGACCGACACCCGGAGCGTGGGCATCGGGGGGCTCGTCGTGGTTTCCATGGCGGTGCTGCTCTCCACCACCCTCTTGCCGGCCCTGCTGGCGGTCCTCGGCCGCCAGATCGACCGGCCGAGGTGGCTGGCACGGCGGCTGACTTGGTACCACGCGCCGGGGGTCTGGGAGAAGTGGGCCCGGAGCCTTGGGCGCCATCCGTGGCGGGCCCTCACGATCGGGACCACCAGTATCGCGATCCTGACCGCGCCGGTCTTCTGGATCCGGATCGGACTGCCCGCGAGACACTGGTGGCCGGCGCAGACGGAGGCGGGGCAGGGGGTGATCGAGCTGGAGCGGATGGGCGCCTCGGGCGTGATCATTCCGATCCGGGTCGTCATCGAGGTCCCGGAAGGCCAGACCGCCGTCTCCGCCACGACGTTGCGTGGCCTGCAGCGGCTCTCCGATTCCCTGCGCGCTGATCCGCGGGTGGCCCAGGTCCGGAGCCTCGTGGACCTCAAGCCGGGGACCTCCCTCCTCTCCTACTCGCTCCTCTACAGCGACCTGGCGTCGGCCCGCGAGCAGTTCCCTGATTTCCTCGACGCCTACCTCGGTCGGGACGGGCGAACCACCCTGCTCGACGTGGTGGTGAACGACACGACCTCGCTGACCTCTGCCATGGACGTCACCCGCCGGGTCCGGCAGCTTGCAGCCAATCCCCCCAAGGCGCTGAAGGGCGCCACGATCCTGGTCGGGGGCTACACTGCGGGCGCGCTGGACGTGCAGGAGCTTCTGCTGAGCCGGTTCCCGATGCTCATCGCCCTGATCCTCGCGGTGACCGCGATCATGCTGGCGGTCGCCTTCCGCTCCGTCCTGGTGCCGATCAAGGCCGTCATCATGAACACGCTTTCGGTCGGGGCGACATTTGGCCTGATCGTACTGGTCTTCCAGTACGGCTACGGGAGCCAGGTCCTCGGGCTCGGGGGCTCGACGGCGGCGATCTTCGTGGTGGTGCCGGTGCTGGTCTTCGCGGTGGTGTTCGGGCTCAGCATGGACTACGAGGTATTCCTGCTGAGCCGGGTCAAGGAGGCCTTTGACCGCACGGGTGAGAACGACAGGGCCACCCAGGAGGGGCTGAGCAGCACGGCCACGACCATCACCTCCGCCGCGCTGATCATGATCCTGGTGTTCGGGGTGTTCGCTTTTGCGCGGGTGCTGGCGATGCAGTTCCTGGGGTTCGGCCTGGCGGTGGCGGTGCTGCTCGACGCGACCATCATCCGGATGGTGCTGGTGCCCGCGATCATGCACCTCGCCGGGGCCTGGAACTGGTGGCCAGGGGGGCGCCGCCCGTCGCGCTGGGTCTGAACCGCCGCCCGCCGCACCGGGCAAACCCTCCCGGTCAGTGTTGCTTCTTCGCGTCGAGCCAGTTTTCCCCGACCCCCACGTCCACGACGAGCGGAACACTGAGCTCAGCGGCGCCCTGCATGGCCTCGCGAACCAGTTCCACCGTCTGATCCACTGCGGCGGCCGGGGCCTCCACAACGAGCTCGTCGTGGACCTGCAGGAGCAGGTGGGCCTCAATCCCGTGCTCCCTGAGGCTCCGGTGAAGGCGGACCATCGCGATCTTTATCAGGTCCGCTGCCGACCCCTGCAGCGGTGAGTTGCCGGCGGTGCGTTCGGCAAAAGCGCGCAGGTTGAAGTTCTTGTCGTTGATTTCCGGGATGTAGCGCCGCCGGCCGAAGAGGGTTTCCACGTAGCCGCGGTCTCGCGCCAGCCTCACCTGCAGGTCCAGGAACTCCCGCACCCCCCTGAACCGCTCGAAGTACTGGGCGATGAACGCCTTGGCCTCGTCCTGGGTGATGCCGAGCTGGCGGCTGAGGGCGAACGGCCCCTGCCCGTAGATCGTGCCGAAGTTGATGGTCTTGGCGCGCGACCGCATTTCGGGCGTCACCTGCGCGAGGGGCACGTTGAAGATCACCGCCGCCGTCTGCCGGTGGATGTCTCCACCCTCGCGGAAGGCGCGCACGAACTCCGGGTCACCCGAGAGGTGGGCCATGAGCCGGAGCTCGATCTGCGAGTAATCCGCCACCACGAAACGACAGCCCTGTCGCGGCACGAAGCCTCGGCGGATCGCCTCGCCCCGCGGGGTGCGCACCGGGATGTTCTGCAGATTGGGCTCGGAGGACGACAGGCGGCCCGTGGCGGCCCCGGTCTGGTTGAACGAGGTGTGGATCCGGCCCGTGGTGCGATTGACCCGGGTCGGCAGGACATCGACGTAGGTCGACTTGAGCTTCTGGAGTTCCCGGTATTCGAGAATGCGCCTGGGAACCTCGTGCCCCATCGCGGCCAGCTGGTC
>Ga0209048_10001199_pt1 | contig 26957 bp, 25 predicted proteins | sample FrelakmetCRP12CR_FD_187146 | JGI IMG/M metagenome (GOLD analysis project Ga0209048, IMG submission 187146) | Freshwater lake sediment microbial communities from the University of Notre Dame, USA, for methane emissions studies - CRP12 CR (SPAdes)... | ecosystem: Environmental > Aquatic >... | reverse complement strand
GCCCTTGTCACCATACGCGGGAGAGACCTGGATCTGCGTAAGGTCGCCGATACCGTAAAGTTGTTCGTTGGCATTTTTCTGCAACCCGATTGCCAGAGAAACGAGGATCACTACCGCAGCTGTGCCAATCACGACACCCACCGCGGTCAAGGCTACCCGCCCTTTTCGGCGGTTGAGGTTGCCAAAAATGAGACGCACGATATCAAGCAATTTCATGCTGAAAACCTATCATCTCTGGGAGTAAAAAGATCAGCCTTTGCCACCCCCACCACCGCCGGGTATGATCGGGATGATGGTAGGCTTTTCAATTGCGGGGGTAGGTGAAGGAGCTCCACTATCCAACCCGAACAATCCCAGGATGAAACGCCAGACTTTTCGCCAGAAAGACTCTGGGGCGGTCGAGACCGCGGTACTGCCACCGGGAGCAGAAGGATTTGGGGTTAATTCGATCGCCATGTCCGTGACATCCAAAGTGATGGTCTGGGTAATCGTCCGGGCGAGGTTGAAATCATCCGTGTACCCGATGGTAATGGTCAGGTCGATCGGTCCGGGCCCATTTGGAGTGATCATTGTATCCAGGGTGAAATATCCACCCGGATCCAGCGAACCTACCAGCCCCTCGCTATTCTCGACTGTCCCGCCGTTGGTCTCCACCTTCATCTTCCCCAGCACAACCGTGCGCTTCCCCAGGCTCACCACCTGGAATGGGAGCAGGTTGGACTGCCCGGCTACCAGCGTCCCAACCGGCTGGTAAAAGCTTATATCTACATTTGGCAAATTGTAAACCAACAGGGTAATAACCTGTTCATCATTGACCGAGTTTCCCCGGTCATCCTGATATGAAAACGTGACCTTCATGGGATACGCGCCTGGATTGGTGGAAACATTGACGACCAGTTTCTGAGTGGCGGTCAGAATTACACCCGGTTTCAAGTCTCCCAATGACTGAATGTTCGATGAACCGACCGGGGCAAAATTAGTGAACTCGCCGCTTCCTCCGGATATTCCCGCCTGGGGCGTCCCGCTGCCAGACCCGGAAGCCGTCCCGCCGCCGATGATCATCGTCACGCCTTTGGCCGCGATAGTGCCCACATTCTGCACCGACATGCTCAATGTGAATTGGACCCCTGGCTGTAAGGGATCAACATCCGTTTGGTAGCCCATCACAACCAACTGCGGACGGTAAATACCGGTGGGAGTTGCAGTGGCGGGGCTTACGTAGCCGCCGGAGGTATCAGCAACCGGAATGTACAACAAAAAATCTTCTGTGTAGGGTGTACCTTTTTCATCATAATAACTAACATTCATTGCCACACTAACCGTATTCACCCCGTACAACACAGCAACCGCAGTCATCGCCTGGCTGAAATTTGCCTTTCCAACCACACCCAGATTCCCCGCTCCGATCACTCCTCCATTTTTTAGCATTAACAGATCACTGGATTTGAAGGTCACCTGGATCCCATAAGCCGTCGAACCGCCAGCATTGTCCAGGCTCATATTAAGGTAAAAATCCTGCCCATAGCGGATGGAATCGACGCTCAGGCTGTACACGTCAATCACAATTTGCGGACGGGTAAATGGAGCCGGTGTTGGAGTGGGGCTGGGCATAAGCGTAGGGTCCCACGGAACCACCTGGCTTCCGGTAGGCGAAGATAAAAGTACCGTGTCTGGATTGGTGACAAGCTTACCGGTCTCCAATCCCGTTTCACTTATCCTAATTTCATTTGTATTATTATTGACATTTATATTGGGATGACCACCCAAAATGGAAGGTGCCGCCATACCCGGGATATATAACGCGGCTGCGGTCACAAGCACAAGAATAACGATCACGAATAGCGCCTTATTCTGCCGTTTCATATTTATATGCTCCTTTACTCCAGGCTGGCGGTGCGATATACCTTCTCGCTGACCACTTTCCCATCCAGTAGAAAAACCTTATGGGTGGCAAAACGCACCATGCGCAGGTCGTGGGTCACCACCAGCACTGCGCGCCCGGATTGGTGCAAGTCTGCCAGCAATTGCATAATGCCGGCTCCACTGGCTGTATCCAGGTTGCCGGTCGGCTCATCCGCCAAAATCAGATTGGGATTGTTGACCAGCGCCCTGGCTGCCGCCACCCGCTGCTGCTGCCCGCCGGATAGTTCACCGGGACGATGTTGGCCACGGTCCGTCAGTCCCACCTGTTCCAATAGTTCCTTCGAACGATGGAGGCGATCTTTTGGCGAAATCCCGGCGAACTGCATGGGAAAGCCAACATTCTCTTCAGCGGTCATGCTCTGGATTAGGTTGAAGGACTGGAAGATAAATCCCACGGTCTGGCGGCGGAATAAGGCCAGTTTGTTCTCGTCCATCTCGTCAAGCCGCTTGCCGTTTACTGAGATCTCGCCGCTGGTGGGACGATCCAGCCCGCCAATAAGGTAGAGCAGGGTGCTCTTGCCAGACCCGGAAGGTCCCATGACCACGGTGAAACTCTCCTGCGGAATATCCAGGTCGACACCATCCAGAGCGCGCACGGTCGTACCGCCCATCTGGAAATGTTTGGTCAGGTCTGAAACGCGGATAAACGGTTTATGCATGGAATAATTTGGTTTTTTAGAAGAACGGCCGGGTGATCATCATCCCGCCAAGGTTGGCGCTTAAAGTCCCCAACCCACCCTGGATAAGGAGAACGAGCAGCAATACAATTGCCACGCCCGCGGCTGCTTTCCCGGCAGGGAGATTGTCTGTTACGCACAACCCCATCACCAGCAGGATGGCAAACCAGATGAAAAATACGTCCACACCGGCCAGCACTTTGCTCAAGAACAATACGCCGCTAAAACCCGAAAGACCCAGGCTGGCAATAGGATGCCGAGCAATAACCATGAATACCACCCGCAACAGATCGCGCAAAGCGAACGGTAAACTAGCCCAGGCTGCCAGGTTCAACACTGAACGCATTGACCCGCGCCCACCCAGCAGCGTGGAGGAGAGGTGCAGCAGCCCCCCCACGATGAACCAACCCAGCCACAACTTCGCCAGTCCGGTCACAGCCGGGATGATGTAAACAAACACTGGTCCCTGGGTGGCCTGGATGGCCTGCATGTAGTTGTTCTGCATCGCAGATGTCCACCACTGCCAGTCAGCAGGTAAAGTAGCCTGTCCCATGGCAGACGCTCGTACCTGGAAATACCCACTGACAATGGTGCGTATAACTAACATGATGCTCAAAACCAGCAGGGGCGCCAACCAGGCTGATTCTTCCTGGGCAACCAAACGCTCAACGCCCTGCCGGGGATGGATCAAAAAGGCAGGGATTAGCTTGAAATCAAAACGACGGGTATTGGAAGTAGATTCAGCCACGTTTGTGCCTTCTTTAACAATCCCGATATTCTATCATACACTGGAGCTATCTTAATTGGACGAAAGTCTGATGGGAATAGTTCCCCTACGCAAACAGGTCTTTGGCTATTTTTTCCCCCTCCACCACAGGCGGGAAAGCACACATAAATGATTCGGTCCCGCTGAATAAGCGCATCAGGAGGCTGACGATGCCCCCGCCCATGCGCCCCCCGCCCTGGCTGGCGTGACAGGCTCCAGCTTTCTCCTTTTTCTTTAATACTGAGCGAATATCAATGCGGGCATGTGTGGGGAAATCCACCTCGGCGATGGGCACCAGGTCAATATCGCCGTTGGAGCCAAACTTATGCGGATCTTTACCAATGATTGGCAACACCTTGACGGCGAACTTCAGGAGTCCGTTTGGCATCTTGTGGAAGTACAACCGCTCCGGAACAAAAACCGGGAGACTGCCCGCAGCGAAATCCGGATTCCCTGCCTGCTCAAAAGCGCGGACTGTGGCGCGCTGGATGGCGATGTGGTCCGGGTGACGGTAACCTCCGATCGGGTCGAAGGTCAGGACGACCTGCGGTTTCAGTTCGCGGATGTAGCAAACCACATTCGCGGCCACTTCGTCCAATGGCTGGGCGGCCAGCGCCTGCGGGTGGGTGTTATCCAGCGAACCGGGCATGCCCGAGTCCCGGTAATCTAGAAAATGGACACCGGTCAGCCCTAAAATCCCCGCTGCGCAGCGCAGTTCGGACTCGCGCAATTTAGCGATGGATTCAAATCCCTCCAGCAATTGCGGGGTGACCTCCCCAACTTCCCCGCGCGTGGCACACACCAGATGGACTTCCACGCCGCGCGAAGCGTACAGCGCCAACGTGCCGCCCATGCCGAAGGATTCGTCGTCGGGATGGGCCAGTACAGCCAGAAGAGTCAATTTTGACATGGGGTATTTTCACCTTATGGAATGGGCGACACAATTGCGCCGCAATGTTTATCTAATAGAGAGGCAAACTTCTGTCCACTTCCCTTGCCCAAGCATTAATACCCCCCCGTAAATTTTTTACTTTTCGGAACCCGGCGCTTATCAGGATTTCCAGAGCTCTGGCTGAACGCGTCCCGGATTTACAAAAGAGGACAATCTCCTGGGCCGAGTCCAGCTCTCCCAGGTGAGCCGCCAGAATGCCAAGCGGTAGGTTTTCTGCACCGTCAATATGAGAGATGGTGAGTTCGTGCGGTTCGCGTACGTCGATCAGGCGGATTTTTTCGCCGCGCTTGAGTTTTTTGGCCAGTTGAAGGGCGGTGATATTCCTGTCCGCACCTGAGGGACTATCGGTGTGATCGAGGCCGGGCACTCCGCAGAACTCGAAATAATCCACCAACCCTGTGATCTCCGGGTGAGGACCGCAGACCTTGCATTCCGGGTTCTTTTTCAGTTTGACGTACTCGAACGACATATCCAGGGCATTATAGAGCAACAGGCGACCAGCCAGCGATGAGCCGATCCCAAGCAGCAACTTGATCGCTTCGGTGGCCTCTATCGTGCCAATCGTCCCGGGCAGGATGCCCAGCACGCCAGCGTCCGCACAAGTAGGTACCAGCCCCGGTGGAGGTGGCTCGGGGAACAAGCAACGATAACAGGGGCCTTCCCTGGCATAAAAAACGCTGGCCTGCCCCTCAAAACGGTAAATCGCCCCGTAAACGTCAGGCTTACCGGTCAGCACGCACAGGTCGTTGATAAGGTAACGGGTCGGGAAGTTGTCGGTGCCATCGATGATGACATCAAAAGGCTCGGCGATGCGCAATGCATTGGCTGACGTGAAAGCCTCGTTGAACGCTTCCACCTGTATGGCAGGATTCAGGTCCAGCAGGCGGGCCCGGGCGGATTCGACCTTTAGCCCGCCCAACATGCCTGTCCCGTGGACGATCTGACGCTGGAGATTGGACTCCTCCACCACGTCGTAATCCACCAGCCCAATATGGCCAACGCCAGCCGCTGCCAGATAAAGTGCAACCGGCGAGCCGAGACCACCCGTCCCGATAATGAGCGCCGAAGAGGCTTTGAGCTTGCGCTGACCTTCCAGCCCCACCTCGGGAATGAGCAGGTGCCGGGAATAACGCAGGATCTCTTGGCGGGATAGTTCGGGAAGCATATCAACCACCTGCAATGGATGGAACGAGGTTGAGAATATCATTGGGTTCGAGAGGAGTATCCAGCCCCTGCAGATCCCGGATATTGCTCCTTTCCAGGAACAGGTTTACAAAGGCGCGCAGGGAACCGTCTTCTTTGCAAAGATGCGGGCGGAAAGCCGGGTACTGTGCCAGCATATCTTCCAAAGCCGCGCCAGCGGTCACACCACTCACCAGCACTTCCGCCTGGCCATTTACATAGGATCGCAGAGGATTGGGGATCTTTACAACGGGCATGACTGTATTTTAGCCCAACAGGTCGGAAAAGTCTAACAGGTAGGACCGGTCGGTTGTAAGGGACTATAAGGGGAAAAGAGATAAAAGAAAAGGGGTGGGGGTAGTCCCCACCCCTGCCGGGTCTATTCGTCTGCCTTGCTTTTTTCCAGTTCCTTCTGGTGGGCAGCAATGATCTCCTGCGCCAGATGGTTCGGGATAATTTCATAGCGATCGAGTTCCATGGTAAAGACGCCGCGCCCACCGGTGATAGAGCGCAACTGCGTGGTATAGCGCAGCATCTCCACCAGCGGGACCTGAGCCACTACCACTGTACGTCCACGCTCGGATTCGGTCCCTTGAACGCGTCCGCGGCGGCTGTTCAGATCACCCATCACATCCCCCATGTTTACGTCCGGGATGACAATGCGAACATTCATGATCGGCTCGAACAGCACCGGACCGGCATCACGGACAGCCAGCTTGAAGGCTTCACGCCCGGCAATTTCGAAAGCCACCGGTTTGGAGTCGACCGGGTGTTCCTTGCCATCATAGACGATGACGCGCACATTGCTCAACGGGAATCCTGCCATCACGCCGGTCTGAAGCGTGGCATGGATGCCTTTTTCTATGGCAGGCAGATACGATTTCGAAAGGTTCATGCCGACCAGCTCATCCGTAAAATCAAAGTCCATTTCCGGGCACGGCTCGATCCTCAGCCAGACTTCGCCAAACTGGCCCGAACCGCCGGATTGTTTCTTATGGCGGTACATGGCGTCAGCTTTCCGGGTGATACCTTCCCGGTACGGAACCTTCGGCTCGGCAGTCATCAATCCCACCTGGAGCTTACCTTCGGCGCGGCGGATGGCCACATCAATATGCTGGTCGCCCATCCCTTGCAAGATGGTCTGACTGGTGGCATGTTCCTGATACCAGGAAAGAGTCATGTCTTCTTCGCACAAACGGGTAAGTGTGGGGCTGATCTTGGCTGCGTCGGCTTGCGTTTTGGGTTTGATGGCCACACGAAAAAGTGCATTCGGGTACTTGGGTACCGGCAAGGTCAATGGGTGACCTTTATCGCTCAATGTGTCACCGGTGGAGGTGACGCTGAGCTTGGCGACAATGCCAATATCGCCGCTGTGTACAACTTTAATCGGCGTGGTCTCCTTGCCGCGCATGATGGATAAACCCGCCATGCGCTCTTCCGCACCTTTAGTCTGGTTCCAGATGCGGGTATCACCCTGGAGTGAACCAGAATAGATACGGAAGTAAGTCAGCCTGCCAACGAATGGGTCGGCGGTTGTCTTCCAGACATAGATGGCCAGAGGGCCGGAATCAGCTGCGGTGAGTTTCTCTTCGCCAGCCTTGCCCTGGGCAATCACTTCCTTTTCCTTCGGTGAGGGGATCAGATCGATGACAGCCTCCAGCAGCGACAGGACACCCACCTCGTGCCCGCCCGCGGCCACGAAGACCGGGATGTAGGTATTGGAACGGACGACGGCTTTCAGGCCGCGCATCAATTCTTCGTTGGTCAATTCGCCGCTTTCCAAGTATTTCTCCAGCAGGCTGTCTTCGCCTTCGGCGGCAGCTTCTATAAGTTTGGTGCGGGCTTCTTCAGCAGCCGGTTTGAGCTCCGCGGGAATCTCTTCAGCAGTTTTGCCTTCCCCAGCATAGGCCTTCATCGAGATCAAGTCAATCACACCTTTGAAGGCTGCTCGTTCGCCCCACGGCATCTGGACAGGGATAAGACGAATGGGTGAAAATTCCTGCACGGATGCCAGTACCTTTTTGAAGTCAGCGTTGTCACGGTCCATTTTATTAATCAGAAGGAAGCGGGGTAGTTTAAATGTGTCGCAGTAACCCCAGGCGATCTCGGTACCCACTTCCAGACCGGCCACGGAATCGACCAGAATGACGGCTCCGTCGGCTACACGCAGAGCCGAGATGACCTCGCCGATAAAGTCGGTGTACCCCGGTGTATCCAGGACGTTGATCTTGTAGTCCTTGTACTCAACCGGGATGACGCTCGTGGACAGCGAAAGTTTGCGGCGAATTTCTTCATCTTCGAAATCGGAGGTGGTAGAACCATCGTCAATTTTACCCAGGCGGGTGATGGCTCCGGTGGAATGTAAAAAAGCCTCAGCCAGCATGGTCTTTCCGCCCGAACCATGCGATACCAGGGCAATATTCCGGATGAACTCGGTAGTATACTCTTTCATGTGAGAACCTCTCGTGAAGGATAGGCTGATGCCAGCCGCCTGATTATAAGGGAAGTTCCCACAACCGTCAAAGAATTCCTGCAACCACTTATGAAATTTGGCTGGCTATCCAAGGATTATTAATGAAGATCTTCAATCAATATTCAGCGGTTTGGATGGCTGCTTTCCTGGTGATCATCGCCGGGGTCATCCTGCTGCGCCGAAGCCCAAAATGGCCCCAGTTTCTGATCTTTGGTGTGCTGGTGCTTGGGCTGGTGTTGGCATGGATCTTCCTTCACCCTCACCAGAATGCACAGGTGAATGATGCGGCCCAGGTCCAGGCGAGCATCGGGCAGGGCACGCCCGTCCTGCTCGAGTTCCAATCGCTATACTGAATTGCCTGCACAGCAATGAAACCCATCGTGGATGGGATCGAGCAACAATACAAAGGCCGCCTGGTCGTTATCCGGCTTGATATCCAGAGCAAAACCGGGCGCACGCTGGCACCCCTCTACAGCTTCCAGTACACACCCACATTCATTTTCTTCGACGCCCAGGGGAAGGAATTGTGGCGCATGATAGGACAACTGGATACGGTGAAGGTGAGAGAATCTTTGAAGTGAACTTCTTCCGTCGTCTGGCGTTTGACCTATGGTACCTGCGCCGCCCGCCCTGGGACAGCGGCATTGTCCCGCCCGAAGTGGAGAACTATATTGCCACCCATCCAGCGGGGCGCGCCCTCGACCTCGGCTGCGGCACCGGTACCTCAAGCCTGGCACTCGCCCGCGCTGATTGGACAGTTACTGGGGTGGATTTCACCCGGCGTGCCATCCGCATGGCAAAGCAAAAAATCCGCGCCGCGAACCAGATGGTTGACTTCGTTGTTGCCGACGTGACCCGGCTTCCCCAATCCCTGTTAACTATTCCATATGACCTGGTTCTCGACATTGGCTGTTTTCATAGCCTCTCCCCTTCTGGCAAGGCTGCCTATCTCAACCAGTTAGACCGCCTGCTCATCCCCGGTGGGACCTGGCTGCTGTATGGATTTTTCAAACCTATTGAAAGACGGGGTCCTGGCATAATCCTTGCTGACCTGGAAACAATCCAACTCAAATTGATAAAACGGCAAGACGGGATGGATAGGAAAGTGCGACAAAGCGCGTGGTTCTGGTTCCAAAAGGGTTGAAAACGACTAACCTGTATACATCCCCTTTAATCGACCTCGCCAAATCCCCCTCGTCGAAAATTTTCCCATATAAGCATCATCAACCTTAGGAATTCCAAAGTATCAAATAATTCCAATATTATGATATAATATATCTAAATTATCTACTTATTCAGGGAAATTAATAAATTTAAGGAATCAATTCATGAAAACCAACATCATGCGCCCTTTTATCGTCGCGGTATTCGCCACAAGCTTGCTGGCATGTAACTTGATGGCGGCCCTCCCGCTCCCGGCGACCGAACTGCCCACCCAGGTGCTGGCAACCGACTTGCCCACCCAGGTGCCAGCAACCGACTTGCCCACCCAGATGCTGTCAAGCGAAACGCCCGAAAATGTCATCCAGGCGACTCCCACTGACAGCCAGGTTATCATTACGGTCCTCAGTGAAAGCCTGTACATCCGGCGCGGACCCAGCACTGACTATGACGTGCTTGCCTCCTTCACGGCCGGACAAAGCGCGGTTGCGACATATCGGGATGCCCAGAGCGGCTGGGTGTATATCCCCCTCCCCAGCAAACCCTCTGCATTTGGCTGGGTCTCCATACAAACCCAGTTCACATCGGTACAAGGCGAGGTCAGCTCTCTTGGAGTGAAAAATGCCGGCCCGGCCGTACCTGCCACCATACGGAATTGCACTTTCCATCCCATGCTGATCCAACCCGGAAATATCCTGATCAAACCGCAGTTCGACGCCCCCAGCAACACCCATGACTTCCCGCCTGGCAATTATGCAGCTTACGACCAGAACCAGGTAGGCCATCCCAAGGTGGCATCCTTCAGCCTGGTCGAGGGCACCAAGGTTGATATCAACAAAGACGGCCTTGGAAATTCATACTACTGCCCCTAAAAGGGTGTAATGCAGTTCATCCGCCCAAGGCAGATAGGCGGATATATCATTGAACCTGCATAAAGTGCCGATACACACCGGTTTGGATGCCAAAAATGGTTTATACAATCCGGGATGCAAAATAAATATTCTCGTCAACGATTATCGAGACACCCTTTCGGGCGCCTCGATGTAACTCCTGGAAATGCCGCAGCGATAGGGGGGAGTTATACTTTATGTCCTGATGCGCCATAATTGTTCCGACCAATTGCTAAAAAGTGTTGAAATCGGAATTCCTTCTTAGAAGCGATATCGGCCATCTCCAGCCGCCCTGGTTCGATTAATCCACAAAGCGCATAAAGACCTGGTTACCCAGTAAACGGCCTCGTTTTGTGAGTCGCAGGACCGGTCCCGCCCACTCGAGTAGTAGCAGACCAATCAGCTCTTCAATTTCCCTGCCAAATACATCCTGCATCAAGACCCCGAACCTGTTTGAAAAAACTTCCGCGGATACACCCTCGCGGGTCAGGCGCAAACCGGTCAGCATGGTTTCCTGCATTTCGACTCGCCTGGAAATTTGAGTTTGATTCACAGTAGCAGGAGAAAGTGGAAAATGGTAATGGGAGGGCAAGTGGCCAGGGTGCAGACGCTCGATATAAGTTTTAATTCGCAAGACATTGGAAATGCGTAATCCAGCCGCACAGCCATGGGCCCCAGCGCCGAAGCCAAGATAAGGCAGGCCCCGCCAGTATTGCAGGTTGTGGCGGCACTGTTTCCCCGGCCTGGCCCAGTTGGATATTTCGTATTGCTCAAAACCTGCCGCTTCCAGCTCAGCCCCTGCCCAATCGTACATGTCCGCGGCTAGGTCTGGATCGGGCAGCGGCATCAGACCGCGCTGCGCCCAGCGGCCGTAAGGAGTGCCTTGTTCAATCGTCAAGGCGTAGAGGGAGAGATGCTCCGGGCGGAGGCCGAGGATCAATCCAACCGTAGCCTGCCACCTTTCCAGGGATTGCTCCGGCAGGCCAAAGATCAAGTCCAGGTTCAGGTTGTCGAACCCGGCGCGGCGAGCCAAAGTCACTGCCTCTATTACGTCAAAGTAATCGTGGATGCGTTCCAATTGGCGGAGCTCGTCCGGGTGCGCGGATTGGACTCCCAGGCTTATACGGTTAAAACCGAGGCTGCGCAAGTCCCGCAGGGAATCCAGAGTGACCGTGCCAGGATTGACCTCCAGGGAAATTTCTGCATTCTGGGCGAGATCAAAAGAGTCCCGGGCCACCTTCAGGATGGATTCGAACTGGGTCGCGGAGAGCAGCGAGGGGGTTCCGCCGCCGAAGAAAATGGTATGAACGTTCATCTTCCTGGGCGCAGAACGGGCGACAATTTCGATCTCGCGGCGGAGAGCCTCCACGTAGGCAGGGATCAGGGACTCCTGCCCGGAATAGGTATTGAAGTCGCAGTAGGCGCAGCGATGGACACAAAAAGGGATGTGGAAATAAAGAGGAAATTTCGGAGTCATGTGGTCCTGTATCAAGTAATCTCTGCAATATGGGGTAGGCGAGGCAAGCCAAAGAGAAGGGCAATGGGGCCAGCCAACAGGAGCCACATGGCCGAACCGAGGCCGAAATGCTCGGCAGCCAGGCCAATGCCAAAGGGGATGAATTTACCGAAAAAGCCAACAATATTACTGAGAGCCATTACCGTCCCACTCTGGCCAGGCATGGACGAATACAGATTCCCTTTCAGGATGGCATACCATCCGGAGTTGAACAGACCAAGCATGCCTGCAATAATCATTTTGGCCCAGGGGTTCGGGACTAGGAGAAAGGCCGGGAACAGGATAAGTTCCACGACCACACTTAGGCGCAGATAGTGAAGGCCGCGCACCTTCTCAAGCAGTGGAATGAGAAGGAAATCACCCAGCAACCCAAAGCCGGTCCAGACAGCCACCGCCAGGGCAGCTTTGGAAACCGTGAAACCAGCTACATCCACAAAGTAAAGCGCCAAGAAACCATACAGAACGTCCAACATTAGGTCAGAGAATTCGAGCAGGATCAACCAGCGTACCACCGCACCGCGCTTGAGTGCGTTGATTGCATTGCGAACTCCTCTCCAAACCAAGGAGAATTTTGGCAAAGATGGATGGCCAGCGGACGAAAGCGGAAGGATGCGCCAGGCTCCCGTCAGGACCAAAACTGCCAGCCCAGCCAAGACGAAGAACACACCCCGCCAGCCGAAGCCAATAAACGCCGCCCCGCCCAGCAGCAGCGGCCCAAGCAATACGCCCACCGACCCGGCAAAGGTCCAGCGCGCCATGTTGTGTTCGTGGCGGGAGGGGTCCGAGTCCATCAGAGTGGCCTGAGTCAGGCTGACAAAAGCACCCGAGGATGGGTTGAATATAATGAAAGATATTAGCAGAAAAATAAAACTATGGCTTACAGCGGTCAGGAAACAGGCCAGAGCGAAGAAAACCCCGCCGCCCAGGATCAGCACGCGCCGTTTCCAAACGTCCCCCAGGATCCCCAGGAAAGGTTCGATAATGTTCCCGATAATTCCCGGCAGGCTGAGCGCCAGGCCAATCTGGATGTAATTCAGATGCAGGTCGGTGCGGATAAGCGGCCAGGCCGCATCGGTCACACCAAAGATGAGTTCGTCAAGGAACTCGATAAGCAGGAAGATGAAGTAAACCACAGGGACCAGCACTTGCGCGTGGTGCAAGTGTAATTAAAGATGAACACAAATGATTAATATAATCCAATGATCGTTCAGGCATTTTTGTTCTTCTCGAACCAATCCAGCCACATGTGCCCAGTCACCACACTCACCTCGGGATGGGTGGCTGCAAATTGACGGATGCGCGGCTGGTGCGGGCCAAGGGCAAGTTTTATTAACCAATCCGGAGCTTCCTGGTTGAACAGGGCAGCCGCGTCTGAGGCATTGAAAAGCCATCCATTTGAAGTTTTGATCGCCACCCCACACAATCCGCGTGTGTGACCGGCTAGCGGCACCAGCCACATTTCCGGCTCGAACGGCAGACGGATGGCCTCGAAGTCGAGCCACTTCCCACCCGTATCATCATAAAATTCCCAATCCGGTGCGTGGGCGATATGGCGGCGGACGTAGGCCAGATCAGCGAACTGACGCGGCCTGTCCAGGAAAGCTTCATATTCCCGCCGATAAACGTGGATTTTGGCCCTGGGAAAGTCCGGCAGTCCACCGCAGTGGTCGAAGTGCATGTGGGTCAATACAATGTTGCGCACATCCTCTGGTTTGTATCCCAGCCTGACAATTTGATGAATGGCAGCCTCCTGCGGGTCGAGCGGGACATGCGTGATCACCCGGGATACTTTTAAGATACCGCTGTGATGGATGTAATCGTCCATGCCAAGGCCGGTATCCACCAGCACCAGGCCCTGGTCTGTTTCGACCAGCAGGCAGGTCATACCGGTGTGCCAGTGAGACGGGATGCGGGCATTGCAGGTGAAGCAGTTCAGAATTGAAATAGTCATTTTGGGGTCTTTTTTTTTGTAAATTCCAGCCAAATATGATTGTCAATAGAATTAAACCACACACACCTGCACTTGCGCCAGATGCAAATGAAAACACTGATGGGCATGGATTGTAGAAAGAAAAACACGGATGGATCGCACCAATCCGTGTTCATCTGATTTATCCTGATAAGTTTAAATCACCAACCTTAATGGTTCTTCCAAAAATACCGCTAGGGCCTGCATGAACTTGGCAGCCTCAACCCCATCACTGACGCGATGATCCACTGAAATGGTGGCTTTCATTCGCCAGCCAGGTATAACCGCCTCCCCCTCCACCACCGGCACCTGGCGAGATGACCCGACCGCCAGAATCGCCGCTTCGGGCGGGTTGATGATGGCGGTGAAGTTCTCCACTTCGTACATGCCCAGGTTGGAGATCGAGAAGGTCGGACCTTCGATATCATCAGATTTTACCTTGCCTTCTCGCGCCCTGGCTGCCATGGCTTTGACTTCCATCGCAATCTGACGCATTGGCTTCTGGTCCGCATCCCGGCATACAACCGTCAGCAGGCCACCCTCGACTGAGACAGCTACACCAACATTAACCTGACCATGGCGAAGGACTGCATTGCCATCCAGCGATGCGTTCAGGTTGGGGAACTGGTGCAAGGTCAGCGCCACAGCTTTAATGATGAAATCGTTGACCGAGAGTTTTTCATTTTCCGGCACGATTTTATTGAATTGCGTTCGCATGTCCACTAGAGCGTCCATTTTAAATTCATGGGTTACATAGAAGTGCGGGATGCTCGCCTTTGACTCAGCCATGCGGCGCCCAATCGCCTGGCGGAGTTTGGACAACGGAACGGTCGTCGAATCGATTGCGATCACAGGTACGGTTGTAGGAGCGGATGACTGTCCACCCACGGCGATGCCAGCCAGGGCGGCCTCGATATCCCGTCGCACGACCCGTCCACCCGGCCCGCTTCCTATCAGCGAAGATAAATCCACCCGTTTTTCCTGCGCCAGGCGGCGTGCAAGCGGAGAGGCTTTATGGGACGAATCCGCCAGAGAAATGGAAACTGGCTTTTGGTCAGGGACCGTAACGGCAGCCTGCTTTCTGTCTACCGTCTTTTTATTTATTTCCGTCTTTTGCGCCACCGGCTCTTCGATCTTTTCGTCAGCTGTCCCAATAATTGCGATTGGAGTATTAATCGGCACCACCGTCCCCTCGTCCACCAGCAGTTTGCGTATCAAACCCGAGGCAGATGATTCTACTTCCACCGTCGCTTTGTCGGTCTCGATCTCAGCCAGCACCTCGCCCTTGTTAACGCTCTCACCGACTTTCTTCACCCAGCGGACGAGCGTGCCCTCGGCCATATCGAAGCCCAGTTTGGGCATGTGGATGGTCTCGGCCATTACAGCACCTCCCTGACGGCTGCCACTACATCGGCAGGTTGCGGCAAGGCAGATTGCTCCAGTGCCCGGTTATAGGGCAAAGGAACTTCCTTCTGCGCCACGCGCACCACCGGTGCGTCAACGTAATCAAAGGCCTGTTCGTAGATGCGGCTGGAAACTTCCGCCCCCACGCCGAAAGATTTCCAACCTTCTTCCACGATGACCGCCCGGTTGGTCTTCTTGAAAGATTCAATCACCGGATTCATGTCAAGCGGGCGCAGCGAGCGCAGATCCACGATTTCAACCTCAATGCCATCCTTGGCCAGTTCTTCAGCGGCCTTCATCGAAATTTCCAGACCCTTCGAGTAGGTCACAATGGTGACATCCTTACCCGGACGTTGAACGGTGGATTTGCCAATCGGGATCACGTAATCGCCCTCCGGGACTTCACCCCGCACCTGGTACAGCGTGGCGTGCTCGATGAACAGGACCGGGTCATTGGACCGGATGGCTGCTTTTAAAAGACCCTTGGCGTCTGCAGGCGTCCCGGGAGAAATAACCTTTAAACCTGGGAAATGCGCAAAGACCGCGTCGGGGGTTTGCGAATGAGTGGCGCCCAGTTGGCGCCCACCACCGCCCACGGCGCGAATCACCAGTGGCAGGACGAACTGACCACCAAACATATAGTGCAGTTTAGCGGCTTCATTGACAATATGATCCATGGCCGAAAAAGCGAAATTGATGGTCATCAGTTCAGCGATCGGCCGCAGGCCGGTCATGGCCGACCCGATGGCGGCACCGATGATGGCGGCCTCGGCAATGGGTGTATCACGGACACGCTCTGCACCAAAGTGATCGTAAAATCCCTTGGTTACTGCATAAGAACCACCCCACACGCCGACTTCTTCCCCCAAAATAAAGACGTTGGGATCCCTTTCCATTTCCTCCCACATGGCTTGGGAGATGGCTTCGCGCATGGTAATGCGGGCCATGCTACACCTCCTCCACATATACGTTATCGAAAAGTGTTTCCTCGCCCGGTTCCGGACTGGCTTCGGCAAACTCGACCGCCTTCTGAACATCCAACCTGGCACGTCCTTCAATTTCCTCGAGCACCTTGGCAGTTGCCTTTTTATTCCCGGTCAGATAAGCATGGAAAACACCTATTGGGTCGTGTTCCTCCCACCGCTTGACTTCAGCCTGCTGACGGTAGCGTTCGGGGTCGCCCATTGAATGGCCGCGGAAGCGATAGGTCATGATTTCCAGCATACACGGTCCTGACCCATTGCGGACAGTCTCGATGGCCTTTTTAGCTGCTGTGTAGACCGCCATCACATCCATTCCGTCCACGCGCGCATGTGCCATCCCGTAGCCTTCGGCCTTCTGTTGTATCTCGGATACCGCGGATGCGCGCGCAACCGCTGTCCCCATTCCATACATATTGTTTTCGCACACCCACAACACGGGCAATGTCCAGACCTTGGACAGGTTTAACGCTTCGTGGAAGTAGCCGATATTGGTAGCCCCTTCGCCGAACATGCAGATAGTTACGCCATCACGGCCAGCGTACTTGTCACCCAGGGCTAATCCCGATGCGAGCGGCAGATGCGCCCCCACTATGGCATGTCCGCCCCAGAAATTCCTGGTCACATCCGCCATATGCATTGAACCGCCGCGGCCTTTCGAGATGCCGGTGACCTTGCCCATCAGTTCCGCCATGACCTGATTAGCCGGGATGCCACAGTTAATAGCCACACCATGGTCACGGTAGGCGGTAATGACCCGATCCTGCGGCTGGCGGGCAGCGATCAATCCGGTGCTGACAGCTTCCTGCCCAATGTAGAGGTGCATGAAGCCGCCGATTTTCCCGGCCTGGTACAATTCGGCCCCGCTCTCTTCCAGCCGGCGAATGAGCACCATCTGATAATATAAATCCAGAAGTTTCGCTTTATCCATTCGATTCTCCAAACAATTTGTATCGGACTGATTATATCCAATATTTATCAATTTTTTATTGGAAATTCAAGTGGCGTTTGCATGATGTGGTATATTCCCCCACATGCCCATCTCCACCCCCGCAACACGGACCCTGGACCTGCTTTCCGTTTCCTACCGTGTTTTCAAGCACACGCACCCGCCCGAGTCGCTGGAGCAAGCTGCCCATGAACGTGAACAGGTTCCCGGGCAGGTCGTCCGCAGCATCCTGTTTAGGTTTGACAAGGAAAATTTCTTCCTGACCCTGGTGGCCGGACCGGGGCAGATCTCCTGGCGCAAGTTGCGCGCCCACCTGGGCGTCTCGCGCATCGCGATGGCGACCGAAGACGAAGTTCTGGCCGTCACCGGCTACATGGTCGGGACGGTTTCGCCGCTCGGCCTGCCGCGTCCCATCCGGATTCTGGCCGATCTCAGCATCTTCCGCCCGGAGGAAATTTCCCTCGGCTGCGGTGAGCGAGGAGGGGCGATTATCATGAAATCTGCAGATCTACAGCGTGTATTGGGGAAAATCGAGGTCGGACAATTTTGTTAACTCGTCTGGTAATGGGTTACGCTTATAATTGAGACGAGCCATTCAATAATGTCGCCAGGAGATTTTCATGAGCGAAGAAGAAAAGAAATCCGAAGAGAAAAAACCCGAAGAAAAGAAGCCCGAACCAAAAGATAACCTCGTGGAGACCAAACACAGTCTCCTCATTGGCGGAAAAGAAATTAAGTACACCGTCACCGCGGGGACGATGGTGATGAAAGAAGAGACGACCGATCGCGAGAAAGAGTCCGAGGGCGAGAAGCCCAAGGCGACCTTCTTTTTCGTGGCTTATACCAAAGACGGCCTTGAGGACAAGAGCAAACGCCCGTTGACCTTCTCCTTCAACGGCGGCCCTGGCTCCTCCTCGGTGTGGCTGCATCTGGGTCTGCTCGGTCCCCGGCGCGTGGTTATGGGCGACGTGGGCGATCTGACCCCTCCGCCCTACGGCCTGACCGATAACGAGTTCTCCCTGCTCGATCAGACTGACCTGGTATTCATTGACCCGGTCAGTACCGGCTATTCCCGTCCGGTGGAAGGTCAGAAAGCCAGGGATTACCACAACTTCAAGAAAGATATCGAAAGCGTCGGTGACTTTATCCGGCTGTATACCACTCGCTATGGGCGCTGGTTCTCGCCCAAATTCCTGACTGGAGAAAGCTACGGCACCACACGCTCCGCCGGACTCTCTGGTTATCTCCAGGATCGCCACGGGCTGTACCTGAACGGCATCATGCTCATCTCTGCAGTGTTGGATTTCAGCACACTGGAGTTCGAGCCGGGCAATGACCTTCCATACGTGCTCTACCTGCCCACCTACGCTGCCACTGCTTTTTACCACGGTAAAGTGCACACCCGCAGACCTATTCAAAAATTCCTGACTGAGGTCGAGAAGTTCGCAGCCGGGGAATATTCGGCTGCGCTTGCAAAGGGCACATCGCTCAGCAAACACCAGCAGACTCTGATCTCTCAGAAACTGGCGCATTATACCGGCCTGAGCCGGGAATATATCGAGCAGACCAACCTGCGCCCGGTCATCTTCCGCTTCTGCAAACAACTTCTGCGCGACAAGCGACGCACTGTAGGCCGTCTCGACAGCCGCTTCCTGGGAATGGACCGGGATGCGGCTGGCGAAGTCTGGGAATCCGATCCCAGCATGGACGCCATCCTCGGTCCCTACACCGCCGCCCTGTACGATTACGTTCGCAACGAGCTCAAATTCGAGTCTGACCTGCCCTACGAGATCTTGAATGATAAAGTCTGGCCCTGGTCTTACGCCAACCAGGAAAACCGCTATGTCAATGTTGCCGAGACTTTGCGTCACGCCATGTGTGTAAACCCGCATTTGAAAGTCCACGTGGCAAACGGCTATTACGACCTGGCAACACCTTACTTCGCCACCCAGTACACTTTCAACCGCCTCGGCCTGGAGAAGGAACTGCAAGGCCAAATCAGCATGAGTTTCTACGAAGCCGGGCACATGATGTACGTCCACTTGCCGTCCACTAAACGGCTGAAAGAAAACCTGGCCAAATTTATCCAGAGTGCGATCGCATAACCTCGCAGCAAAGTACACGTCATTCCCAAAGGATTATCCCCCTTCCTATAGCAGAAAAAACATGCGACCAACCTCCCCTCTCGTCATGGTTTGTTTTCTCTTCCTCTCAGTCTGCCTGTTACTGGCAGGGTGTGGTCCCTCCCCCGAGGAACAATCCAGCATGACTGCCACTGCCCTGACTGCCACCGCCGCAGCCTGGACTCGGACCCCGACCCCTACCTGGACAAATACCCCCAGTTCAACATCCACGCCCACATCAACTTACACCCCTACCTTAACATACACTCCAACCTTCACTCCAACCGCGTCTGATACACCTACCAATACTCCCACGCCCACCTTCACCCTTACACCCACCTTCACACCCACGCTCACCTTTACCCCCTCACCCACCTTTGATTTCCCCAAAGTAACTGTGAATGTGGCCAATGCAGCCTGCCTATTCGGCCCCAGCAAAGCGTACATGTGGGCTCGCGGCTTGCAAGCCGGTGACAAGGGCATTATCTGGGGTCGGGCGCCCTACGGAAGTGATTGGTTCTACGTAAAAATGGACAGGTGGCCCGGTAACCCCTGCTGGGTATCCCCGCATGTTGTAGATGTAGACGGAAATCCTAAAATAGTCATCATAGAGGCAATACGATTGCCTATTACAAACGCCCTTTACGCCCCACCAACCAACGTTAAGGCTGAGCGCACTGGAAACCAGGTCACAGTATCCTGGGATCCGGTCTGGATGACACAGGACGATGACCGCGGTTATTTCCTCGAAGTCTGGGTTTGCCAACGTGGCGACCTTGGCTGGGTGACGGCCTCGCTGCCCACCCAAAACCTGATCCAATATACTTTTACTGACGAGCAAGGTTGCTCCGGATCGTCACGCGGGGAACTTCGCACGGTCGAGAAACATGGTTACACAGACGCGGTGCAGATTCCCTGGCCGCCTAATAAATAAGCCGAATAAAGACAATCCCATGAAATAATATAAAGTCAAGATCAGTGGAAAGCCAAGATCCGCCCTGATTTAGGAGAAATTACAAAACATCAAAATATATAATGCCCGACATGCGTCGGGCATTATGTTTGTCTATTAATCCTGCTTGTCATCGGCAATCTCCCCACCGCAAGTCCAGCGACAGAATCAATCCACTCCAAGGAGAAGAATTTCTATTCAGTTACTACACTCGGAAGTCTTAAGGTGACCGTAGTCCCGCCCTGGGGGTCAGCAATGATATCAAGTTTTCCATGGAACAGTCGCGCTCTCTCGTGCATCCCAGCCAAGCCGAGGTGCCCGGTCCGAACCAAGGATCGCACATCGAGGTCGGGGAAGGTCGAACCATCATTGTGGATGACGACCTGAACATCATGCTCTTGAAAAGTCAACTCTACTTGTACCTGCTCTGCGTTAGGAGCATGTTTTCGAATATTGACCAGCGCTTCCTGAACAACCCGGAAAACCGCCAGTTCGACGTCAGGCGGCAAGCGCTGCTGTTCACCAAAAACCGCACACCCGCATTGGACGGACGGCATTTGTTTTTCCAAGTCGCTGCAAAGGGCTTGCAGAGCCACTGACAAGCCCAAGTCTTCCAGAATGGATGGGCGCAGGGCATTGCTGATGCGCCGCACATTACCCAGCGTCTGTTCGACCAAGCCCTGCAACTCGTCCAACCTGCGACGTGCCATTTCCGGGTCACGTTCCAATTCGCTTCGACATAGCTCGACACGCTGCGCCAACCCGACGAGGTCCTGCACCGTCCCGTCGTGCAGTTCATGCGAAAGCCGCTGGCGTTCCTCCTCCTGGCTAAGCAATGCCTTATGAGCATACTGCCGCAAAGTTCCTTGTTGTTCTGCCAGACGAATAACCATCTGGTTGAAGGCTTTAATCAGCTCTTGAAGTTCTACCGGTCCCTGCTCTGTCATGGGACGAAAGACACTGCCTGGAACGGCCCGGATGGCGCTTTCGGCTAATCTTGCAATCGGATGAATCACCCGTCCGATACTGAGAGAGAGCATATAAAGCGATAAAATCGTACCCAACGCCAGCAATCCTGCAAGTACCAATTGATAATAAGAGGCTGGAGCCAGGATGGCTACCCAAGGTTCTTCCAGGATTACTCCCCCATTCACGGAAGGCAAAGGGGCAAATGAAATGATCGCTTCGTCTTCGGAGTTGGATGAGACCATCAGCAGATCGGCAGGTTTTCCTCCCTGGACGAACGCCCGCGACTCTTCGTTGCTGAGGGGAAGGCTTCTCAAACCTGGGTTTGAGCCGGACACTAGGTTCCCATTCTCATCCACCAAATAGAGACTGCTACCATTCTCTGCGTTCAACGAATACAATATATCAAGGATGTCATTGCTGGCAGGGAAGGATTGACCTGTGGTAATTTTCTGCAGATCGCCCGCCGCGACTCGAACCGCGGCTATGTTTCGCTGCAGGGCCAGCTGGAGGGTCACCTGATATAAGGCAACAGATGTTACAAGGATGGAAAGCAAACCGAAAAAAGCCAGGGGAAAGAGGGAAGCCAGAATTAATTGACGACGGAGTGTGGTACCACGCCCAGGTAACTGGCCTTGCCTCTCCGGGGCTACATACTGACTATCCAAAGTATCACTCATCGCTGGCCTCGAGCGTGATCCACCCATGGCGGATGGCATACGCCACTGCTTCCGAGCGACTGCCAACAGCGAGTTTGGCAAATATATTTCGTAAATGAACCTGAACCGTTTGAGGGCTGATGGCCAAAACACTTGCAATCGTTTTATTAGGCTGTCCATGCGCCGCGGCGCGCAGGACCTCCATCTCTCGTTCAGTCAACCCCTCCAGCATGTCTGCAGACCGGTAAGAGCCGCGACCTCCTAGCCGATTCATAATCTTTCCAGTTATGCGAGGGGCAAGAGCCTTTTGCCCTGCATGAACCAGGCGGATGGCTTCGGCCAGTTCCTTACCGCTGGATGTTTTTAGCAGGTACCCGCTGGCTCCGGCCTCAAGCAGCGGGAAGACATAGCTATCGTCATCATAGGCCGAAAGAATCAACACGCGGATTCCCGGAAAACGTGCCGTAATCGTGCGAGTTGCCTCGATACCGTTCAAGCGCGGCAAGCGTACATCCATCACGATGACATTCGGGTGAAGATCAGCAGCAAACTGAACAGCTTCCACCCCATCGGAGGCTTCACCTACGACTTTCATATCAGGGTATTGCTCCAAAAGCTGCCGCGTTCCTTCCCGGACAATCTTATGATCTTCAGCCAAGAGAATTTTTATGTGCATTGAAATCTATATTAACACAATGATTCAAAAATATAAAGCAGGGAATACCTAAAATCAGGTAGGGGCGATACGCATCTTTGTGGATGTGCGAAAAAATTCACTAACGTAGAATAAAGGCGCTATTACAAATCTGAAACAAGGAGAAAACAATGCAAAACTTTGATCCAGCAGCGACGGCATTGGTGCTCATCAGCGCGGCTCTCGTGTTTATAATGACACCCGGCCTCGCTTTTTTTTATGGTGGCCTCGTCCGTCGAAAGAATGTGTTGTCGATTATGATGCAGAGTTTCATGTCAATGGGCATTGTGACCGTTATTTGGGTTTTCTTCGGTTTCAGCCTGGCTTTTGGAAAAGACTTGGGAGGGATCATAGGTGATTTACGCCACATTGCCCTGATCGGGGTCGGTTCGGACCCTGGCATCGTTGCGGGGGTAAAACAGAGTATTCCCTTCCTGGCTTTCTTTGTGTTTCAGGAACAGTTTGCGGTCATCACGCCTGCCTTGATCACCGGCGCTTTTGCAGATCGGGTAACCTTCAAGAGCTACCTGATCTTCCTGGTCTTCTGGAGTATTCTGGTCTACATCCCCCTTGCCCACTGGATCTGGGGAGGTGGTCTCCTAGCCAAATTAGGCGTCGTAGATTTCGCCGGTGGGATAGTGGTGCACATGAGTGCAGGATACGCGGCCCTTGCATCGGTATTTATTGTGGGCAAGCGCAAAATCTTGCCCAACGAAAAAACCTTACCCCATAACATCACCTATGTGGCGTTGGGAACAGGCTTGTTATGGTTCGGTTGGTTTGGCTTCAATGGGGGCAGTGCACTGGCTGCAAATGGCATAGCCTCTGTGGCTTTCGTCAACACAGATATTTGCGCCTCAATTGCCATGATTACCTGGCTCTTTATTTCATGGGTGCACGAAGGCAAACCCAGTATGACCGGCGCATTGACTGGTTCCGTAGCCGGTCTGGCTACCATTACTCCGGCTGCCGGGTACGTCCAGCCTTGGGCAGCGCTCGTCATTGGTGTCCTGGCAGCCTTCCTCTGCTACGGAGCAATCCAACTGCGTGCAAAATTGAAATGGGATGATGCTCTCGACGTGTGGGCCTGCCATGGTGTAGGAGGTACTCTTGGAGTGATCATGACGGGTGTTTTCGCTGCGAGTGCCGTCAATGGGGTGAGCGGTTTGATCGAAGGCAATTTGCACCAGTTTGGTGTTCAACTTCTGGCAACCCTGATCGTCATAGTGTACGCTTTCGGAGTCACATGGCTTATCTTAAAGATCCAAAATCACTTCATGCCCATTCGTGTACCCGACGCAGTAGAAGTCAAAGGCCTTGATGAAGGGGAATTTGGAGAAGATGCTTATACACTCTAGTTTTTCGTTCATTCACTTACCATATAAAAAAAGCTCGACGACATGTCGTCGAGCTTTTTTTATCAGTTTTGGATCCAGTTACTTGTCTTCGGCTATCTTCTTGCCGCTATACTTCAGCGCCGAGTGCGCCGCGGCCAGGCGAGCAATCGGGACACGGAAGGGCGAGCAGGAAACGTAGTTATTGCCGATCATGTGGCACCACTCGATGGAATCGGGGTCGCCGCCATGTTCACCGCAGATGCCCACTTCCAACTCGGGGCGGGTCTTGCGGCCATCGTTGATCGCCATCTGCATAAGCTTGCCAACGCCTTCCCGGTCAAGTGTCTGGAACGGGTTCTTGGGCAGGATGCCCGCAGCCACATAGGTCACCAGGAAATTGCGTTCGGCGTCGTCACGCGAGTAACCGAAGGTCATCTGGGTCAGGTCGTTGGTACCGAAGGAGAAGAATTCAGCCAGTTTGGCGATCTCTGCGGCAGTTACAGCCGCGCGCGGGATCTCGATCATCGTACCAAACTTGTAATGGAAATCCACCTTCTTCTCTTCCGTGACAGTTTTGGCAATGCGGACAAGTCGCGGCTGGATCCATTCCAGTTCCTTCACTGTGCCTGTCAGCGGGATCATGACCTCGGGTCTGACCACAATGCCGCGCTTGGTGCAGTCCGCGGCGGCTTCGAAAATTGCGCGCACCTGCATCTCAACTATTTCGGGCATGGCGATGCTCAAGCGGACGCCGCGCAGTCCCATCATCGGGTTGGATTCATGTAAATTCTTGATGGAGGCCAGCAGGTCTTCTTTTTCCTTCAGACCCTTGGTCTCACCCTTGACGCGCATGGTCACAACTTCTTCGAAGAGTTTCTCTTCGTCGGGCATGAACTCATGCAGAGGCGGGTCAATCAGGCGGATGATGACCGGATAGCCGTTCATGGCTTCGAACAAGCCATCGAAATCCTTACGCTGCGTAGGGAGAAGCTGGTTAAGATAGCCGGTGCGCTCTTCGGAGGTTTCAGCCAGGATCATCTTCTGTACAATCGGCAGACGTTCGGTCTCGAAGAACATATGCTCGGTACGGCACAAGCCAATGCCCTTGGCGCCGTACGAACGGGCGCGCTGGGCATCCTTGGGATAGTCCGCATTAGCCCACACCTGTAAGCCGGGAGCTTTGCGACCGTCAGGTAGGATGCGGATATCTTTTCGGGCAGCGAGTTCATCCGCCCAGTTGAGAAGGGACAACAGGTCAGTCTGTTCTTCGAGGGATGGGGCTGTGGTCGGTAGTTTCCCGATGTAAACTTGGCCGGTCGTGCCATCCACAGAAATCCAATCGCCTTCCTTGACAACTTTGCCATCCACATCCATAACGCGATTCTCGAGGTCAATCTTGATCATCGAAGCCCCCACTACGCACGGGATGCCGAATTGGCGGGCAACCACTGCGGCATGGGAAGTAGCACCGCCTTCACTGGTCAACACACCCTGGGAGGCAATCATTCCGTGTACATCATCCGGCTTGGTGAAAGGTCGGACCATTATGGTCTCCTGCTTGTTTTCCTTGGCCATTTTCTCTGCCATGTCGGCATCAAAATAGGCCTGACCGACAGCCGCACCCGGTGAAGCATTGACACCCTTGGCATACACAACAGCCGTCTGCTTAGCCTTCTCGTCAAACTGGGGGTGCAGAAGAGCATCCACAACTTCGGGGGTAACGCGCAATACAGCATCTTCCTTACTGATCAGGCTTTCATTAGCCATGTCCACCGCGATCTTTATGGTGGATTTGGCGGTACGTTTCCCATTGCGGGTCTGAAGCATCCACAACTTGCCACGCTCGATTGTAAACTCAACATCCTGCATATCTTTGTAGTGCTTTTCCAGCTTACCAGTGATGTCCATGAACTGGTTATAAACTTTCGGCATCGTCTTGATGAGATTCTGGATCTGATCAGTATTGCGGATACCCGCTACCACGTCTTCGCCTTGGGCATTGAGCAGGTACTCACCCATCATTTTCTTGTCGCCAGTGGAGGGATTGCGGGTGAAAGCCACCCCTGTGCCAGAGTCATCGCCCATGTTCCCAAAGACCATGGTCACAATATTGACTGCCGTTCCGAGGTCATCGGAGATGTTGGTGGCTTTGCGATAATCAATCGCCCGCTTGCCCATCCATGATTCGAAGACCGCCTTGGTTGCCAGTTCCATTTGCTTGAAGACATCCTGAGGAAAATCGAAACCGGCTTGCTTTTTAAAAGCTTCCTTGAAGGTGCTTACCAGCGTCTTCCAGTCATCCCCAGTCATCTCGGTATCGAGCTTGTAGCCCTTTCGGGACTTGTATTCGGCCATGGGATGTTCAAAAACATCGTCACCGAAATTGAAGACGGTGGTGCCAAACATCTCGATCAGGCGACGATAAGAATCATATACAAAGCGGGGGTTGTTGGTCAGCTTGATCATGCCCTTGGCGACTTTATCATTCAAGCCAATGTTGAGGATGGTGTTCATCATGCCAGGCATGGAGAACTTGGCTCCGGACCGGCAGGACACCAGCAATGGATTCGACGGATCACCAAACTTCTTTTCGGCCTGCTTCTCAACAACTTTGAGAGCTGCCAGCATCTGGTCCCACAGGCCTTGGGGAAATTGACCGGTTTTTCGGAATTCATTGCACGCTTCGGTTGTTACTGTAAATCCGGGCGGCACTGGAACCCCGGCGCGGGTCATATCGGCAAGGCCGGAACCTTTACCGCCGAGCAGGCCGCGTACGCCATCCCATGAACCGGCATATTTTTCGACTTCGGCAACCTCTTCAAAAAGATAAACCCATTTCTTACTCTTAGCCATTTTGGCCTCCCGCTTATGATATATGATATCTGCATTCGAATCGATCAACGAACGCAGTATAATACGACCAAGTATTTGCACAAACACACAATCCGAGAGTTTACCACAAACTTTGTCCTCCAACTGATTTCAAATCCGGTTCTATGGATACCCCCGCAATGATAGCGCTTGGTCTATCAAATAGAGCATTAACCTTGCGGCTGTTTTGTAAAGCATTTGCAAAGCACAGCAAGACCCCAATGAGCGATAATACAGGCATTACTGGTGGTGCCTAATATGAATCAAAAAGTGCTTGCAATCGATGATGATCCTGCCATGACCGAATTGCTAACCCTGCTGTTAAAAACGCACGGGTTCAATGTCCTGACAGCCAATACCGGCGAAGACGGTGTCGCAATCGCCAAGAAAGATTCTCCCGACGTGATCATCCTCGACCTGATGATGCCCGGCATGGATGGCTGGCAGGTGTGCAGTCAAATAAGGACGTTCAGTAATGTTCCCATCCTGGTTTTCTCGGCACTGGACAGCCCT
>Ga0209048_10001197_pt1 | contig 26987 bp, 21 predicted proteins | sample FrelakmetCRP12CR_FD_187146 | JGI IMG/M metagenome (GOLD analysis project Ga0209048, IMG submission 187146) | Freshwater lake sediment microbial communities from the University of Notre Dame, USA, for methane emissions studies - CRP12 CR (SPAdes)... | ecosystem: Environmental > Aquatic >... | reverse complement strand
GCCGAAGAGGAAGCTGCGGAAGAGGGCGTCCGCGAACAACCGGGAGCCAGGGAAAGGGCCGAAGGACAAGTCGGGGAAGGGGAAGACTGCCGACAAGAACGGCCACGAGGAAATAGACCCCGAGCAATAGGGGGATGCTGCGGACTTGCGGGGGGGCACGGCCGCCTGCGCCATGCAAGCGCAGCCCAAGACAGCTACCGCTGTGCGCTCGGTCTATTCCTCGACCGAGATCCCGTCCTGGATCTCGTAGGCCAGGTACTTGATCTATCCGGTCTCGTAGCCCCCGGCTCCCGGCCCCAGTGGATCTTCAAGTTCGCCGGAGGCTTTCCCTGCGAATTCGATGTTCGCCGGTCGCAGCGCACTGCTCGTGCGTCTAGGGGACACCGATCGAGTGCAGTTTCGGCTTCGACGGGTATCACTGTCGCCACCTTCGCCCGTTGCCCGAGCTCGCCGGTTGGCCCACGGAGTCTCGGCGCTGATGACTTCCGATTCCTTGTAGGCGGTGACCTTGAGATGACCGGAGATCTTGTCCCTGAGCCCGTAGCTGTCTGAACACCCGCCGAGCACACGGCCCGACGCACGCGCGTCGCGCATTGGCGATACTGGGTTGGTGTGCGTCTTGGTGCCCGGTCGTCAGGATACTGCTCGGCTCACGGGACCTCTGGCACTTCTGATGGCGGGGGTGTTAAGCGTGGCGCTCGCGGGGTGCGGAGGTACTACAACCACGGTCCGTCCGGCGGTCACCAAACGCACATCGAGCACCGCGACCGCGCTGGTCCCGCCAACCGAACGGACCGAATCAACGCACGCCTCGTCCACCCATCGAGAAGGGGGTGAAGTGCTAGGGACGGTCCCAGACGAGACCGGTCTGCGGCTCAGTGTGGCAGAGAAAGACCTCGAAGATAGGAAGATCCCGTACAAGGTGCTGGGAGGCGAAGCCTCTGGCGTCGTTGTTAGGAGCAGCTGGACCGTCTGCAGAACGAGCCCATCACCGCACACACATCTCGAGTCTGGGACGACTGTACGGCTGATTGCTGCCCGCTCATGCAGGTAGCGCTTGACGAGAATCGCAGGGCTTGATCCAAGGCCGCAATCGGCGAGCGCGAGTCGATCGTACAGGCTCCTGTGTTCGCCCGGCTGGCTCGACGGCGACCTCGCGGGCCGAGCGACGCAGGGCTATGCGCGGGCTCGTTCGTCGCGTTCCCTGCGCTCGGCGGCTGCGCGGTCGATCTGTTCGCCGACCGTCGGCATCTGCTCGCGCACCTCGCGCATGAAGTGCGCCGTCAGGGCGATCGCGCGCAACGGCGAAGTGGCCACGACCGTCGCCGTGCGCTCTCCCCCGACCTCCAGCACGGCCAGCTCTCCAAACAGGTCGCCCGGGCCCATCTCGTTGATGCGCGAGCCATCCTGGAGCACTTCGGCGGTGCCCTCCTCGAGGATCAGGACCTCATATCCGAGTTCCCCCTCATGCATGATCGTCTCTCCGGCCGGGGCCGTGACCTCGTCCAGCATCCGCGCCAGCATCCGCCGCTGTGCTATCGAAAGGCCTGCGAACAGATCGATCTGCTCGAGGCGGTTCGCCCCGCTGCTTCCGATGGTTTTCCGCTCCATTCTGCGCGCATGGTCGCAGACGGGCTCGGCATGCGCCTCGACGACCGGCGGCGGGGCCGTGACGGGTGCCGGGCGACGGGTCCGGAGTGGGCGACGGGACCACGGCAGGCGACTGGCCCTCGACGAAAGGCGACGGGACCGGGGCAGGCGACGTGGTGCCGCGACCGGCGATCTCGCGTGGCGCCTTCCGTGTGGGGTTAGACTGGGCGGCCTTCATCGAGAGGAGAGAGAAATGGAGCATGAGCACACCGAGCACGTCGCTGCCTCGCCCGACCGGGTGTTCGCGGCGATCGCTGATCCGGAGAACCTGCCGCACTATGTCCCGCAGCTGACCGCAGTCCAGCGCGGAGACGGCGACAAGCTGGCGGTCGAGGCGCGCTATGAGGGTCACACCCAGCACGGAGAGGCCTGGTTCCGTGCCGAGAAGTCCAGGCGGCGCATCGAATGGGGCGCACCCGGCAGCGAGTACCGCGGTTGGATCGAGGTCAGCCCCGAGGAGGACGGTTCGCGGTTGACGCTTTTCCTGACGACCGCCCGCGGCGACGCTTCCGACAGTGAAGTGATGGGCACGCTCGACGCGATAAGGCGTCTTGTGGAGGCCGACGTCTAGCCTTCCGGGTAGGCGTGTGAGGACGGGATCGCGGTCCGGCAGCCCAAGGGCGTGATTCGACAGCGGCTCGGCCCGTGGGATCTCGGCCCTGTGTCCGCGGGCACCGGGCCGCAGACGTCAGGTCCGGCGCGCGAGCTCGTTCACATCGAAGTCGGGATTCAGCTCCGCCTCGCGTGTCTGCCCACCGAGCTCGAGGAACCGCTCCATCCGCGTGATCGTCTCTTCGTTGGCAAGTGTCTGGGCGAACCGGTGCGCCTCATCTAGCAGTCCGGGCACCGGGTCGGGTTCGGCGGCGCGGACGGCGGCCTTGGCGTGCGCGAGCGCCTCGGAGGGGAACGAGGCTATGCGGCGCGCCAGGGCGTTCACGAAGGGGCGCAGCTCTGCATCGGCCAACGCGCGGTTGACGTAGCCCCAGCGCTCCGCGAGGTCGGCGTCGATGTCTTTGCAGCCGAGCACGATCTCGAGTGCGCGCGCGCGACCCACGAGTCGTGGCAGGCGCTGGGTGCCGCCGCCGCCCGGGATGATCCCCAGCGCGACCTCCGGCTGGGCGAGCAGAGCCCGGCCGCGCGCGGCGAAGCGCATGTCCATCGCGAGCGCTAGCTCGCTGCCACCTCCTCGCGCGACCCCCTCGATCACGGCGATCGTGACCTTGGGCATGGTGCGAAACCGGTCGGCCATCGCATGAAACGCCGGCAGCTCGGTCGGGGCCGGAGCTGGCTCGCGCGGCAGGCCGAGGATCAGGTTGACGTCGGCATGGGCTATGAAGAACTCCGGGTTCGCGCTGTCGAGCACGAGGACCCGCACGTTGGAGTCGGCCTGTACCTCGCGGCCGAGGCGATCCAGCTCGATGATCAGGGCGGCGTCGAGGAGGTTGATCGGAGGATGATCGATCGTGACAAACGCGATGCCGTCTTCGACGCGAATGCGAAGAGCGGCATAGTCGCCGGGCTGCATCGCGGCGATGCTACCCACCCCGACGGGCCTGTCAAGTCGGGCTGGGGCGCCGCCGCCCCGCTCACGCTCAGGGGAGCGGGCTCGTGGGGGTCGTGTGCGCTTCCGGGAGGTCTGCGTCGAACAGGTGCTCCACGGCGTCCGCGGGCTTGGGCTCTCCCGTGAAGGAGCCCTGAGCCAACGTGCAGCCCATGGCCTGCACCCTGTTCATCTGCTCGTAGGTGTCGATGTCCGTGGCGATCACCGTCAGCGAGAGGTCCCGCCCGACGATCAGGATCGCCTCGAGCAGCCAGCTGCGGTAGTCCTCGTCATCTGACTGCGACAGGGAGCTCCTGTCCACCTTCAGGAAGTCGAGAGGCAGCAGGCGCAGGTCGGAGTGATAGGCGTAGCCGCTGCCCCCGAAGTCATCGATGGCGATGCACACGCCTAGGTCCTTGATCTCCTGCAGGCGGGCAGCCGCCGCCCCGACGTCGCGCATCACCGTGCCCTCGCCGATCTCGAGCGTGAGCAGCGAGGGGTCGATCCCGGACTGCTGCAGCGCTCGCCGAACGTCGGTTACGAACCCGTCCCGATTCAGCTGGGTGGCCGACACCTTCACCGAGATGCCGACCCGATGTCCGGCCACGTTCCAGGCCGCGGCCCGACCGCAGGCCTGCTCGAGCGCCCAACGGCCGATCGGCACGATCAGCCCGTTCTCCTCGGCCAGCGGAATGAAGTCCGCGGGCTCGAGCACGCCCTGCGTGGGGTGCTGCCAGCGGATCAGCGCCTCCACCCCGACGACCTTCCGGCTGCTCAGATCGCAGATCGGCTCGTAGAGCAGGAAGAACTGCTGCTCCTGCAGGGCCGTGTTCATCTCGACCTCGAGCACCCCGCGGCCCTCGATGACCGAGCGCATATTGGCGTTGAAGAGCGTGTACCTGTCCTTGCCGGCGGCCTTCGCCGAGTAGAGGGCCAGTTGCGCATCGCGCAGCAGGTCGTCGGGGGTGGCATAGCGGCCGAAGGCGACCCCGATGCTCGCGGTCAGGTAGAAGCTCGGTCCGAAGCCGTCGATCTCGACGGGCTTGTGCAGGGCCTCGATCACACGGCGGGCAAGCGAGTCGAGCCGCACCCCGCGGGCGGCTGATTCGACGAGCACCACGAACTCGTCTCCTCCGAGACGACCGACCGTGTCGTGCGCTCGTATCACGCCCTCAAGGCGCTTCGCGACGATCGTCAGAAGCTGATCGCCCGCGTCGTGCCCGAGCTTGTCGTTGAAGTCGTCAAACCAGTCGATGTCGATGAACAGGGCGCCCACCAGCAGTCCCGACTGGCGACCCGCCCGGGCGAGCATACGCTCGGCGCGGTCCAGCATGAGCGCCCGGTTGGGGAGTCCGGTCAGGGGGTCGTAGAGGTCCTCATGCGGCACCTTCGGCCGTGCGCGGGGCTTCGGCACCCGCACCGGCCCCCGACCGCCACCGCCGCCAAGGACGAAGATCAGCACACCGAGCAGTACGCTCGCGAGGGTTCCGGCGATCAACAGGGCGAGCGCGTTCCCGTTGTCGAAGACGCCGGCGCCCGCCGGCGGTCCGAAGGTCTTCGCGCTCCACCCGCCCTGAAGTCTGGTGACGCTCGTCTGCGCGCCGGGCTGCGGGGTGCCGCTGGTGAATACGACGTTAGAGGAGCTCGTACGGTGGCGCAGGCGGACTGCGTCTTCAGGGTGGCCGCGCAGCGCCTGCTGCAGCACGACCGTGGGTGCCAGCACCTCTCGGAGCGACCCCACGAACGCCCCCATGCGGGCCGCGACCGTGGACGGCGGCACGCCCCCCTTGTACACGGGCGTCTGGATTCCCAGTGCGCCGGTCCTTCCGACCGAGGTGGCTGCATAGCTGCTCTGTCCCGAGTCCCGCAACGAGAGCAGTGCCGGGGTGGGCGGGCAATGCCCGAGGCCGGGATGCCCGAAGGTGCTCCTTGACAGTTCGGCGACCACGACGCACTGGAGGGGCCGTCTTTTCACCGGGACGACGCGCAACGCTCCTCCGTAGAGCGACCCTGCACGCACCCCCGGCGACGCAACAGCCGGTGTCGCGGCCCGGGTTCCGAGGGTCGCCGACCGGGTTCCAAGGGGGGCGGTTCGGGTTCCGAGAGGTCCATACTGCAGCCCGGGCGCGCCCGCCGCGCGGTTGGTGCTCGCCGTTTCGAGGGCGGCAGGTTCCGGAGGGCGGACCAGCGCCACGAGGCCGAGCCTCTCGAGCTCCGGGTAGCGACGCAAGGTCTGTGCCCACCGTGTCCACGCGGCGAATTCAGCCGAGGACGTTTTCGGGTTGCCGGCGAAGAAAGTGCTTGTGCTGATGACGAGGTCTTCCTCGCGCTGGATCGCCGCCTTCAGGTTCGAGGCGATCTCGGCCGAGCTCAGTCCGAATGCCGTCCGCGCCTTGGCGCCGTCGCCGCGGGCCACGGCGTGCGCGCCGACGACCGCGGCGGCGGTACCGGCCGCGGCACATAGAACAGCCACCGCCGCCCACACGCCTGCGCGGCTCTGCGCCAGCTGCTTGACGCGGTCGAGCCCGCTCGTGCGTGAGTCGTCCGGGCTACTCGGCCCGCCCCGGCCGTCGGTTCCCTGCGGCTCGACCGCCGTCGGGGCCTCGCCCTGATCGCGCTGCACGGGCGAGTGGTCATCGGCGTGCGCGCCCGGCGATGAGCGATCGGCGCCGTTGCGCTCGGAGTCGTGTTGTGGGGTTCCGCTATCTGGCATGACGATCTCTGCTGCTCCCAGCACAACACGTGCGCTTCCCCTGGCCGGATCGAGCCTGAGCGGCGATGTCTGTCCGCGTCGGGTGCTGGTCTGGACGAATAGACGACGCGCAGGTTCCTGCGGGTCGGCAGTTGGATACGCTTGTGAGCCAGACACGACCGGAGAGGGCGATCAACTGCACATTGACCGCCCGCCGCCTGAAGCCCGGCGCCTACGAGGCGCTTAGCGCCGCACGGGACTCGGACGCTCCCGAGGTGATCGGGCGGTGGCGTCCGAGCTACCACGTCCGGGACGCGAGCGACCCGGACGTGGCTATCTGGTGCGGGTTCCTCAACGGCTCGCTGGAGGAGTTGGCCGAGGTCCAGACTCGGGCCGGCCGCGACGGCCAGGTCGCCCCGCATCGCCGAAACGGTCGATGAGGTCCTGCGCGACGGGGTCTACGAGGTCGTCGAGCGACTCGGCTGAACCGAGCTAGGCGAGCGCGCCCGGTGCCTCGTCTTTCAGCGTCTGGCGAATATCCTGGCGCAGCTCCGGCGTGTCCTCGTGCTTGTGTGCAGTGACCGCGTGAATCGCCGCGGCCTCGACGATGTGCTCTTCGCTGCCGGACATCGTCAGATCGCAGTTGTTCTCGCTCGGCATCTCTCGACAGTCGATGTACTTGCGTGTCATCTCGCTCCTCCGTTCTCTCTCGCTCTGGGCAGCGCCCGCGCCTGGGGCCTGCCTTGCTGCTCGGTCCGAGCCCGCGCCCGAACGGCTCGTGCTCCCCGAACCGCCTCCACGCTACACGGTCTGGTCTCGCGCTGAGCGGCCGGCCAGCCGTATCAGTAGTAGTCCTCGACCGTCATCGACCACCGCGCGGAGTCTTCGCCGCCGGATATCGTCAGACGGTAGAGGCCCGGGCCGCCGCTGAAGGTGTGCGTCTGGGAGTTGCCCTCCCCGAGATCGAAGCTGCCGAAGCTCGTGCCGGTCTGGAGGTTGTGCGCTTCGGCGCTGGGTCCGAAGCAAACCACGACCAGGGAACAGGTCCCCAGGTAGGCCATGTTGTAGGTTACCCGCCACTGGCTGCCGAGGATGCGGAAGGGAACCGAGTGACCGTCATCGGTGCCCGAGAAGGTGGTCAACGGCTGCCAGCGGGGCGGCTCCACGACGCTCAGCGCAACGGTGGAGCCGCGCGGTGCGGTCGTGGCCGGTCCGGGCGACTGCCGCGTGACGAGGTCGGGCGTTGATCCGGGAGCGGGCACGAGCGTCACGCCGTAGCGCAACCCGGCGCTCGCCAGCCGGCTCTCCGCGGAGGCCGAGTGCGCGCCGAGGACGTAGGGCACGGTCACGGGCGGCGGTCCGCCGCTGAGAACCACGTGGACGGTCGACCCCTCCGTGACGCGCGTCCCGGCCGCCGGGTTCTGTGCGATCGCGATGCCGGCGGCGGCTTCCGCGTAGCGCGTGGAGAAGGCGGGCTGCACGTGCAGGCGCCGTCCCCGGGCCTCGACGCCCGCCCGAGGCAGCCCGCGCAGCTCGGGGACCGTGGTGCGGGCGGCCGCGCCGGACAGCAGGAATGCGGCCAGCCCGGCGCCGGCCAGTGCGACGAGCGCCGCCAACAGGGCGACCCGCCGCCCTCGCTGCGGCGGCGGATTCCTGCGACCCGCCGGCCGCGGGGGCTGAGGTCGGGTGGGCGCATCGCCAAGGACACTCGTTGGGGCGGCGTCCGCGCCCGATGCCCTGGCGGACGAGTGGTCGATGGTGGCTGCGTCGGCCGTCATCACGGTGCTCGTCCGAGCATCGCCGGCGAGATCCGCGGCCGGCCCGGCGCCGGCGGCGGCAGGCGGCGGCGTACCGGCAGGCGCTTGCGGGGCGGCGGCACGCAGCGCAGCAGCCATCGCCGCCCCGTCGCGGTAGCGGTCGGCCGGGTCCTTGGCGAGCGCGCGGTCGACCACCTCGCGCAGCCCGGACGGGACCGCGGCCGGCAGCGGTGGCGGAGCATCCTGGAGATGGCGCAGGCCCAGCTCGACGGCCGATCCCTGCGTGAACGGCGGCTCGCCCGCGAGCATCTCATAGAGGACGACCCCGGCGCTGTAGACGTCTGTCGCCGGCGTCGTCCGGCGTCCGCGGGCTTGCTCGGGGGACATGTAGCGCGGGGTGCCGGCGACGGTCGCCGACAGCGCCTGGGAGGTCCCGCCGGCCAGGCGGGCCACTCCGAAGTCGCCGACCTTGACCTTGCCGCCCGCGGTGAGCAGGACGTTGGCCGGCTTGACGTCGCAGTGCAGGACGCCCTGCGCGTGGGCGCTCGCGAGCGCGCTACAGAGCTGCTCGGCGATGGCGCGCGCCTCCGCGACCGGCAGCGGACCGCGCCGAAGGCGCGCGGCCAGGCTCTCCCCCTCGATCAGCTCGGCGACGTAGTAGGGCCCCTCCTCGGCATGGCCGAAGTCGAAGATCTGCACGATGCCCGGGTCGCTGACGCGCGCCAGCAGTTGCGCCTCGCGTTCGAAGCGCTCCACCCAGGCGCTGTCCTCGGCCCACCAGGGCTTGATCACCTTCACGGCCACGGGCCGTGCGAGGCGCCTGTCGAGCCCCCGGTACACGCGGCCGAAGGCACCCTCGCCGATCAGGGCGTGGAGCTCGTAGCGGTCGTCCAGAGCACAACCGGCGAGATCGGGCGTGCGTAGCATTGACACGAGTATTCCGGTTTCAGCGCGCGAGTCGGACATCACCGGCCCGCGCGAGCGCTGGCCGTGGCCGCTATCGGTGCAGCCCGGCGAGCGCCCGCGGAAGGTGGCCGGCCAGGCCGGTGGGCTTCTGGGTGGTGCGCCTGCGGCACTGCTTCAGGGCGCGCGCGTAGCGCCAGAAGTCGACCTGCATCGTGTGACGCTCAGAGCGCACGTAGCGCCTTGCCATCGTGGCCTGGTCCGCGGCTATCCACTCGTCCATCTCGGCCTCGCCCGGCAGCACCGCGGCTCCGGTGATGAGGTCCCCGGCCCACTCGGACTGGAGCTCCATCAGCGGAATGTTCGAGCCGACGGTCTGGATGAAGCCGATGAAGAACACGCCCGGCAGCTTGGGGGTCAGCACCCGCTCATACAGCGGCATCGCGTTGCCGGCGGGGTCGTAGAGCTCCTTGTCGAAGAACGGGAGCGAGACCCTGTAGCCGGTCGCGTAGACGAGTACGTCCACGTGCTCTGAGGTGCCGTCGACGAAGTGCACGCTGTCTCCGTCGAGCCGCGCGATGTTCGGCTTCATGACGATATCGCCGTGTCCGACCCTGTCGTAGAGGTCCGACGAGACCGTCGGGTGGGCCGACAGGAGCCGGTGGTCGGGCTTCGGCAGGCCCCGGTCCTCCGGCCGGCCGGTGCTGAGGCGCAGTACCAGCTCATAGAGCTTTCGTTCCACAGCGAACGGCAGGTACGCGTTGAGCGGCGAGCCGAACTGGTCGATCGGCCGTCCGAAGGCGTACTTCGGCAGCACGTGCACGCCGTGACGCGTCGCCAGCAGGACGCGGTCCGCGATCCTCGCGGCGTCGCAGGCAATGTCCATACCGGAGTTGCCCACGCCGATGACGAGCACGTCCTTGCCCTCGAACACCGTTGGGTCCATGTACTCGTGTGCATGGAACGAGGTCCCCGTGAACTCGCCCGGGAAGTCTGGGATCCGCGGCTCGCTGTGGTGGCCGTTGCAGACGAACAGGTAGCGGTAGCACCTCCGACCCTGCTCGGTGGTGACCGCCCAGCCGCAGGCGCCCGGCCTGCCCGGGCCGAGCAGCGGCTCGACGTGCGTGACCGGCGTGTTGAAGCTGACCCGCTCGGTCAGGCCGAAGTGCTCGGCGAAGTCCTGGAAGTAGCGCGCCATCAGCCGGTGCGACGGGTAGTCCGGCCAGCCCTCCGGCATCGGGTAGGAGGGGTACTGCGTCAGCGGACGCGAGCTGTTCAGGTGCAGCGTCTCGTATGCCGCCGCGCCCCCGTTGTCGTTGTCGATCCGCCAGAGGCCGCCGACCATGGAGCCCTTCTCGAACCAGTCGAACTTGATGTCGCGGTCGACGAGCGCCTTGGCGGCGGCGAGTCCGGACGGGCCGGCGCCGATCACGCAAGCCTCCGCGTCGAACGCGCCCGTCTCCGCGGTCACCGTCTGAGGGCTTGCAGCTGCCAATGTTCTCTCCTCCAGGTCAGGTGGTCAGGCTGGATTCACAGGCGAGCATACGGCGCCCGGCGTCTCGCCGCGGCGGTCCGACCGTCCGGGCCGTTGACCGTCAGGTCGCGCTCTGCGCCCTCACTTCGCCGTCCAGTCGGTGCAGCATCCAGCCGGCGATGATGAAGAGGGCGCCCCGGAAGATCAGCACGATGCCGATGATCACCGCGAGTGTGGCCAGGCCGAGGCTGGGCCAGGAGAGGATCACGATCCCGGCGATCACGTCGAGGATCGCGATCGCGATGCTTCCCGCCCGCCCCTCCGGTTCTCCGAGGGCGGCCACGAAGCGCGCCACGCCGGCCACGACGAACCACACGCCCACGATCAGCGCGAAGACGACGAGCGTGTCGAACGGTTTCTTGATCAGCACCAGACCGGCGATCGCGCTCAGCACCCCGATCAGCGCGAGCGTGCCGCGGCCCTCGCCCCGGCCGAAGATCGACGCGATGATCGCCAGCACGCCGTCCACGAGCAGCAGGATCCCGGCGATCACCGTGAACGTGCTCAGGGTTTCGTGTGGCGAGACCACGAAGAAGACGCCGACGCCGAGCACCACGACGCCGAACAGGATCAGCAGCCACCACAGGCTCGAAAGCGGGCGCGACTCCTCAGCGGTCAACTCGGACACAGTGTGAGCCTCCTAACGCTTGGTCAATGAAAACGGTAATGCACCGCCGCCCCCTATGTAGGGGGCGGCGGTTTCCTTCACATCTGTGCATATGCCGGCCCTAGATGTTGCCTTTCGGGCACAGCGGGTTCTTCGGGACTCCTTGGCACGGGTTCGGCATGGAGGGCTGCGCCGGCGGTGTCGGCTGACCTTCCGGGGGGATCAAGTTTTCTTTGATGAATTTGGATTCTTCCTGCAGTGTGAGAATATATTCGCCTGCTGGGAAGCCACCGCCTGGGTTTGGGGTGGTCTTGTTCTGGCAACCCCAGGTCCCTTCGATGTTTGTCGGGAAAGTCGCATCGGCGAACGAATTGCCGCTGACGCAGTTGTTGTTGGATTGCGATTTCGGCCCGCCGAAGAATTCGGCGAAATCGCTTACGAGCGACAGATCACCTGTGAAGGGGCTGCTGTTCCCGTTAGGTCGGTTGTAGCCATTGCCTTCGAACTTGTTGTCGCTGATCCGGTTCCCGGCCAGCTGGAAGAAGATCGTTCCGTAGCCTTTTTCTTTTTCTTCTGCTGGTGTCGTGGGGGGAAACGGGTTCGGGTATTCGAGTCCGAGCACACCGTTGTTTGGATTGTTCTTGACAACGTTGTTTTCGACCAGCTCAGCATAGGTGCCCGGGAGCTCTATCCCCACGCCCCACGGGGCCACGCCCGTGGATCCGTTGACCGGAACTGTGAGATTGTTGTTTTCTTCCACCTTGTTGTTGCGGATTATCTCGCACCGTTTGATCTTTGTTGAGCTGAACGTCGGCGTCGGTGAGGTGTTCTTGAACGAATCGCAGGCGCCGTCGAGCGGCGGAGGTCCGTCGCCGGGGTTTTCCGAGTTCGGCGCTATGCCGACCAGGTTGTGGTTGAAGACGGACTTTTCAATGATGAGGCTGCCGCTGGAGTTCGAGCCCGAGTAGCCCAACGCGTTGTTTTCCATCACGGCGTCAGAGACGCGAGCATTACATTCGCGGCACGCGCCTATGTAGAGACCCGAGTCGTTGAATCCGGACGCGTAGATGTGTTCGAACGATCCGGTTTCCTCGTTGTTGGTGAAGATCCCGTAACTGCCGTTGAGTCCTTCGTTGTAGGCGGTCAGATAGCTGCCGTACCAACCCGACGCTCCGATCTTGTTCGAGCCAGAGCCTCCGTTCCACCAGATCTCGTTTCCGCAGCCCTGCTTTTTGCAACCGGGACCGGTATCGAAATTGCGCACCGTGAGGTTTTCCACCCAGACGTCGTTCGCCTTGTAGATTTCGATTCCGTTGCCTACGGTGTTTTTCCCGCCGATATTGCCGTCGATGATCACTTCGTTGCGGTCGATCCCCCTGATCCAGATCCCGGATTGAGCGCTTGTGACGGTGACTTCTTCGTGGTAGGTCCCAGGTTCGACAAGCACCCAGTCGCCCTTGCTGGAGGCATTGACCGCGGCCTGGATCGTCGTGAAGTACTGCGTCCCCTTTGGGGTTTCCGCGGCCGGTGGCGGTGTGTGGCCCGGCGTGATCACAATGTTCACGTTCTTCTTCGCAGAGGCGGCAGCGGCGCTCGCGCCGAACGCGACCACGACAAGCGCGATCGCGACCATATGCGGAGCTCTGAAGAACCTGACGTGCGGGCGAAGTCGATACCTACGCAAAGGTGACACCTTGTCGTCCTCTCTCCTGGGTGTGGTGGGCGCCGGTCCTCGGTGGATGCTGGCCTGCGGGTCGGGCTCTCGTGGCGAACGGCTCTTCATCCCCCGCGCGCTCGGAGCTCCCCACCGTGGTGGAACCCTCGATGTGCGCGGATTGTACACGGCTCGTTGCGAACCGCACACGCTGGCCTCGCGCCACCCGCCGCCGCGCCGCGCTCGGTTCCGCCCACGCGCCACGAGCGTGTCTTGGGAACGATGCGCGGGCTCTCGCGCGGGACCCGGCGCCCTGCGCCTCGACCCCCGTTTCTCGCGCTCGGTCCGGTCGCCCTCCGGCGCGACCTGCCGCTCTCGCCTCCAGACGAGACAGCCCACTGGCGCCCGCGTTCTGGCGAGCCGGCCCGTCGTACATGCGTCCACCGCCCTGCAGCGGCTTCACCATCGTCGCGAGGCGCACCGAATGCGAGAGGGGACACAAAGGACGTGAGAATCAACGTGAGCGGAGTAGCCCAAGCAAGCTCTCGCCCGCCCGCCAAGCGCGAGGTGGCCTTGACGCACCCGACCAACGGCGATCGGCCGGCGGCGAATGGGATCGTCAGGGCGGCCGAGCCGGGGCATGAGCCGGGGCACGAGCTCGACCCCAGGCGGACCGTCCGCTGGGAGGATCGGTCTGCAGGCGGCCCGCTGTCGGGCCGTGAATCGCTTCAGAGGCATTGGGCGTTGCGCGGGGCGCCGTGGGTAGTGCTCGCCGCGGTGGCCGGCGCCGGCGCCCTGCTCGCCGCAGGCTCGTTGACCGCTGCGGTCGGCGGTGCCGTGCTGGCGGGTGCGGCCGCCGTGCTCGGGTGGCGCTTCGGCGAGCACCGGCGGCTGGCGCTCCAGCGCGAGATCGACGGTCGCTCCAACGAGCTCAAACGCGCGCTCTCAGAGCTAGAGCTTGCGCACGTCGAGACCGTGCGGCGGCTGTCGATGGCGGTCGAGTTCAGGGACGAGGCCACGGGCGCCCATACGGAGCGGATCGGGCGCTTCTCGCGACTGCTGGCCGAACAGATCGGGATGGATCCGGAGTTCTGCGTGAGGCTCAGTCACGCGGCGCCGCTGCACGATGTCGGAAAGGTGGCGATCCCCGACACGATCCTCCTGAAGCCCGGCCCCCTGACGCCCGAGGAGCGCGCGATCATCGAGACCCACGCCGAGGAGGGCTACAGGCTCGTGCGAGGCTCGTCCTCGTCGATCCTCGACCTCGCGGCGACGATCGCGCTGAGCCATCAGGAGAAGTGGGACGGGAGCGGCTACCCGCGCGGGCTGGCGGGGGAGGCCATCCCGATCGAGGGACGGATCGTGGCGGTCGCCGACGTGTTCGATGCGCTCACCAGCGATCGCGTCTACCGGCCGGCGTTCTCGGTCGACAAGGCCGTGCAGATGATGCGCGAAGAACGTGGGCGCCACTTCGACCCGGTGCTGCTCGACGCCTTCATGGAAGTGCTCGGCAGGTCCGGACCAGACGCGCGCGGAGAGATGCCGCTCGACCCGGCGGCGCTCATAGAGAGCACGCTCGAGGGCTATGCGACGGCGCTCGAGCGCGGGGACGCGGAGATGGCCGAGGGCGCGATCGCCACGGCGATCGAAGGCGGGATCGCCCCGGCGACTCTGCACGGCGAGGTGATCGACCCGGCGCTGCGGCGGATGAGCAGGCTGAGGGAGGCCGGGGAGATAGACGACGAACGTGAACGGCTCGCGGCGGGCATAACGCGGCGGGTGCTGGCAACCCTATACCGGTACATGCTCGACGGCGTCGAGCCGACGCGTGAGCGGGTGCTGCTGGCGGGCATGGCAGGCGACGAGCACGCGCTCGGGCTGCAGATGGTGCGCGACCAGCTGGCGGCCGCAGGATACGAGACAATTCTCGACACCAACCTGTCCGCGGAGCGACTGCCGCGCGTCGTGGAGGCTCAATCCCCCGACCTGATCGTCCTCGGTGCCGCGACCGAGGCGGAAGCGCAGGCGGTGGAGCACGCGGTCGAAGATCTGCGTGCGAGCCACCCTGACATCCCGATCGTTCTCGGGGGAGCCCCGGTCGGGGCGAGCCCCATCTGCCAGCGTGGCGACACGCGGGTGCTGGAGCGCATAGACGAGTCGGTGGAAGCGGTCGAAGACCTGCTGGCCGTGGCCTCGCCCGCGCGGTCGATATAGATTCCCCCGCGTGACCCCGCGCGTGATCGTGACCGGAGGAGCCGGTTTCATCGGCTCTCACCTCGTTGACGCGCTGCTCGGTGACGGCCACGCGGTGACCGTGGTCGACGACCTCTCCTCCGGCGACGCTGTGCGCGTGCCCGACGGGGCGGAGTTGCGCGAGCTTGACATCGTCGACGGCGTGGCGCTCGGAAGCGTCGTGCAGGAGGTGGCGCCGCGGGCGATCTTCCACCTGGCCGCGCAGGCGAGCGTGGTGGCCTCGGTGCAGGACCCGGGACGGGACTGCGAGGTGAACGTGAAGGGCACGCTGCACGTGCTCGAGGCGGCCGGCCGGTGTGGAGCGCCGGTCGTTTTCACCTCGACCGGCGGAGCGCTGTACGGAGACGGGGCCCCGATGCCCACCGGCGAGGACCGCATTCCCGCGCCGTTGTCGCCCTACGGCGCGTCGAAGTGGGCCGGGGAGGCGTACGTGAAGACCTGGTCGCTGTCATCGGGCATCCCCCACGCGGTCTGCAGGCTGGGCAACGTCTACGGGCCCCGCCAGAACCCCCACGGGGAGGCGGGGGTGGTCGCGATCTTCGCCCATCACCTATACGCAGGGAGCGTGCCGAAGCTGTTCGGGCACGGCAGGCCCACCCGCGACTACGTGCACGTGGCGGACGTCGTACGCGCCCTCATGGCCGCGTCGGGGAAGTCGGGCACCTACAACATCGCCACCGGGGTGCAGACCGACGTCATGACCGTATGGCGCGAGCTGCGAAAGGCCGCCGGCTCGCCGATCGAGCCGGAGTTGGCCGACCTGCGGGCGGGCGAGCTGCAGCACAGCTGCCTGGACATCGGTCTGGCCGAGCGCGCGCTCGGATGGCGCCCCGAGGTGCCGATCGCCGACGGGCTGCGGCGGACCTATCACGCGCTGGTGGAGGAGTTCGAGAGCAGATAGGGGCGGAGCGGGGGTGGGCTCCGGGTGGGTTGCGACGGGGCTCTGCGAAGCCTGCCTGAGACCGGCGCGGGCAGGCCGTCTCCGGCCGCGGGGGCTCGGGCCGCCTGCAACTCGGGGCACAACGATCAGGGGAAGGCACCGGCGTGCCGAGACCATGTCCATGGGGTATGCCCGCGGCCTGGCTCTGCTCGCATTGACCACGACGTCCCTGCTCTGCGCGACCACGACACGCGCGCCTGCGGACGTGTCGGGCGGCACGCAGGCGGGAGTGCCGGTGGGCACGCAGGCGAGCGGGTCGGGCGGCACGCAGGCGAGCGGGTCGGGCGGCACGCAGAGCGATGGGTCGGGCGCCGCGCAGGCGCCGCGAGCTTCGCTGGCGGGAGGCGCCGAGTTCGGCGTCCTCGTGCAGCCGGCGGCGACGCAGCGCCCGGTGGTCAGCGAGCTGATCGTCCCGCGTGCTGCCACGGCCGGCAGGCCGCCGCGAGTGGTGCTGCGGATCGACGAGCCCGGTGTGCGCACGGTGCAGGTGCAGGTGTCCGTGATCGACCTCTCCGCTTCGAGGCAGCCCATCAAGGTCGGGATGGGCTGGGTGCGCACAGGCCGCGCGCTGGCGGTGAGCTGGCCACCGGGCGCGACTCTGAAGCCGGGCAGCTACCAGGTGCACCTGAGCGTGCACGACCACAGCGGTGCGACGCTGCTGCGCAACGCGCACAGCTCCGGCGAGGCGAGCCTGCGAATCACGGAGCCGGCCAGGGCACCGGTCCGGAAGGTGCCGACCTCGGCTTCTCCCCCTGCGATCGCGCCCGAAGCCGGCGTGCCGACCCCGGCGCAGTCGGTGGCTGCCGGGGCGGTGTTCCCGGTGGCTGGGGCGCATACGTTCGGAGGCCCCGAAAACCGCTTCGGAGCGCCTCGGGCGGGGCATGTGCACGAGGGCCAGGATGTGCTCGCGGCGGAAGGCACGCCGGTGGTGGCCCCGATGGCCGGGACGATCTTGTGGGCGAGCTATCAGGCGGGCGGCGCCGGCTACTACGCTGCGGAGCACACGGGGGCCGGCTTCGACTTCATGTTCGCCCACTGCCAGGCCCGATCGCTCGCGGTAAGCGTGGGCCAGGCCGTGTCGGCAGGCCAGATACTCTGCAGGGCGGGGCAGACCGGCGACGCGACCACCCCGCACCTGCACTTCGAGATGTGGGTCGGGGGCTGGCAGGCGTCCGGGGGACGCCCGATCGACCCGTTGCCCTACCTGGAAGCCTGGGACCGAGGGGGCGCCGGCGCGTAGACTTCGCCGTCCCAGCACCTAACCCCAGGGCCAAGGATCTGCGCATGAGCGACAACACGAGCGAGAGCGAGCCGGCGTATCACCTGCTGCTCGACCCCAGCGAGGTGCCAGTCGCCGCGAGTGCGCTCAGGCTGCTCATCTCCGACGAGGCGCATCAGCCCGTGATCCGCCGCCTGGCTCGCGAAGTGCTCGCTCGCCTGGAAGCGGAGCCGGGCGAGGATGAGGTGCTCACGGTGCCCCTGTCCTCCCAGCAGATGAAGGTGACTCATACCGCGGTCAGCTTGCTGCTGGACGATCTCCAGCGGGGCCAGAGCGCCGAGCGAGAGATCCTGCGGGGGATCGTGGAGAAGCTCCCCGACGAGCACTCGATCCGCGCGATCGTGCTGGATTAGGGCGGGAGCCTTAGCCGGCCGGCCGGAGCCCCGTCGGTCGGCTGGGCGCAGCCGAAACAGGTAGGCGGGCGGCGGGGACACGACGACGCCGGGTCTAGTGCACTGTGCCTGAAGTGGCTTGTTGTTTGGTTGCCTTGGCGAGTATCTGCTCGGGCAAGCCTTCATCGCCCGGGAGGCCGCCGACGGGCAGACCGTGACAGGCCGGGGGCCGTGCACAGGGGCGCCGGCCGGCAGGCGGTCCCGCCGCTGTAGGTCGCAGGGAGCGCGACCGGCGCCCCGGTCTCGCGCGATTCGACGCTATGGGGGCGCTTCACCGCTGCCGCTCGACGAGCAGTTCCGAGCGGGTAAGGTTGAGGCCATGACGCTGCTCTCGGCCACGCCAACGACCCTCCCGCGCAGCAGGGTGGGCCCACAGATGGGCCTATGACACGAGAACTGTCGCCGGCGAAGAGGCGTAAAGTGGCCGATTAGCAGGTCTTTCGGCGAGATAGCTCAGTTGGTAGAGCACACGACTGAAAATCGTGGTGTCCCCAGTTCGAGTCTGGGTCTCGCCATCTGCTCCTCGCGCTCGACGGCGCCGTCGAGCGGGCCGGGCGCGGCGCGAGCGATCGTCACCATCGGTCAGCGGCGATTCAAGTTGCGCCCTCGTGCAGGCGCTGGGGCGGTCTAGACGAGATCGCGGCGCGAGATCACGCCGAACTGAAGCGCGCGCTCCGCCAGCCTGGCCCGCTTCTGGTTCTGTGGCAGCTCCCCGAGACCGAACTTGCCGAACAGCGTCCGCAGGTGCATCTTGACCGCATCGACGCTCAGGAAGACCTCGGCGGCGATCTCTTGATTGGTGGCCGGCGTCGCGAGGCCGCCATCGCGACAGGGCCGGCACAGGGCGACGAGAACCCGGCGCTGGGTGTCGGTCAGCGCTAGCGCCGGCCGATCACCCGCGGTGATCGTCTTCTGCAGGGGGGCGGCCTGCGCGGTCCTGTAGGCGAGAGCGGTGCGTCCGACGCGGATGCTGTCCCCGTCTCGCAGGCGCTGGCGCCCGTTGATGCGCTGGCCGTTCACGTAGGTCCCGTTCGTCGAGAGCCCGTCATCTACGATCGTCCATTCGCCCCCGAGGTGGTGCAGTTCGGCGTGTAGGCCCGAGACCTCGTTGTCCCAGGGGATCGACAGGTCCAGCTCGGAGCGGCGCCCTAGCGTGCTCCTCTCGCCCCGGCCGCCCGCCGTGTAGAAGTGCAGCCGGCCCTCCCCGTCGCGGAATGCGAGAAACGGCTCGCCGCCCCGCTCGGTCGCCAGGAGCTCCTTGAGCTCTGCTGCCGAGAGCGAGTGCGGGGTGAGCGGGTCGCCGTCATTGGGTGGTTGAATGGGCATCACGCGCTGTCCTCACTTGAAGCTGGACACGGCTCCGCGGTCGTGCTCGGCCACCTGGGCGGCGGGCGCCTCCGCGGGCTGCTCGGCACCTGAGGCCAGGGTCGCGCCCTCGACGTCGAAGCGGGGCAGGCGCTCGTCCAGCCAGCGTGGCAGCCACCACGTGCGCTCGCCGAGCAGCTCGAGCACCGCCGGCAGCAGTACGCAGCGAACGATGAGGGCGTCGATGAACACCGCCACGGCGAGCCCGAAGCCGAACTCCTTGATGGTGCGCTGGTTGCCGAGCATGAACGAGACGAACACACAGACCATGATCGCCGCCGCGGCGCTGATCACGCGGCCGGTCAGAGCGATGCCGTCGGCCACCGCCTCGGAGGCGTCGTTGCCGTTGACCCACTCCTCGCGCACGCGCGAGATCAGGAACACCTCGTAGTCCATCGACAGGCCGAACACGACCGCGAACATGAGCACCGGAATCCACGGCTCCACCGGACCCTTCTGGAGCCCGAACAGGCCCCCCAGCCAGCCCCATTGGAAGACGATCACCGTCGCGCCCAGCGCGGCTCCGATGCTGAGCAGGTTCATCACCGCCGCCTGCACGGGGATCACCACCGAGCGGAAGATCACGAGCAGCAACAGAGCCGAGAGCAGGACGACGATGCCGATGAACAGGGGCAGCTTGCTGGCCAGTACGCGCGAGAAGTCGATCGAGCCGGCGGTGAAGCCTCCCACGAGCAGCGTCGTCCCCGTGCTGCGGGCAAGCGGCGGGAGCACCGTCCGGCGCAGGTGGTTGACGAGGTCCGTGGTGGCCAGCGCCTGCGCGGCGGTGAACGGGTAGGCGCGTATTACCGCGACGCGCCCCGAAGGGCTCAGCTGCGGTGGACCGACCGCACCGACGTCCGCAGTGGCCGCCACCGTCGAGCGCACGGCCGACAGCCCCGATGCCTGGCTCGGTGAGTGCAGTTCGGCGGTGATCAGCAGCGGTCCGTTGAAGCCCCCTCCGAACCCCGAGGCGAGCAGGTCGAACGCCTCCCGCGTGGTCGTGCCGGGTGGGTCGTTGCCGGCGTCGCTGTTCTGCATGCGCAGCGCGATGGCGGGGGCCAGCAGGGCGGCGATGACGGCGAGCGAGGCGAGCGTCAGCGGCCATGGGCGGGCCTGGACCATCTTGCTCCAGCGCCGCCAGCGCGAAGGCGCGGGCCCGCCGGCGTCAGCGGCCCGGCGGAGCTCGCGCGCCCCCACGCGCGTGCCGTGGCGTGAGAGCAGCGCCGGCAGCACCGTCAGCGAGGTGGCCATCGTCAGCACGACCGCCAGCACCGAGGCGATGGCTAACCCGTAGAGGAAGGTCACGCCGAGGGCGAACATCCCGAGGAGCGCGATGATCACCGTCGTGCCGGCCAGCAGGATCGCGCGCCCGGAGGTGTTCATCGCCACGAGCACCGCGCCCTCGACGTCGCCGCTGATCGCGTATTCCTCGCGGAAGCGGGTGACGATGAAGAGCGCGTAGTCGATCCCGACTCCCAGCCCGATCATCAGGGCGAGCTGGGGCGAGACGTTGGACATGCTCGTCACGTGGGTGGCGAGCCCGATCAGCGCCACGCCCGTGATCAGGCCGATCCCGGCGGTGATCAGCGGCATCCCCGCGGCGATCAGCGAGCCGAACGTGATGAGCAGGATTACGAGCGCCGCGATCACGCCGATCGTTGTCGCGGACCCGATGCTGAAGCCCTCGGCCTGCTCGATCACCGCCCCACCGGCAGCTATCTGCAGGCCCGGCACCCTGGTCGCCTGCACCGCGGCGATCAGCGGCTTACCGGTGGTGTCGGGCAGCTGGTTCACGCGTTTGTCGTAGGCCAGCGACGCGAAGGCGGTGCGGCCGTCACGTGACACCTGCAGCGCGCCTGCAGGGCCGTAGGGACTGAGCACCGCCGCGACGTGCGGCAGGCGCGCCACCCGCGCGAGCAGGGGTTCGATCGCGCCGCGCACCGCGGGGTCAAGCACGCTGCCCGAGGAGGTGCGGAACACGATCGTGTCGATATCCCCGCCCTGGGAGGGGAACTCGCGGCTGAGCAGATCAGAGACGCGCTGCGTCTCCGTGCCGGGGAGGCTGAAGTTGGACGAGTAGTTGCGCCCCACGGCCGTGGCGAGGGCCGTGGAGCCGATCGCTATCGCGATCCAGCCCGCGACCACCCGCCGTCGATGGCCGATGCACCAGCGGGTGAGTCTCAACACGCCGAGGCTCTCCTTGGTCGAACAGGGAGGGTCGAGGACCTACTCTAGACGACCGGCCCACCGGGGCGGGAGGCACAGACTCGCCACCGGGGCCGGCCCGCCGGGCCCCTGCGCGAGCGCGCAGAAGCGATGGCTACCGCGATGGGTAGGCCAGCAGCGACTCCAGCCGCCGGCGGGCGGAGACGAGGCTGCGCACGGTCTCCGGACGACGTGCGTCGAGGTGCGTGGCGATCGCGATGAACGCCTGTGCGGTCGTGAGCGCGTCCCCGAGCGCATCGTGCGGGTGGTGCGAGGGTAGGCCAAGCGCCTCGGCGAGATCGGTGAGCGACACGTGCAGCGGGCCGCGACCGTCGCGCTCGTGCAGCCAGACCAGGCCGAGCACGCTGGTGTCGATCATCGAAGCACGCAGGCGCAGGCCCTGACGGCGCAGAGCCGGCCGCAGGAAGCCGCGCTCGACCGAGGCCACGTGCACGACCGGGATCCTGCCCGCCATGGCGGCGAGCAGCGGGTCGATCGCAACGTCGAGCGGTGGCGCGTCGTGGAGGTCGGCGACGCGCATGCCGTGTACACGGATCGAGGCTTCGCTCAGCGCGTGCTGCGGACGGACCAGCCCGTAGACGGAGGCGCTCAGCTGGACGCGTCCTTCCTCGATCGGAAGTGCGCCGAACGAGATGATCTCGTGTCGCTTGGGGTCGAGACCGCTCAGCTCCAGGTCGACCGCGCAGTAGCTCGCGGCCCGCCACGGCGTCGATCTACGGGACAGGCGGGTGCGCTTGTACGCGGCCGCGCCCGCGCCGCGTGCCGGGTGCCGGGCTCTCATCTAACGCCGAGGTTCAACTCGACCGCGATCCGCTTCTGTGCCGAGGCCACCGCCCGAAACGCCTCCTTGAGATGGCTGCGCGTCAGCGCGCTGAGGTCGTCCGGGTTCAGATGGTCGTCGGGCTCGACCCCGGCGCGGAGCTGCTCGACCTGATGCTCCATGCGCAACTCGGTGAACAGGTCGAACGCGTCCTCGAGCGTGCGCGCGTCGTCTGCCCCCAGCTTGCCCGCGTCCCGGGCCGCGTGCAGCCGCTCCAAGGTCGACGCACTCGTCACGCCCGCGGCCATCCCAGCCCAGCGCGCAAGATCGACCACCGGCAACAGGCCGCCGTGCTTGAGGTCCAGCCGCCCGCGATGCTCGCCGCCGTGCTCGACGACGAGCCCGCGCAGGAAGCCCGTGGGGGGTCGGTGCGAGAGCGCGAAACGCGCCAGCAGGTGCAGCAGCTCGGGACGAGCCCTCGCCGAACGGAAGGTGTCGGACAGCGGGCTGCCCTTGTGGATGCCCCACACCGGCCGGCTGTCCACGAGCACCGACACGAGCACCAGCACCTGCTCGCGCGTCGGGTGCTCGATCCAGCTGCGCGCGACCCGCTGCCAGGACTCGATCGAGCGCACGAACAGCACGTCGGAGGCCGTGACGCCGTGGCTGTCGATGCGGATCCCGCACTCCTCCAGCCCCGCGGCCACGTTCACGGCGAGCGCGTGCAGGTATGGTCGGATGGCCTCCTCGCTGCCATCGCCGTACCAGACGATCGCGCTGTCGACGTCCGATCCGGGCGTCGCCTCGCGTCGCGATTGACTGCCGAGCGCGAGCCAAGAGAACTCAGCGGGCGGGGGGCCGGCGTCAGCGAGCGCCAGCTCGATCAGCCGGCGCGTGAGCGCGTCGAGGAGGACCGAGTACATCGTCGCGATGCTCGCCGCGGCGAAGCGCGCTTCGTGCAGGGCTACGACGGCCGGCCTCAGGCCCTGCGCCGCGCGGACGAGGTCGCCGACGCCCTCGGCGCGCGCGATCGCCCGGCGCAGATTGAATGAGGACAGTGTCTCGACGGCCCGCAGGTCGAAGGCCTCCACGACCCCGATCACCTCGCGGCTCGCCGTGACGACCGGGAGGTGACGGATCCCGCGGTCGAGCATCTCGAGCAGGACGTCTCCGCCCAGACGGTCCGGCTCGACGGTGTAAGCGGGCGCGCTCATCGCCGAGGACACCGGTGCGTCGTAGGAAAGGCCCTCCGCGACCACGCGCGAGCGCAGGTCACGGTCGGTCAGGATGCCGAGCGAGTCGCCCAGCTCGATCACGATCGACGTTGCGCCGACCGCGGTCATCTTCGCTGCCGCCTCGCGGACCGTGGTCTCGGGCGAGCAAAGCACCGGCGGGTCGCGGATCAGCGCCGCGACCGGCTGGTTGGCGGGGTCCGGCGTCGGTCCTCGCGGAACGATCGCAGCAGGCACCGTCGCGTGCATCGCCAGCAGCGAGCGCGCGACGAAGCCGACGCTCTCCGGTCGCGCGAGCACGGCGCGCGCGACGGGCTCGGGGATGCGGTAGCAGAGCGTGTCCTCCTGTGCTCGGGCCGCGAAGCCGGGCGGCAGCCCCGAGAGCATGGATGCATGGCCGAACGGCTCGCCGGGGCCGAGCAGGTCGAGCACGCGGTCGTCGAGCACGATCTCGACCGCTCCGGTGCGGACGACACGCAGGTGCTCGACCGGTCGCGCGCCCTGGGAGAAGATCGTCGAGCCGGCTAGGAAGAACTCGACCTCGGCAGCGGCTGCGACCCGCTCCACGTCGGTCATCTCGAGGGCATCGAACGGCGGGTGAGCGCGCAGGAACTCGACGACGTCGTTGAGCCCCGCAGGTGGGCTCGGGATGTCGGCCGGGCCGCTTCGTTCGATGGCCACGCTCTTGATCGTACGTCGCGGGTGGGGCCACGAGGCCCGAGGGCCGCGGCGGTGCAACACGCTCGGGCCTCGCCGGATCCATCCGGGGGAGCCCCGCGGCTTCCCGCAGCGCGCGCGAGCCACTAGGATCTGCAGCCCGTGCCTCGCCGGTTGCCTGCCGAACTCGCGTGAGACCCGACGCTCTGATTGTCCGGATAGCGCATTGAGCCCTGACCGCAACAATCGATCCGGTCCCAGCCTCGAGCGCGACGGCGAGGTCTACCTGCTGGACCTCGGCGACTCCGAGAACCGGTTCAACGCAGGCTTCCTCGACGCCCTGGAGTCACATCTGGAGACGGTACAGGCGGCCCCGCCGCCGCGCGCGCTGGTCACCAAGGCGACGGGAAAGTTCTGGTCCAACGGCCTGGACCTGGAGTGGATGGCCGCCAACGCCGAGCTCCTCGAGGAGTTCGTCCCGCGGTTGCACGAGCTCCTGGCTCGCGTGCTTGCGCTGGATGTGCCCGCGGTCGCGGCCCTGCAGGGGCACACCTTCGCGGCGGGCGCGATGCTCGCGCTCGCGCACGACCAGCGCCTCATGCGCGCCGACCGGGGCTTCTTCTGCCTGCCCGAGGTCGACATCCGCATCCCCTTCACCACGGGCATGAACGCGCTGATCACCGCCCGCCTGTCTGCGCGCGCCGCCCACGAGGCGATGACCACCGGCCGACGCTACGGCGGGGTGGAGGCGGCCGCCGCCGGGATCGTCGATGAGGCGGTCGACGCCGATCGAGTGCTCCCGAGGGCGATCGAGATCGCGGCCGCGCTCGCACACAAGGACCCGAGCACGCTCGGGACCATCAAGCAGCGCCTGTACGCGAGCGCGCTGGCCGCGCTGCGCGATCCGGGCAACGGCCTGGTGCAGGCCACGGCGCAGCCCTCATGAGCGCGTAGCAACCTGCGCGCTCGGCACCTCGATCCAAACGAGCAGCGGACGCGCGCGAGGGCGGTTGTCGGGCCTGCGCGGGAAGACCTCGCGGCGCGTGGGGACCACGAGGCCGTCGAAGGTCCGATGGTCGAGGCAGTAGTGGGCGGCCTTGGCCCATCCGCCGATCGGCTCGGCGGTGTAGTCGTGGCGGCGGATCAGACCATGGTCGTCGACATAGAAGACCTGCTCGGGCGAGTGCGTCTGTACATGCTCGGGAAAGGTCACGGCCAGGCGCCGCCAGTGCTCCCCCGCCTCCACCCAGGGATCGAGCTCACGCACCCGATAGCCCTCACGCGTGAAGACGAAGGGCGTCGAGACGTATGTCCAGATCGCGTACGTCGCGAAGTAGAGGATGTCCAACCGGTCCCACCACAGCTTGTGGCGCAGATCCCGAAAGGCGCTTCGCGCATGCGTGCGGGCCTCCACGAGCTCTCCGTCGTCGGTCTCGATGCGGACTGTGCCGTCCTCTTGGAGGAGTCCCCGCTGGCCGGGTTTGGGGAAGGGCGCGAGGACGACGTGCTGGCCGCTCGTCGAGATCCGCGCGTCGACGTCGCGCACCGCATGGCCCTGGAGCTTCGAGGCGAACGCCAGGCCGCCCGAGGAGATCCTCACCGTGACATCGCCGGCGTTCTCCCAGAGGGCCGTACCGCCGTGTGCGGCGATCGCTTGCTCGACAAGTTCGATGGCCATGGGTGAGTACTGATGCAGCGCGGTCGATGGACGTGCGGGTCCCGCGGGCGCGCTTCGCGAGCGCACGCCTCGAGGATGCCAGACGGCGAAGCCGGACGGATGCTGCATCGGCCCCCTGTCCGCCGTACGAGCCGCCGCGAGCCGGCCCCTCAGGCCAGGGCCATGCCCGGGGCGACGTCGACCTGGACGAGCCGGGGGCCCTCTCGGGCGAGCGCATCCGCGAGCGCACCCTGCAGCTGGTCGCGACTCGAAACGGTCGCCGAGGGGACGCCGTAGCTCTGGGCGGTGGCTGCCACGTCGAGGCCCGGGAGCTCGAGGCCGGGTGCCCCGCTGAGGTTCTCGAGCGTCGAGAACCACTTGAGGATCGAGTACTCGTTGTTGCGCAGAACCAGGAACTTGACCGGTATCGCATAAGCGGCGGCCGTCCAGAACGCGGTGATCGCGTACTGGGCGGAGCCCTCACCGAGGACGCAGACAACCTGCCGGTCGGGCTGCGCGAGCTGGACCCCGAGCGCCGCCGAGAGGCCGAAGCCGAGGCCTCCACTCGCGCTGAAGTAATAGGACCCCGGGCGCGAGAGCCGCAGCTGGTTGCGCAGCGCAGGAGTGCTCGAGGGAGACTCGAGGACGACGATCCCGTCGGCAGGGAACATCGCGGCGAGCGTCGCATGCACGGCGCCCGGCGAAAGCGGGTCGCCATCCTCCGGGCGCTCAGCCGGTTCGCGTGGGGTCGGGGGCTCACGGTACGGGTGCTCGGAGAGCTCCTCGACGAGCGCCTGCAAGGTCAGCGCAACGTTGGCCACGATTGCATCTCCCATGGGCGCGCGCGCCGCCTCGTCGGGATCGCTCGTGATCGCGATCAGCTCCGTCCCCTCCGCGAGGAGGTCCCCAGGGATGTTCGGGTAGTAGGGAAACACCGATGAGCCCGCCACGAGCACCAGGTCGTGCTCGGCCAGGAGCTCGCCGAGCGGGCCGACCGCAGGAGGCAGGACCCCCCGGAAAGCGCGATGGTTCTCGGGGAATCCGATCCGGTGCCCTCCGGTCGCCGGGGACGCCCACACCGGAAGCCGCTGCCTCTCCACGAGCTCGATCGCGGCATCCCAGCCGCCGGACGCGTCGATCTCCGGACCGGCGACGAAGACCGGGCGCTCGGCCGACCGCAGCCGCGCGGCGAGCTCCGCGATCTCCGCCGCGCCGGGCCGCGCTCGCCCGCCGGTGCTGCGTGCGATCTGGCGAGAGAAGTCCACCGGCTCGACCTCCGCGGCCCAGTCGTCCATCGGAATCGACACGAAGGCGGGCCCCGCCGGCGGCAGCGTCGCATGGTGGACGGCTTGAGCCAGCGCGAAAGGGACATCTGCCGCGCGTGGCGGCTCGTGGCTCCACTTCACGTACGGCTTCGGCACCTCGACCGCGTCGCGATTCGTCAGGTTCGCCTGCATCGTGATCAGCCGTCGCGCCTGCTGCCCGGCGGTCACCAGCAGGGGCGCCTTGTTCGCCCGTGCGGTGAAGATCGCACCCACGCCGTTGCCGACGCCGGGCGCCGTGTGCAGGTTCACGTGCGTTACCTTGCCGCTCGCCTGGGCGAACCCGTCCGCCATCCCCACCGCGACCGCCTCCTGCAGGCCCAGCACGTAGCGGAAGTCCTCAGGGAACGCGGCGAGCATCGGCAGCTCGGTTGAGCCGGGATTTCCGAAGATCGTCGTCATCCCGTGCCGGCGGAACAGTTCGAATGCCGCTTCGCGGACGGTGGTCATCGACACCCGGCCGCGTCTTGTGCCGCTCGACAGCGCGGCTCCTGTGCCGGGCGCGCCGGCTCGTTGGCGCGCCTGACGGGAGCGTGGTCGTGCGTCTGCGCCATGCGGGGCATCTTG